>Ga0182012_10006094_pt1 | contig 12338 bp, 14 predicted proteins | sample 612S2SmetaG_FD_120486 | JGI IMG/M metagenome (GOLD analysis project Ga0182012, IMG submission 120486) | Permafrost microbial communities from Stordalen Mire, Sweden - 612S2S metaG | ecosystem: Environmental > Terrestrial > Soil > Wetlands > Permafrost | place: Sweden: Stordalen | collected...
CCGAAATTCCGGAGGCGCTTCCCCCTGGCGGCCTGATTACCGAAAATGACAGGGATATTCGCCTTGGTTTCTGGCTTATGCCGGACTGCTCATCGTCTGGCATGCTCGAAACATTCCTGAAGGATCTTGTGCGGGATAGCGCAAAGCCCTTGTGGGATCACGCAGTGGCGTCATTCGAACAGGCCCGCTCCCTCAACGCACCCTGCGATCCAGCCCATTCGGACAAGGCCCGTGTTCACACCTGGCTCGCGTGGCAAGAACCGCCCGGACAAACCTTTGGAATTGCCCTGCGCAGCAGGACCCTGGACCCGAAGTCGCCGGCTGCCGCGGCGTTCGTGACGTGGTTCAAACAACTCTACGATCTGTAAGGACGTCTCCTCATGCCCTTCCGCACCCTCGACACCGTTGACGTCGCCGGCAAGCGCGTCCTGTTGCGCGTGGACCTCAACGTGCCGGTCCGCGACGGCAAGATCACCGACCTCACCCGGATCGAGCGCCTCACGCCCACCATCCGCGAACTGGTCGGCAAGCACGCCAAGGTCATCGTCTGCAGCCATTTCGATCGCCCCAAGGGCAAGCGCGTCCCCGCAATGTCGCTCGCCCCCATGGCCGCCGCCCTCGGTACCGTCATCGGCAAGCCGGTCCAATTCGCCGAGGATTGCGTCGGCCCCGCCGCCGAACAGGCCGTCGCCGCGATGCACCAAGGCGACATCCTGGTGCTGGAGAACACCCGCTTCCACGCCGGCGAGGAAAAAAACGACCCGGCCTTCGCCGCCGGCCTCGCGAAGCTCGCCGATCTGTTCGTGAACGACGCCTTCTCGGCCGCCCACCGGGCGCATGCCAGCACCGAGGGTGTCGCCCATCTGCTGCCCGCCTATGCCGGCCGCCTGATGCAGGGCGAACTGGAGGCGCTGGAGAGCGCGCTGGGCAAACCGGTCCGCCCGGTTGCGGCGATCGTCGGCGGCTCCAAGGTCTCCACCAAGCTGGAACTGCTGGGCAATCTGGTCGCCAAGGTCGATGTGCTGGTGATCGGCGGCGCCATGGCCAACACCTTCCTGTCCGCACAGGGCATCGCCGTCGGCAAGTCGTTGCAGGAAGCCGAGATGCACGCCACGGCGCTCGACATCCTGGCCGCCGCGCGTAAGGCCGGCTGCGATGTGGTCCTGCCGATCGACGCGGTGGTGGCAACCGAATTCCGTCCGAACCCGCCAACCCAAACCGGGGACGTGCACGCCATCCCCGCCGATTCGATGATGCTCGACATCGGCCCGGCCTCGACCGCGGCGATCATCGGCCGGCTTCCCGAGCTGCGTACGCTGGTATGGAACGGCCCGGTCGGCGCCTTCGAGACCCCGCCTTTCGACACGGCGACCACCGCGCTGGCCAAGGCGGTAGCCGAGGCGACCAGCCGCGGCGCCTTGCGCAGCGTCGCCGGGGGCGGCGATACGGTTTCGGCATTGCGGCACGCCGGGGTCATTGACAAAATGAGCTATGTCTCGACCGCGGGCGGCGCATTCCTGGAATGGATGGAGGGCAAGACCTTGCCGGGTGTTGCCGCGCTGGAGGCCTGACCGCGGCGCGCCAGCCCGCCCGGGTCTGGCCCGATGATACAACGACCAAAAGTCTATCTCGCCGGCCCGGACGTCTTCTTCCCCAACCCGGAGGCCTGGGCGCAGCGCAAGCAGGCCATCTGCGCCCGCCATGGCCTGATCGGGGTCAGCCCGCTCGACCCGATGGCCGACGAACCCGCCGCATGGGCCGCCCTGCCCGAGTGGCAGCGCCTCGCCGTCCGCAACGAGGCGCGAATCCGCGACTGCGACGCGGTGATCGCCAACCTGACTCCGTTCCGCGGTCCCAGCGCCGATGTCGGCACCGTCTATGAACTCGGCTTCGCTCGGGCGCTGGGCCGGATGGTGTTCGGCTATGCGACCACGGCGGTGCCCTTCCTGCCGCGCACCTTGGATCATGTCGGCAGCGCGGCGCAATTCGACGCCGAGGGCGTCTGCCGGGACGGCGAAGGCCTGCTGGTCGAGCAGTTCGGCCTGTTCGACAACCTGATGATCGAGGGCGCCATCACCGGGTCCGGCGGCGCGCTGGTCACCGCGGATTGCCCGGCGGAGGAGCGGTGGCGAGACCTGGCGGTGTTCGAACGCTGCGTGCGGGTTGCGGCAGAACGGCTGCTACATCAAGCGATGCCCATCAGGTAAAGGCCGGGTGCCCCGCGCCTTCGTGGCCGCGCCGTACCATCGCCGCCTCGATCGCCGCCAGGTCGGCCGGATCCAGCCGGAGGCCGAAATGCGCCTCCAACACCGACCCATAAGCAGCGGCGCCGAGCACTTCGCGGTGCTCCACCTCGCCGGACAGCAGCCGGACGCTGTAGCGGCGGTTGAACAAAGTGCTGCGCTGCCCGGGCCCGGGACGCGCCACGATCAGGTTCTCCACGAATAACCCGCCGGGCCGGGTCGCGGTGAACCAGTTGGCGACCTCGTAGTCGATGGCGAATTGCGGTTGCAGCGGGAACCGGTACACCGGCTGCCACGTATCGCCGATCCCAACCGCCAGCAGCCATTCATCGGCGACGGCCGTCAGCCAGCAGGATTCGTGTTCGGTTTCCTGCGGCAGGTCCGGCTGCAGGGCCAGCGGTGCGGTCGCGGTGACGTTACCGAAGCCGACATCCGCCAGGTGCGGTCCCTCCGGCAGGTCCACCCGCAGCAGCATATGCGTCCGCGGCGTGACCGCATCGGCCGCCCCACCGCGCACCACCCGCGCCATCAGCCCCGAGACCGCAAAGCCGAGACCCCGCAAAACCGCCAGCAGCAGCGAATTCTGCTCGAAGCAGTAGCCGCCACGCCGGTCGCGGACCATCTTGCGCTGCAAAGACGCCAGATCGAGCCGCACGCCGCGCCCCAGCAGCACGTCGATATTCTCGAATGGAATCGCCGCGGTGTGGTGTGCCACGATCGCCCGCAGCACCGGCAGCGCCGGGTCGCGGGGACCGGCATAGCCGATTCGCGCGAAGTAGGCGCTCAGGTCGAGATCGCTGTCGCTCATGGGTTCGGAACCGGTCTGTCACAACGGAGATGTCGCCGATGATCAAGCAGCCAGGCAAGTACCATGATTTTGCCGACCCGCAGGCGCTTCCCCGTTACACCGGCATCGCCAGCTTTTTTCGGGCCCCGATCACACAGGACCTGTCCGACACGGATATCGGCATCATCGGTGTACCCTTCGACGGCGGCGTCACCAACCGCTCCGGCGCCCGACATGGCCCGCGCGCGGTGCGCGAGCAGTCCGCCCTGCTGCGCCGTATCAATGCCGCCACCGGTGTCACGCCCTTCGCGAGCGCCCGCGTCCGCGACCTGGGGGATTGCTGGCTCGAGCAGCCTTTTGAACTTCGCGGCGCGCTGGACGAGATCGCCAGCTTCTACCACACCGTGACGGCGGCCGGCGTGGTGCCGCTCTCGGTCGGGGGTGACCATTCCATCAGCCTGCCGATCCTGCGCGCGGTGGCGGCGCGCGGGCCGGTCGGGATGGTGCATATCGACGCCCATTGCGACACCGGCGACGATTACATGGGATCGCGCTTCCACCACGGCGCCCCGTTCCGGCGCGCGGTCGAGGAAGGGCTGCTCGACCCCACGCGCGTCATCCAGATCGGCATCCGCGGCACAACCAACGATCCGGACATGTGGGGTTTCAGCCAGCGCAGCGGCATGCGGGTGCTGGGGATGGACGAATTCAGCGACCAGGGCTGGCGCTTCGCCGCCGCGGAGGCCCGTCGCGTGGCGGGCACCGGACCGGTTTATCTGAGTTTCGACATCGACAGCCTCGATCCCTCCCAGGCTCCGGGCACCGGCACCCCGGAGGCCGGCGGGCTGACCGCGCTGGAAGCCATCCGGTTGCTGCGGGCTCTGCGCGGCCTCGACTTCGTCGGCGGCGACCTGGTGGAGGTATCACCGCCCTTCGATGTCGGGACCCTGACCGCCTTCAACGGCGCCTCACTGCTGTTCGAGATCCTGTGCCTGCTGACCGAGGCTCTGCTGCAGCGGACTTGATGTCCCTACCGGAACCCCGGCCGAGGCGGCGCCTCGGTCAGCGGCCGCAGGATGTCGGGTGCCGGCAGGCCATGGATCACGTCCGCCGATTCGCTGCGCAGTGTGTTGGTTTGCACCGCCGCACCCGGCAGCGGGCTGCGGCACCCGGGACTGCCTTCCGGGCTCGGCAGCGCGGCAAAGCTTTGTCCGGCAAGACCGCGACCGCCCCCGGCCTGTCCGGTCAGATCCGTCGCCATCGGGTAGGTTTGATCCGCGGGGTTGGTCTGGTCGCAATCGGGTGGCGGCGCGGCGGCGGCACCCAGAAACATCAGCGCAAGGATGAACGGCAGCTTGCAGCGCATGGATGTAGCCCTGTTTCCCCGTGCTATGGCCGGCTTTTTGGCGGCGGCATGGCGGCCAGCAGCGCCGGGATGAAAACCAGGCTCGCCACCAGGGTGCATCCCAGACTGATCAGCAGCAGCTCACCCATGCTCGCGGTGCCGGGGTGGGCCGACAGGGCGAGCGAGCCGAAGGCGGTCCCGGTCGTCAGGGCCGAGAACACAATGGCGCGTGCCGTCGCCGATCCCAGCGGGTTTTGTCGCCCCGACCGCCAGTTCATCACGAAATAGATGTTGAACGATACGCCCACCCCCAGCAGCAAGGGAAGGGCGATGATATTGGCGAAATTCAGCGACAGCCGCAGCAGCACCGCCACCAGCAGGGTCAGCAGCGCCGACAGCAGCAGCGGCGCCAGCACCAGCGCCACGTCCCGCACGTTGCGCAGCGCCACGAACAGGATCGCCGTGATGGCGATCACGGCGTAGATCGCCGCCGACCGGAATGCGCCGACGATCGTGGCACTGGTCGCGACGATCGTCACCGCCGATCCGCCGGCATCGGGCGCCACCTGCCGCACCTGATCGACAAAGCCCTGCAAATTGTGGGTGCCGGCCGGATCGGGCTTGGGGGTCACTTCCAGCCGGGCCCGCCCATCCGGCAACAGCCAGTCGCGGGCCAGGTCGGGGGGAATGCTCCCCAGGGTCACCGGGTCGGCGCTGAGCGCGGTGCGCAGATGATTGAGCTGTTCGGGCAGGAAGCGGGTCAGCGCGCCGTTCATCGCGATCAGCATCGCATCCGGCGCGTCCTGCATCTTTCGCAGGTCGCCGGCGACCTGCGCGAGCGGATGGTTGGCCGGCAGTTTGGCCAGGGCAGGATCGATCTGCGCCAGCGCCGCCTTGGCTGCCAGACGGATCTGATCGGGCGTGACCGGTGCGGCGTCGTCATGCGGCGCCAGGGTCGGCGCCAGAATTGTATTGGCATCGGCGATGACCGCAAGCTTCTGCGCCTGGTCGGCGGGGATGAAGCTGTCGATGCTGATCACCCCGGCGACCGCGGGCAGCGCCTGCAGCCGCGCGGCAAGGCTTCCGGCCGCCCGGGCATTCGGGGCCAGGATATCGATCGTGTAGGGGTTGGTCAGCGGATTGTTGATCAGGTCGGCGAGCGTGCGCATCGCCTCGGTATTCGGGTTCTTGGTGTGCAGCGGGTCGGAATCGAACGTCAGCCGCGGCGACACGGCCAGCGCCAGAACGGCCAGGCTGGCGAAGATCCCAAGGATGATCCACCGCCGCCGGACCACAACCGGATCAAGCCGAGCGGCCCAGGCGAAGCCGATCTCGGCTGGTTCGGGGCGTGGCCGGCACAGGGTGATTGCCGCGGGCAGGAAGGCCAGCGTGCAGAGAAACGCAATCAGCATGCCGGCGCCGGCGATCAGGCCCAACTCCGCCACGCCGGAGAAGTCGGTCGGCACAAAGGCCAGGAACCCCGCCGCGGTCGCCAGCGCGGCGACCAGGATCTGGCCCCCGGTGTGGGTGGCGGAGGCGGTCATCGCCGCGGCCGGATCCGGCAGCTCGAAGCGCCACTCCCGGTAGCGGACGCAGAACTGGATGGCGAAATCCACCGCGATGCCGACGAACAGCACGCAGAAGGCGACCGAGACCAGGTTCAGCGTGCCCACCGCGGTCGCGGCAAACAGCACGGTCAGCATCAGGCCCAGCAGCAGCGTCCCCAGGATCGGCACAATCAGCCGCCAGGAATGCACCGCCAGGAACAGCCAGAGCGTGATCAGGACGACGCTGCCTGCCAGCCCCACGGCCGCGCCTTGTGCCACGGTGGCGAATTCCTCGTCGGCCAGCGCGACCTGGCCGGTGATGCGCACCCGCGCCTCGCCGGATTTGACGGTGTCGAGTTGGGCGATGACCGCGCGCATGGCCTCGGTGGCCGCGCCGCCCGGTTCCAGGGCGTTGAAGTCCTGCTTGGGCTGGACCAGCACGAAGCGGTAGGATCCGGCCAGATCGCTCAGCCCGCCGCCCAGCAGGCGCTGCCAGGACAGGGGGGTGGGATGGCCGGCCAGAGCGGCGGCCATCGCCGCGTGGAACCCCGCGATCGGCGTCTCATAGGGTGTCAGATCAGCGCCCGCTCTGGTTACGCCCATCCCCAGCAGCGACAGCGCCGCGAACAGGCCGCGGGCGGAGGGATCGGCCACCAACTGGCCGAGAAAAGGCTGCGAATCGATCGTCTGGTCCATCAAGGTGGAGAGCTGCGCGGTGTCCAGGAACAGCAGCCCCTCCTTGTCGAAGAAGGGTGAGGCGTCGGGCCGGCGTACCGTGAGGAAATGCGCGGGGTCGGCGGCGAGGTGCTGCGCCAGCGCTGCGGCGGTCGCGTCGGCTTCCTCCGGGATTTTGGCATCAACGACCGCCACCAGCAGGTCGTGGAACTGCGGGAAGGCCTTGTTCATCGCCACCGCCTGCTGGCGCCAGGGCAGCGAGGGGGCGAACAACTGGTCGGTGTCGGTGCTGACGCCCAGGTGTCCCGCGGCGAACCAGGCGGAGAAAACAGCCAGCAGGACACCGGAAAGCGCGACAATCAGGGCGTGGCGGCGGCTGAAATCAACCAGGCCGACGAGCAGGTTTATCAGCATCGTGTGTGGGGGTCTCGGAACAGGGACGCGACCTGATAGGCGCTTGGCCGGCTTGGGTCCATGGCGGAGGCCGATGACAGCCAACAGTTGATCGCCGTGGGGTGTGCCGCTATACGGCCCCCTTCGCGCGGCCGGTCGGGATCGGCGGCGCCAGACAAGGACGCACAGCATGAAGCCGGGCATTCACCCCGAGTACCACGACGTGACCATCGTCATGACCGACGGCACGGAATTCAAGACCCGGTCCTGCATGGGCAAAGCCGGCGACACGCTGCGGCTGGACATCGACCCGAAGTCGCACCCGGCCTGGACCGGCGTGCAGCGCATCATGGACACCGGCGGGCAGGTCGCCAAGTTCAACAAGAAGTTCGCCGGCCTTGGGATCAAGAAGTAGAGCGACTTTTCTTGCGGGGGCCTGAAGCCCGGGCGGCTGCGGCCATCAGACCGCCCGCCCGGGGCCGCCCCTGTTACATTCGAACGACGGGGGTTACCGTCAGAAATTGGCGGCCATCGGCTCCAAGCCCTGCTTCCGAGCCCGTTCCTGCACGCGGGCGAGGGCGTCACGCTTCTCAGGTGTCCGGCGTTGCCCGCTGTTACGGGCACGGAGGACCATCTCGTCGGTGATCCCAAGGGCGCGCTTGCGGTCTTCAACCGCCTGGACGAAGGACTGAATATCGACGTTGCGCATCACGTCATCTCAATTTCGGCGGGATCGCCGCTTTCCTCATTGATTCGGCGGACAAGATAGTCGCGATCATACTCGGAGGCAAGGGATAGCAGGAGTCTGGCCTGCTCCAGCATTTCGCGGTCCTTGTTCCCCGAGGAAGCGTATTGTCCCAGGCGATCCGCGATTAAATCCTCGACTGCGGGAAAGATGACTTCGGCGTCACCAGCGACACGGACGGCAAGCAATCTGTCTCTGTCTGATCGACCATCGAAGAGGGCGCCGGAAACGAACTCGAATCCTGGTCGTGGTACCTCGAGATGATAATATCCACGCAGAATCTGACCGGGACGATCTTCCTTCCGAAAACCCTCTGACAAGAGGAATGGCTCAAAGCCAGTATCACCAACAATATCGAAGTCACCGGATAGTATCTGCCCCTGGGTGTAGAACGACACGGCGGCCCCACCGACGATCCCGACGCGGTGCCCAGTGGCATGTCGGTACTGGTGGGAAGCCTTGGCAAGAAGTGACAATGCCTGCCAGTAATCGGGCGGTAAGGACGACATGGGATCGTGCTCCATGGGTTATCGCGGGGCCCCTGGCACATCCGTCCCCGTGGTGCCAGGCCAGGGAGCTTGCATCCCGTCCAATACATCCGGCAAGTCTCGTGGACCGGGAGTGGCGGGTTGGGACCCGCCCATCACGGTGGCGCAGCGCCGGCGAAACGCCGCGGCTGGACATCGATCCGAAGTCGCACCCGGCCTGGACCGGCGTGCAGCGCATCATGGACACCGGCGGGCAGGCCGCCAAGTTCAACAAGAAGTTCGCCGGGCCTGGGATCAGGAAGCAGCCTGCCACCAAACCTCTTGAAACCGCGCGCAAGGTTACCCAGTTCAGGCGTGTCCGGAATGCCCAGATGGGGTTCCGGGGACTGACCGCCGGGCCGGCCCATACGGGCGGCCCAAACCACGGACCTTGCTCCCTCAGGAGGTTTAACATGACGACGTTTGACTTTGCGCCACTCTTCCGTACGGCTATCGGCTTCGACCGTTTGGCCCGTCTCGTGGACAATGCGGCTGCGACCGCGGATGCCCCGAGCTACCCGCCCTATAATATTGAGAAGACGGGCGACGATACGTATCGCCTGACCATGGCTGTCGCGGGCTTCCGCCCCGAGGAAATCGACCTCGTGGTCAAGGACAACACCTTGTTCGTGTCCGGCCGCGTGTCGAACGAAGCCCAGAAGGGCGAAGTGCTGTATCGCGGCATCGCCGGACGCGCGTTTGAGCGTCGCTTCGTGCTGGCGGACCACATCGTGGTGGACGGCGCCGACCTGCAGAATGGATTGCTGCATGTGGGCCTGAAGCGCGTTGTGCCGGAAGCGCTGAAGCCGCGCCGGATCGCAATCGGCGGCGGTGCCCCGGCCGGGATTGAAGTGCCTGCGACCATCGCCAACGACACGACGGTCGCCAAGGCGGCCTGATCGTCCGACACGCAGGCGGAGGGGGCCGGTATTCCGGCCCCCTTTTTCGCGTCCGTGCGATCCAGCGTCAGGTCACCGGCGGCAGGTCCAGGCGGACGATTTCGGGGTTTCCGTTCTCCATCGGGAACGTCTTGAGGATCAGCGGATCGTGCCCGGGAATGACATGATCCGGCCCGTCCGCAAGCCCGTTCAGGATATCGAACCCCTTCAGCATCCGAGCGACATCGACGACGACGGGGAAAGGGTTGCGCTGGCGGATGTTGCGCCAGAAATGAGTCGCATCGCCCGCCAGTACAACCCAGCCGCGTGCCGTCGGCACCCGGATCGATTGGATGCCGCCCGAGTGTCCGCCGATCAGATGCACGGAAATCCCCGGTGCGATCTCGGCTGTCCCCTCATGCACTTTCATCCGGTCCGCATACAGCGCCCTGATGGCGCTTTGCACGTCGTCCACGTCGAACGGGCGGCGCAGAAACGGCTCACACATGCAGGGGCCGGTGCAGTAGCTCATTTCCGCGGCCTGGATGTGGAATTTGGCCTTCGGGAAGTATTCCATCCCGCCCGCGTGGTCCCAGTGCATGTGGGTGAGGATCACATCCTTGACCTCGGCTGGCTCGATGCCGGCATCGCGCAGGATCTTGTCCGGCGTGCATAGCATCTCCCGCCCGCGGCGCGCGGCGGAGACAGGGTTGAACCCGGTGTCCATCACGATGGTGCGCCCGTTGCCCCGGATGGCAAAGACGTAGAAGTCCAGCGGATCCGGTGCGGCGTGATCGTCCGGAATGATGAAGTTCTGGTATTGCAGGCGCCCGTCGAAGATGCCGTAGCGCAGAGCCAGAATCTCGTAGGTTGGTGTCATGATCGGTTCCCCCTGATCGCGGTTCACGCCTGAGTCAACTCTGCGCACGCCCGTCTGGCAACCATCGCCGGGTCCGGGGTGGCTGACGGGCGGACCGTCGTGTGACATGCTGCCGCCGCACGACGGAGGAAACCCGACCATGGCCACGATCCCCAACCGCCCCGAATACCAGAGTGAACTGTTCCAGAAGGGCCTCGCGGTCCGGCGGGACGTGCTGGGCGCCGACTACGTGGATGCCTCGCTGGCGCGCGCGGACGATTTCAACGCCGTGTTCCAGCAGATGACGACCGAGATCGCCTGGGGCATGGCCTGGACCCGCCCCGGACTGGACCGCAAGACGCGTAGCATCATCAACCTCGGTATGCTGTCCGCGCTGAACCGCGGCGCCGAACTGCGTCTGCATCTGCGCGCCGCGCTGACCAACGGGGTGTCTCGGGACGAGATCAAGGAGGTCTTGATCCAGGTCGGCGCCTATTGCGGCATCCCCGCGGCGCTGGAGGCGTTCAAGATCGCCACCGAAGTGTTCAAGGAAGCCGATGGGGCGACACGCTGATGGCGGACAAACAGACGGTCGGCTTCATCGGCGTCGGCAACATGGGCTGGCCGATGGCGGCCTGCCTGGTGAAGGCCGGTTTCCCGGTGCTGATCAACGACTCGCGCCGCGAAGTGGCGAACAACTTCGTGCAGCAGATCGGCGGCATCGCACCCGATTCATTGCGCGAGCTGGCGGCCGGGTCGGACGTGATCGTGACCATGCTGCCCACCAGCGTGATCGTCGAACGCGTGCTGAGCGGCGGCGACGACAACATCTTCGCCGGCGTGAAGCCGGGCACCATCATCATCGAAATGAGTTCCGGCGTGCCCTCGGTTACCCAGGAACTGGCCGGGAAAGTTGCGGCCCTGGGCGGTCACATGATCGATGCGCCGGTGTCGGGCGGGGTGCCGCGCGCCAGGACCGGCCAACTGGCGATCATGGTCGGCGGGGAGGAGGCGGTGATCGACCGCGCCACACCCGTGCTGGCCGCGATGGGCACAACGCTGAAGACCGGTGCGGTCGGGTCCGGCCAGGCGATGAAGGCGCTGAACAATCTGGTATCAACAGGCGGCTTCCTGATCGGGATCGAGGCGCTGCTGATCGGGCAACGATTCGGCCTGAACGCGTCCGTCATGACCGATGTGCTGAACGCGGCGACCGGGATGAACAACTCGACGCAAAAGAAATTCAAGCAGTTCGTGCTGTCGCGGACCTTCGATGCCGGGTTTACCATGGGTTTGCTGGCGAAGGATTTGTCCATCGCCTTGCAGGTCGGGCGCGAAACCGGCACCGCGGCGCCGTTATCGGCACTGGTCAACGAGATGATTGTTTCTGCGACGGCTCGTCTTGGTGCGAATGCGGATCATACCGAGATGGCGAAACTGTGCGAGCTGCTGGCCGGGGATGAACTGACAAGCTGAATGGCCGCGGAGCGATCACCCTCGCTCCGCGGCACCTTCCTACCGGGCCCGGAACTTCGGCTTGCGCTTCTCCTTGTAAGCAGCAATCCCCTCCTGCATGTCTTCCGACTGCCGGACCGTTGCAATGATCTGGCTGATCTCGACCATCCGCTCGATCGGACCGATCGGCATGACCTCGTTCACCAACCGCTTCAACGCGCCGATCACCAGGGGCGCGGACTCCAGCAACTGGTCCGCCATCGCCAGCGCTTCGGCCTCGTGCTGGCCGTTCGGCACCACCTTGTTGACGAAGCCAACCTCGTAGGCGCGCGATGCCGGAACCTTGCTGCCCAGCAGCATGATCTCCATCGCCAGCTTGTGCGGCATGCGCGCCACCAGCGAACTGATGCCGCCCGCGGTCGTGCCCAGCTTGGCCTCGGGATAATAGAACAACGTGCTTTCGGTTGAAACCATCAGGTCGCACATCATCGCCATGACGATGCCGCCGCCGATCACCCAGCCCGAGGTCGCGGCGATGACGGGCTTGTCGGTCTTGAACCCGACACCGGGAATCGCCCGCCACAATTCCGGCAGATCCGACACGTCAGCGCCCGACGTAAAGGCTTTGTCGCCGGCGCCACTCAGGATCGCCACGCGCTTGTCCGCATCCCGGTCGAATGCCTGGAACGCGGCCTGAATCTCGATCGCCACCGCTTTGTTGATGGCGTTCAGGCGCTCCGGCCGGTTGATGCGGATGATCGAAACCGGCCCGCGGTCCTCGACAGTCACGGCACTCATGCTGGGGTCTCCTTTTCGCGGTACTCTTGGTTCACAAAAAACGCGCCAGGAAGGCTCGCACGCGCTGGTAACTGTCCTCGGCTGCG
>Ga0182012_10006095_pt1 | contig 12337 bp, 11 predicted proteins | sample 612S2SmetaG_FD_120486 | JGI IMG/M metagenome (GOLD analysis project Ga0182012, IMG submission 120486) | Permafrost microbial communities from Stordalen Mire, Sweden - 612S2S metaG | ecosystem: Environmental > Terrestrial > Soil > Wetlands > Permafrost | place: Sweden: Stordalen | collected...
GATCGCGCCAGCCCGCGCACCGCCACCAGGGAAGACGTTACCAGCACCGCGCAGATCGCGATCTGCACTGCCAGCAGCAAGTCTCTCAGGGTGAGCCGCCTGAGCCCGCCAACACCCGCCGCGCCAGTGCGGATAATCTGCCATGGATCGGTACGCAGCACCTGCCGCACCGGCATGATCCCGAACAGCAACCCACTCCCCACAGCCAGCAACAACGCTACGCCATACGTCCTCGCATCCGGGTTTACCGGCACGTTGATCGGAATGTCCGGCATAGGCTGCCATGCACTGAGAATATGCAGTGTCACCACGCCACCCGCAAGCCCCAACACTCCTCCCGCGATCGAAATCATGACAGACTCGGTTAGCATCTGCCTCAGAATCCAGCCTCTTCTGGAGCCAAGCGCCAGCCGCATCGCCGTCTCTTTTGCCTTGTCGGCAGTGCGCGCCGCAAAAAGGCTTCCGAGGTTAGCGCACGCCGCCAGCAGGATCAGCCCCGACAGCAACATCATGCCGCCCATGAATGCTCGCGCCGGCCCCCCCAGCATGTCCCCGACCAGCCCCGGACGCGCAAGTGTGAAGCTCAAGCCATCGTCCTCTGATGGATACGCTTTCGACAACGAAGCGCCAATCGTATTCAAATCTGCCGCGCCCTGCGCCGCCGTAAATCCCGGCTTCAGCCGCCCCACCACAAACCCCGAATGGTTCCCACGCTGCTTCAGCTGGTCGTAGCCTTCCACCATGGGCTGCTCCACCAGGGGTATCCACATCGCTGGCGCGAAAAACAGCTCTGTGCCTCGAAACTCCGGCGGCGCAACGCCGATGATCGTGAACTGGTGCTTGTTCAGAAGTACCGTTCGCCCAACTACCCCCGCATCTCCGTGAAAGAAGCCATGCCAGTATGCATAGCTCAACACCACATACGGTGCACTGTTCGCGCCTCGCTCATCGGCGGGGTGATAAAACCGGCCCAGATAAGGCTGGATTCCAAGTGCATCAAAGTAGTTCCCACTTGCCAGGTAGGGCCATGCCGTTGACGCCTTCCCCCCGGTGTCCACCCCAACTGGGCCCATGATGTTGAACATCACCATGCTTTCGAAGGCGCGGCTCCTGTCACGCAAATCCACATAGTCGGGATACGACTGCGACGGAAACTGGAATCGCTGCACCATGTAGAGATTCTGTGCATTCGGCACATTCACCGGCCGCAGCACCAGCGCGTTGAGCACGCTGAACACGATCGCGTTGGCCCCAATTCCCAGCGCCAGCGTCAGGATTGCGGTTATTGTGAATCCTGGCGACTTGCTCAACTGCCGGATCGCGATCTTCAGGTTGTTTGCCATTTTGCCTGCCTTGCACGCGAATACGGCTGAGCCAGGCACAAGGTTCCATCCGGATTGCAAAGAAGCCGATTCCCCCAAAGCGACCGCAAACGGACCTGGTCACAGTCTGGAGCGAGTGAGACGGGGCGTAAAATCCCGGGACAACACGCCAGGACCGCGGGAGCGGCCTCAATCAGCCGGGCACGTGAGCTTCATGCCGTCCATAGAGCGGACGAGCTGATCGATCACCGTGCGCGAGGGCCCCGAGAACCAGAAAATCAGGAACTGTCCGCTGCACGCGGTTCCCACCTGCGCGCCGTAGAATCGATTCGGCGCGTCTCCGCCTGAGCCCCCGCCTGAATTGGATCGGTAGAAGGTTCGTCCGGCGATGAGCACAGGTTCCAGCTCGATCTTGCCCTTGAAAACAGGCGACTGGCCGATCATCAGGCGCATGAACTGCTGGACTTCGGTCACCTCAAGCGACCCAACCGAATCGGCCGTAATAAGAACGCCGCTGCGCACCTGGCCCGTCGGCTTCTCCAGGGCGGCAAACAGATATTCGCTGTCGCCGTTTTTCTGGCCGGTGCCAACGGGCATGCCGTTGAGCGAGGTCTGCACCTCAAGCTTGTCCGGGAAGGTGTAGCGCAAGCCGAAGCGCGGATCAACGTAAGCGCTGCCCTGGACTGAGCCGTGTACAGCTGAAACCTGGCCCACCGAAGCCTGCGCAGAACTGCCAATGCACCCGAACAGCCCAATCGCAGTCACAACCAAGGCGACAAGGCCCATTTGATTCAACAACTTATTCGTCATTCGGATCATTTCAATTTGCACTCTCCGCGTAGCCAGTCAGTCCAGGACGCCAGAGTTCCCACTGCGAATGTTACCCCATTTTTTGCCCCCGCTCCCGGCGTGGGGGGCGGCGGATTGAGGAACCACCGCAGCTGATCGTCCTGCAAATTGGGACTGAATCCCGCTGCTGGTAGAATGAAGACTGCCGCACCGTGTGGCAATTCGCCGCGGTGGCGTGCCCCCAACCCCCAAAGACCCCATTGCCCCCTGACCGGACTGAGGGGGCCCCAACAAAAAAGGAAAAAGCTCTCCTGTGACCCAGACGATACGAAATATCGCCATCATTGCCCACGTCGACCATGGCAAGACCACCCTTGTTGACGCCATGCTGCGGCAGTCGGGCACCTTCCGAGCCAACGAACAGGTGGCCGACCGCGTGATGGACTCGAACGACCTGGAACGGGAGCGCGGCATCACCATCCTGGCCAAAAACACGGCCATTAACTTTGCCGGCGGCAAAATCAACATTGTGGATACGCCGGGCCACGCCGACTTTGGCGGCGAGGTAGAGCGCGCACTGAAGATGGTGGACGGCGTCATGCTGCTGGTGGACGCCGCTGAAGGCCCCCTGCCGCAGACGCGCTATGTGCTGTCAAAGGCGCTCGAAGCCAAGCTGAAACCGATCGTGGTGATCAACAAGATTGACCGCCCCGACGCGCGCCCCCAGGAAGTGCTGGACGAGATCTACGACCTCTTCATCGATCTGGATGCTGAAGAGTCGCAACTCGACTTCCCTGTGCTCTACGCGGTTGCCAAGAATGGTACGGCGACGCTCGACCTGGCTAAGCCCGGCACCGATCTGCAGCCTCTCTTCGAGACGATCGTGAACACAATCCCCGCGGCTACAGGCAATGAGAGCGGCACGCTGCAAATCCTTGTCACCAACCTCGATTACTCCGAATACTTTGGCCGCATCGCGATCTGCCGCGTCTTCCAGGGTACCTTGCATGCGGGCGACGATGTGACCATCTCCAAGCGCGACGGCTCGCTGATGAAGACCCGCATCACCAAGCTCTTCACCTTCAACGGCCTCAAGCGCACCGAGACAACCGAGACCACCATGGGCGATATCATCGCCGTGGCTGGCGTTGAAGGCATCACCATCGGCGAAACTATTACCAGCGTTGAGAACCCTTCGCCGCTGCCGCTGATCGTAATCGACGAGCCGACCATCGCCATCCAGTTCAGCGTCAACAATTCGCCCTTTGCAGGCCGCGAAGGCCAGTACGTCACCAGCCGCAACCTGCGCGAACGCCTCGAAAAGGAACTCCTCACCAACGTCAGCATCCGGGTTGAAGACACCGGCTCGCCGGATACCTTCAAGGTGCTGGGCCGCGGCGAGCTGCAGCTTGCAATATTGATCGAGATGATGCGCCGCGAAGGCTTCGAGCTCTCCGCAGGCCGCCCCGAAATCGTTACCAAGACTGTGGACGGCCAGCGCATGGAGCCGGTGGAGCACCTGACCATCGACGTGCCCGAAGCCTACACCGGCACAGTGATCGAGAAGCTCGGCCCGCGCAAGGGTGAGATGACCAAGATGCACAATCATGGCTCGGGCCGCGTGCGCCTTGAGTTCCGCGTACCCAGCCGCGGGCTCATCGGATTGCGCTCTGAGATGCTGACAGAAACGCGCGGAACCATCGTGATGAACGCGCTCTTCGACGGCTACATTCCCTACCAGGGCGAGATTCCGCAGCGGCCTACCGGCGCGCTCATCTCCGACCGCCAGGGCCTGACAACGACCTACTCGCTCAACGGACTTCAAGAACGCGGCATTCTGTTTGTTGGCGCAGGGGTGGATGTGTACGAGGGCATGATTGTCGGCGAACACTCGCGCGACAATGATCTCGACGTGAACGTGGTCCGCGAAAAGAAGATGACCAACATGCGCGCATCCAGCGCCGATGAGGCCATCCGACTGGTGCCTGTGAAGGCTCTCAACCTCGAGCAAGCCATCGAGTTCATCGCTGAAGACGAGATGGTCGAGGTAACTCCGAAGTCACTGCGCCTGCGCAAGAAGGTCCTGCAGGCAAACCAGCGGCCGAAGCGGTGGCAGAAGAGCGAATAGGTGGCTTTCAGTATCAGCTTTACAGGCACGCCGAACCAGTTTCTCCACGACGACGCAAGTATTCCGTCTGCTAATGGACAGATCGTAATCGGGGAATTCGAAGAGGAGTTCGTCTCCAGCCTTTATGAGTGGACTAAAGAGGACTATGTTGCCCAGTGGACCTCGTCCTTGCGCCGATTTGTGGCCGGCGCAGACAGAGCGGTCCTAATCACGTTTTATGTCAGCTCCAAAGAATCTTCAAACCTAGAATGGTGGGCTCTATATCGTGGCGAGGACGGAATCGTTCATGTGCAGAACCACCTCCCTTGGTTTGAGAACTTTGACCGGGCGTTTTCCGCTTCGGAAGTGGAGAGCTTCTTGCAGGATCGAATCACTATGAATGAGGATGGAAATCGCGTCTCAGAGTGGAACGTCTTGCTCGCCGACATTGAGTTATTTCTTGGCAATCTTGATAAGAATTAGCGCAAGCAAACTGTGAAAGCATGGCCGCGGCATCATCTCAAACAAGTGCGCTGTCTACTCGTCTTCAATCAGATGCTTGCCAGGGAGCATTGCTTGGTGCAGAACCCGGCCGATGAAGATTCCGTCGGCATCCTCCCTGTATAAGACGACATGCCTCTCGTGCTCCGCTCGGCGATATCCCGGCCGAATTCGGTGAGCTCGGCGGCCGATCTTCGGAGTCTCGGCAAGTCGACCGAAGAATGATTCCAGACCGTCGAGATACAGAAGGGTTTGCTCCATGCTCCAGGTTTCGAGCGTGTAATCTGCGATATCGATCAAGTCGAGGCGCGCCAACTTCGAAAGTCGATAAGTTCGCAATTCTTAGGCCCCGCGTTTCATCCGGGCACGCATTCGCACACGATCACGAAGTTCGCCAAAGACGTCTCCCTCGGCAATTCCACTCTCTTCGCCCGCCAGGACAGCCACACGCAACGCATCGAGCTTCGCTTCGTCTTCCTTTTCGGCCTTATTCAACGCCCGCAGGCCCGCGCGCATCACTTCGCTTGCGTTTGCGTAGTGACCACGCTTGATTCTGCTTTCGACGAACTTATCCAACTGGGGCGTAAGGTTAATATTGCGGGTTGGCATGGTTGACCTCGGTTATACTTAGCGTAACTCGATTGGCAATAGTTGGCAAGATCGGGTTCTCCGATTGCTGGGGCTTCAGACTAGAGCCGCCGCTTCGCTTCCAAGACCCGCTCAAGCGCTTCCTCAGCCGTCCCGCCCACACTCGACAAATGTCCCATCTTGCGGCCGCGGCGCGGCGTGTGCTTTTCGTAGAGGTGCAGGCGAACGCCGGGCACTTCAAGCGCTGCGGCAAAGTTGGGCGCGCCGTTGTAAGCATCAAGCCACACCTCGCCGAGCAGGTTGGCGATGGCGCAAGGCGCGACGATGCTGGTGTCGCCGAGAGGCAGATTACATAACGCCCGCACCATCTGCTCAAACTGGCTCGTCGCGCATCCGCGTTCGCTCTGGTGATAGCTGTTGTGGGTGCGCGGCGCAAGCTCGTTGATCAGTAGCTCGCCCGTGCGTGTCACAAAGAACTCCACGCAAAGCAGACCTTCGAGGCCCATCTTCGCGATGATCTCAGCCGCCAGCGCTTCGGCCTTCAACTCGATCTCTTGCGGCACGCCCGCGGGCAGCACACTCCACGCAAGAATCTGATTTTCGTGATGATTGCGCGCAGCCGGAAAACTTCGCACCTCGCCGGCCGGGTTGCGCGCGGCCATAACGCTGATCTCGCATTCCAGCTCAAGCGCCTGCTCAGCAACAGCACTTGTCGTACCCAACTCCCGCCAAACCTGGCCGAGATCCACGGCCACTTCGGGAGTTATGCGTGCCTGCCCGCGCCCATCATATCCGCCCCGGCCAATCTTAAGAAAGACGTTGCCGCCAAGCGCGGGCACTGCCTCGCGAAGATCGGCCTCGCTGCGCACCACGCGAAATGGCCCGACAGGAAAGCCGTTCTCGGCCAGCCACGTCTTCTGCAGCGTCTTGTCCTGAATGATGCGAATGGGCTCAACACCGGGACGCAGTGGTGCGATCTGCGCGACCGCCGCGAGCGCATCCACGCCGATCTGCTCGATCTCCAGCGTGACCGCATCCACGCCCGTGGCGAGACGCCGCGCCGCGTCCACATCGTCCCACCGGCCGACAATCGTCTCGTCGGCGACAAAGCTCGCCGGGCATCTGGCTTCGGGATCCATCACACGCACACGATAGCCCATAGTGCGCGCAGCCATGGCGGTCATGCGACCCAGTTGTCCGCCGCCCAGAAACCCAAGCAACGCCCCCGGCAGGATCACGGGCGCGGCACTTGAAGATGCTTTTTCAGAATTGGGGCTCAACCCGGCAGCTCCTGCTCAAGCACTTCATTGGTGCGAGCGGCGCGCCATACTGCGAGGCGTTCGTAAAGCGCGGCATCGGTCGTGGCCAGAATCTCTGCCGCCAGCAGAGCAGCATTTGCGGCTCCAGGCTTGCCGATGGCGAGTGTGCCCACGGGAACCCCTTTCGGCATCTGCACGATCGATAGCAGAGAATCCATTCCGTTGAGCTGCGTCGCGGCCACGGGAACGCCAAGCACAGGGACCAGCGTTTTTGCGGCGAGCATTCCGGGAAGATGAGCCGCCCCGCCGGCCCCGGCAATGATCACGCGCAGGCCGCGAGCCTTGGCCGTATCTGCGTATTCAAAAAGCCAATCGGGGGTGCGATGCGCGCTCACGACGCGCGCTTCATGCGGAATCTCGAGCGCCTCCAGGATCTCCACCGCAGCAGTCATCACTTCGTAGTCGCTCTTGCTGCCCATCACCACGCCCACTAATGGCTGAGTGCTCATATCGCTGATTATAAGTGCGCAATGACGAGATGACGCACGCGAAAACCTTTGAATTACTCACGGACCCCGACCCGCAATCAGCGCCTGAACCACGTCTGCACCGCAACCTCGATCACCGCAAAAACCACGCTGACCGCGGCCAGAAAGCCTTTCGCGCGTTGCCAGTTCTGCTCATGCCGGTCCATGCGCCGTTCGAGCTCTGCAATCCGCCCCCCATTGCCATCGCCCACAAGGCCGGTAATCTGCGTCTTGAGCACGCTCAGGTCGCTCAGCACCTGCGCTTCAAATTCATTCATCATTCGCATCAGCCCAGCTCCAAATCACGCTCCAAATGTCGATTCATCCGCCGCCCCGCTCACGAACCCAGTGGAAGATTGATGAACAGCGCCGTTGAAAACTCCGAGTAGTTGGGCGGCGTCGAGCCGTCATACATCCTGATGTAAAAGCGATCGTTGGCGCTGGATCGCAGGAATGTAATGTTGGGGACCGTCGCCCGTGCCACCAGGTCCGGATCCTCCCCGGCCATGAAGGCGAAGTCGCGCCGCCTAATCTCAAAGCCGCCTCCCACCGGAGGAGTAGCACCCGTGTTGATGGTGACCGAATTTCCATTGAGCGCGGTCACTGTGAGGCCGCTAAGATTTGCAAGCAGCGTTGGATTCACGGTCGCTGGAAGCCATGCATCCCCCGGCACCTTCTCGCTGGTTTTGATCGCCAGGTCGTCAGCCCAGTCATTGGCAAACTCAATTGCGTAGTCCACACGATCGGGAAGGCTGGCGCTGTAGCTCACCTTCACGTTGCGCACAACAACCTGCGCATTCAGATTGGTTGAGGGCGCATTCAGCTGCAAGGCATCCCCGGGCCAAACGTCGAGGCCAAAGCTGTTCCGCGTGCCGTTGTACCTGCCGCTCCACAGAGCACTCACTCCCGCGGCTGCCTGCGCAATGGCCGTTGCCGCATTGCGGCAGTCTGCGGAACTGCGCGATGCCGGCTGCGTCACTGATCCAATCCAAGCTGCCACCGGCGGCTCCCCTGCCTGGGTTAGGGCCTGCTGGCTGGGGTTATCCACAGCGCGGCCAACCGAGCGGCCAATTGTTCGATAGCTCACCGCAATCTGTTCGCCGATAGCCGGTTGAAATCCTGTGTAGAAAACAAGCTTGCCGGTCCTCTCAACGTGGCACTCTGCTGCTTGTGCGGTGGTGCCGATGCGACGCGTAAACGGACCGCCGCCCGCAGGCGTACTTACAACCCAACTGGAGCCAAGACTCGTCAGATTCAGCGTGCGCATTGTGCCTATCAAGTTGATGCTGCTGGCTGCCACCAGATTGCAGATGAACGGCAACTCGCCAAGCGCGCCATCGTAGAGCGTCATGGGCATGCCAGCCACGCCGCTCACGAAGGGTTGAACCTCCATCTGAACCTTCGCCGAAGCTTGGTTGATGACCCCGCCGAGTGTAATCGCGCCATTGTCGCCAAACGACCGATAGACTTGAAGGTCGCGCTCTATCTCCGGACAATTCACACGAATCCTCAACGTATATTGATTAGCCGCATTGAGTGCGTAACTTGTGCCCGAAGCGTTACCGTCGATCAGTGGCTGAACGCTGACGGTGCCAGTACCTTGTGCTGATGTCACCTGGAATCCTGCAATGCAATTCGATTGCGTGTTGTTCCCGCTGAAGAAACCAGCCACCACCCCGTTGCTGCCCGGTGACAGATTCACGCCCACCGCTTCAAGCAGCAGAGTACCCCCCATCTCGATCGGGTCGATCCACGACAGAACCGTCTCGCCGTCGATACCGTTGCTGCCTTCCAGGGTCAGGCCGTTCGAGCTTGTGCTGATGTAACCTGCATTGCTGAGATTGGACCAGAGCGAATCATTGATGTAAGGCTCATTGAAAAGTTCGTGGATCAGCGTCGACTTTACAGAAGGCAGAAAGAATGGATCGGCACTTAGGTAGAACTGCGTCGTTAGCCCATCTCCCAGAAAGTACTCCGTCACATAGGCTACGGGCTCCAGCTCGCCACACACTGTCACATCGTTTGCCAGCGTGCGGTTCACGCTGGCTGTGAATTGAAGGCTCGCAAGACTCAAAGACCCGTCAGTCTCATTCAAGGGATGCACGGTGCTCTGCACGCTGGCCACCGCAATAGCGCCGTTCACAACGCGATACGCTGCACGCGCCACCGAGGCCACCTGGCCCGCGCTCTTGCTCCATGAGGCGCCCGGCTCCGGAACAAAACTTCCAACCGGCGCATTCAATGATGCTGCCTGCGCAGAAATTGCAGACGATCCGCTGTGGGCTACAAGGCTTGTAATCAACTCGCCGGCTGACTGGCCTGCGACCCATGCGCTCGACGGCATCAGCAACTGGTCGAGCAACAACTCATCGCTCACTGCCTGAATAGCGATGCGATAGCGCGGCCCCTCGATCGCCATGCCTGCATACTCCGGCAGAGGCGACACCGCGATGTATCCGGTAAAGTAGTTCGTTCCGTCATCGCCAATAACCGCCAGATACTGATTGCGCGTAGGCGTTGCCAGGCTCCCGTTGGTGGGCAGGCTCAGCCAGAGCTGGCAAACCGAGGGCGCATTGAGCTTGCGTTCAATGGTCAGCACATGCGCCGCATCGAGGGCCGCTGTGTAGTCCTGCGACTGGATCGTAATCTTCATCTTGGCTCGCTCACTCGCTCCTTCGCTTGAACCTGTTAGCAGACCCTAGATCAATGCATTCGTCGCGGGCAGAAAGCTTCTGTAGCAAATCACTCTCTCCCCATCCAGCGGATCCGTCACCGGCAACGCCATGAAATGGCCCTTGAGCTGAATGAGGGCGGGTCCGGCTGTCTGCTTGCCCGCAAGAGGAAGTGCGGTTTCTTCGGCGCCAGCCATGGCCTGCAGCCGCGGGTAGTGAAAGAAAATTCGCTCTCCTTGGCTTCCTTCCATCACAAACAGAGCCGACCACTCCTGATAAAAGCTGCCGCCTTCGCGATCGACAAAGCCTGTTACAGCCTGCACTTTTGCGCCTGCTGCTGGCACGCCACCCACCAGGGGCTCCGCAAGCGTAATGCCCGTAGGGTTGACCGCTGTCACCAGCCCTACATTGAAAGTGACTCTCCGGATGTAATCCACATCGGTGACTGCCTGCCGTAAAAACGCTCCCGCCACCGGTGCTCCCACGTAGCCCGTCTGGCCGGTGTAGTCCGCGTCTACCGCGACGAGCGAACCGGGTGAAAACTTCGCCGCATCCGTCGCGGCAAGAAGGATCGAGTTAGCCGTCGAACCGCTCTGCGGCATAACTGCGGGTATTGCCTGCGGCCCTTCCGCCTCGGCTGTCAGCCCGCTCGCTGACGCCAGCAGATTCATGTGCTGCGAACCCGTTGCAAGCGCCATTGTCAGCTTTGTCCAGCTCAGGAAGTGACAGCTCACCTCGGCCGCAATCGTCTCGCGCACCTGCTCAAGCGTTGACGCTGGAATGCCTGCCATCACTGGCGCGGTCTTGCTGGCAGACTTGCGCGTAAAGTCCCGTATCCAGCCAAGGCTCACCCATGGAGCCGGTGGAGCGTCCATGCTGAATCGGCCCTGCTGAACTGGATCAAAGAGCACCGGCGTCTGCGCGACCCGATTCACCGGAGCAAAAAATCCTCGAACGCGCTTCACCACCGGCGCGGGAGCTGAAAAACAATTGGCCGCCATTTACTCCCCCTGCTCCTGGTAGCTGTAAACCAGCACCTTTGCAGATCGGCTAAGCCGATCGCGCTGCGTTACCGCCGGCGTGAAGCCCGGGCCGTCCCAGAAAACCTGCGTCAGCATCGCTGCCGGCGGAGTCGCCGAGTAGTTGAGCTTAGGCGTGTAGAGGGGCTGCAGCATCGCCGCCAGTTCTTCATCCATCGCGCTCAGCAGACGGCCCCTGTCCAGCCCTCCAAAGCTCTGCGTCCCAAATGTCTGGTAGAGAATCTCGCACTCCTCCGCCACCAGCGTCGAGTCCAGGTCCATATCCACAGCCAGACCCTGCCAGCGCAGCACAAACACATCGCTGGGAGTCTGGCTCAACGGAGCTTCGGCCTCCTCCACCAGGATCCCCGGCCGCACCGCACCGCGAACCAGGATCGTCCGCCCCGGGTTAATCGTGGTGAGCCGCGTTCGCAGCGCCATATAAAACGAATCCTTCGCATTTTGCATGAAGGTCAGCTCCTGTCGTTGAACTGCAATGCCTGAAGCGAGATATCCTGCGGCAGCTAGATTGCCTGCTGGCCGGCCTCGCGCAACAGCAGCCGGTAAAGGTAAGGCGCGCCAAAAGCCTCGTTCGAGGCGATCGACTCGATCAGATAGTCCTTCCCGTCCACGGTCACCGCCAAAGTCAGTGAGAAAAGTGCCTGTGCCGAAACAATATCCAGCGCGTTCAACTGGCTTTCAACACTCGTGGCCGAAACCAGCAACTCATACTTCGATTCGCCGGCCTCTTTCCACATGGGTCGAAGCTTGCGCATCACCACCGGACTCACCACAACATCCGCAAAGGTGGTTGCCACCAATCCCACTTCTGACTGGCTTGCATCCGTACTTGCCGTAGTGACGCGCAGCAGCGCCGTAGTGCCTGCAACACTGCGCAGCAGCGCATCGGCCAACATCTGCGGCGCACCAACCGGGTTGCGCGGGGCTGTATCGCTCATCGCTCACCCCAGCCTGTTCGCTACGTAGGGTCGCAGCCATGCCTGGACTGTCTCGTCTACCAGCGAACTCGAGAAATACTGCATCTGCATCGTGTCGATCTTGGTCTTGCTGGCGTTGAGCGCCGGCGTGGACTGGGCGTTGCGCACAATTTGTGCACACGCAGTCTTAATGTCGTCGCCAATAGTCCCCAGGCCGGCCGTGTAGGTCACCGAGACCTCGTTATAGGGCAATCCCAGCACGTTCCACGGCAACGTCAGCTCGCCCGTGTTCACATCGAAGTCTACGGAGCTTGGATCGATCGCGGCCCACTGTCCCGGCAGCGAAAACGCCCACACGGCCTCAAACAGAGGCTCGTTCAGCGTCTCCCCGCGTCGTGGCTTTGCGTACCGGCCCTCGACGCCCACGATCGGAGTTGTCGATGTACCCAGCGGCGTCAGCGGCAGATAACTCAGCAACACCGTCTGCGATCCCGCTGTCAGCCGCAGCCTCTCCGTGTACTGGATCACGTTCAGGTCCGGCCGCCTGCAGTAGCTATTGATCAATGCCGTGGCGGCTGTGATCCAGTCCGTCGTCGTGCCCGCCGGCAATCCATA
>Ga0182012_10006096_pt1 | contig 12336 bp, 5 predicted proteins | sample 612S2SmetaG_FD_120486 | JGI IMG/M metagenome (GOLD analysis project Ga0182012, IMG submission 120486) | Permafrost microbial communities from Stordalen Mire, Sweden - 612S2S metaG | ecosystem: Environmental > Terrestrial > Soil > Wetlands > Permafrost | place: Sweden: Stordalen | collected...
CCGTTTCGTCCATGTTCAAGATGGTGCTGGCGACCATGGTCCAAGCGGCGAGTTCGGCGGGCTGGAACTTGGGGTCGGGTTTCGATTCGCCGATGGTCAATAACTTTTGCGCAGCGTCCTGGTGGGCGGTGTAGTGATCGCGTTCTTTTTCGTAGAGCCTGGTAAGCACTTCGGCTTCCTTGGACGAGGGATCGCGGTCCGTGACGAGCCGGAAGGCGTAGCGGATTCTCTCTGTTTCGGCAGCCGGAGCTTCCGTGAGGTCGCGCTGGGCCAGGAAGCGGGCGGCTTCGAGATAAGTCGGATCGTTCATCAAGAGCAGGGCTTGCAAAGGAGTGTTAGTGATAGTCCGGCGGGCGGAACACTTTTCGCGATCGGGTGCGTCGAAAGTGTTCAGGCCGGGGTAAGGCACGGTGCGCTTGATGAAGGTATACATGCTGCGGCGATACAAATCGTCACCATGACTTTGCTCATACGTTTGGGCGGAGAAATCGCCGCCGAAGGCCATCTCTTCCCACAAGCCTTTGGGCTGATAAGGCCGAACGCTGGGGCCGCCGACTTTAGGGTTGATCAAGCCGCTAACGAAGAGGGCGTTATCGCGAATCATTTCGGCGGGCAAGCGGAAGCGCGGGCCGTGCGCCATTAAGCGATTTTCGGGATCTTTCTCAAACAGTTCGGGGGTAACTTTGGAGGACTGGCGATAAACGGCGGAGGTGACGATCAACCGCTGCATGGCTTTGACGTCCCATTTGCTTTCAACGAATTGCGTAGCAAGCCAATCGAGCAGGGCTTGATTGGCGGGCGGGTCACCTTGCGAGCCGAAGTCTTCGGCGGTTTTGACCAAGCCGATGCCGAAATACATTTGCCAGAAATGATTGACGGCGACGCGGGCGGTGAGCGGGTTGGAGGGATCGACCAGCCACTTGGCGAGCGTGAGGCGGTTGCGCGGCGCATCGGCGGGAAGCGGCGGTAAAACAGCGGGCGTATTGGGCAGAACTTTGTCAGTGGGATTGCGATAATCGCCGCGCTTCAAAATGAACGTATCGCGCGGCTTCTCCATTTCCGACATGACCATGGTGGAGGTAATTTCGTGATTGAACTGTTCGCGGGCGCGGTTGAGCGTTTCAAGATCCCGCTGCTGGTCTTTCTCCAGATGAGAGGCGACGTTGGCCACGAAATAATTGCGCAGCCAAGCGCGCTGGGTGTCGGTACGGCGCGCGGCGGGAACATCAAGAACCTTATGCAGCGGACCGAGGAGACCGAGTTCGAGTACTTCGCTTGCGTAAAGGCGGCGGTCATAAAAACGCAGGTCGCTTAATTGACCTTTCAGCGGCGTGCCCCAGTCTTTGTTGCCGGTTTGCAAATCGCCGTGGTCGAACGTGGCGGTTAGCGGGAGATCGCGAACTATGTCGGCAGGGACGGATTGACCGTCGATATAAATTTGGATGCCTTTCGCTTTGCCGGAACCATCGTACGTAACGGCGACGTGGCTCCAGCCTTCGAAGGCCGCACCCTTTTGCGACTTTACTTCCAAGCCGGAATCGGGACCTTTGTCGCGCAGCCGGACGATGACATTGCAGCCATTTCTGCCGCAATAATCAAGAGCGATTTCGTAGCCGGGACCTTCTTTCGGTGATTTTTCATAGCGCTGGAAAAGGGCCATACCGGAGGGTCCATCGGTTCGAATCCAGAAGGCGACGGCGAAGGGCTTGTTAGCGGCGAAAGCGCCCGTGCCGGCGTAGGAGACTTGCGGTTCGGAATCGAAATCGGCGGCGCGGCCGGCCAAACCGGGAACATACTCGACCTTGCCATTCACTAACTTCGCGGATATATCAGAATGTAAAGAATCAGCCAGGGAATCGTCGAATGGATACTCGGCGGCAAGACCGCTGGTGATATCGGAAACGGGCATTTCGCGCTGCTGCCGTTCCCAGGCGGATTGCGATTGAAGCAATTCGGCATCAATTTGTTTGATAGCGCCGGCGAGTTGATCGCGAATGGCAACTTGCCGGGCATCGGGCAGTTGCAGAAAAGGCTTGGCATTGCCTTTATAGCCATCCAAACCTTGCTCATTGATGCCGTTGAAGAATGCGCCAAAGCTATAGAAATCTTTTTGCGTGAGCGGGTCGTACTTATGATCGTGGCAGCGGGCGCAGCCAAGGGTGATGCCGAGCCAGGTAGTGGAAGTGGCTTCGATGCGATCGACAATGTATTCGTTTTGGTACTCCTCCGGAATGGCGCCGCCTTCGAAGTTGATCATGTGATTGCGATTGAAACCGGTGGCGATTTTTTGCGCCTGGGTGGCGTTGGGCAACATGTCGCCGGCGATTTGTTCGATGGTGAATTGATCGTAAGGCATGTTGCTGTTGAAAGCGGCGATGAGCCAATCGCGCCAAGGCCACATTTCGCGGGCGCTATCAATGTGATACCCGTGGGTGTCGGAATAGCGGGCGAGATCGAGCCAAGGAACGGCCATGCGTTCGCCATAATGCGGCGAAGCCATGAGGCGATCGACGACTTTTTCGTAGGCGTTGGCGGAGGTGTCGGCGAGAAAGGATTTGAGTTCGGCGGGCGTGGGGGGAAGGCCGGTGAGATCAAAAGTGACGCGGCGGAGAAGAGTTGCTTTATCGGCTTCGGGCGAGGGGGCGAGACCTTCTTTTTCAAGCCGGGCGAGAACGAAACGATCAATGGGAGTGCGCACCCAGGATTCCTGTTTGACGGCCGGGAGATCTGGACGGACGGGCGGGACGAACGACCAATGGGTTTCCCATTTTGCGCCTGAATCTATCCAGGCTTTGATGGTTTCGATTTGCGCGGGAGTGAGTTTGTGGCCGGAAGAAACGGGCGGCATGCGCATGGCTTCGTTGGGATTCGAAATGCGCAGATACATTTTGCTGTTAGCGGAATCGCCGGGGACGATGACGCCGGTTTTGGAGAATGCGCCGTCTTTGGTATCGAAGTGAAGGCCGGCCATGCGCTTACTGGCATCGGGGCCATGGCAGGTGAAGCAGTTATCGGAGAGGATGGGGCGGACTTGGCGGTCGAAATCTATGATGGGCACGACGGCAGGCGCGGCGGCCAAAGGACCGATACAGGCGGCCAGCGCGAAGAAGGACCTATATATAGGGGGCATTGGGATGCTGAATCTAGAATACTGAAGACAGAATACAGAATACGGAATAAAGAATAAAGAATAAAGGAGAGCGAAGACGGAATTTGGGCGTGGTTGGAGCGTGAGCATGGTTTCCGGCGCTTGAATTGGGGACGATTTGGGCCGCGGCGGGCCCATCAGTCCGGGGTTTTGGAAGATTTATCCCTCCAAGTTCGATCCCAGGTAGGCAAAAGCGCTTCGCCGCCGCTGGATTTGACCTCCTGGCGGGCGGTGAGATACTCACTTGAAAATTCGAAGCCAAATTTTTGGTGAAGGGTCTTGAAGTTATAGGTAAAGGCGAACATCGCCTGGTTCAGGCGGATTTGTTCGAGCGATTCGCGTTCGGCGCGCAGGGCTTTGAACTCGGCGGTGAGCTTTTCGAGAGTGCGGCGGAGACGGTTGTCCTGAAGATGGAGGTTGCTGAGTTCGGATTTGTATTTGGCCAGGACGAGCGCTTCTATATTAAGAGCGCGTTCCGTGGGATTTTCTTCGGCGGCGCATTCGCCCGCCATTTGGCCGCGGCCGAGAGACCAGATGGCGGACTCGAGAGTGGGAATGCGCAGCAGACGCCAGCGCGTATCGACCATGTCCTGGACGACAACCTTTTCGGGATCGGTTTTCGGTTGCCATTGTGCGGTGACGATGGCGGTTAGTTTTTCGTAGGCCGCCACGTCATCGGTTGGCAGGAGGACGGTGCGGCCGGTGAGCCCGGTTTTGAGGGCGTTGTGAGAAGAGATGAATTTGGTCTCCGGCGACAGCGGGCCGGTACTGTGTTGCGCGTTCGCGCGGTTTGCATTGATTTGAGCTTCGGATGCCATATATAGGATTCCCGGCTTCATCTGAACATGGGGGCGAACGGAGAGGGTGGAAGATTTTCGGTAAGTGATTGAAAAGAATGAAAAAAATTTATTTTCAACTTTTGTCACCGGGTCAGAACAAAGAATTAGCCGCAGATGAACGCAGATAAACACAGATCGCTACAAGTTCTCTAGGCGTAGAAGCGGGGCGGAGTTTCCGAGGGTTTTTGAAGGGTTTTCGGAGGTTTCTAGATAGTTTTCGAGGAGTTTTCGGGAGGTGTCAGCGATCATCCAAAAACGTATTTTTTTAAACGGCCGCCGGATAGGGCAACATCATCCGCGCCGCAGGCGCAATCATCCGTCCGATTACCCTTGGGTGTGGCGGCTGCTCACGTCCAAACTTCAACCCATGGCCGCGCTCGTCTGAATCTGCCGCGCGCGCCCGGCGTCGCGCAACTTCCGGTTAGCCAATCCGGAGACAAACGGCGGTTCACTTCAACGACAAGTGCGTCAAACGGCAACTCGCTTTGCGGCTAAAGAATGCTATGGGCATGATCTGGTCGGCAAACCAATTAGAATTGATTCGAGATGCCCAAATTCTTCGTCAGCTACAACAGAGCAGATAAGGATTGGGCGGAATGGCTTGCTTGGGAGTTAGAGCAGGCTGGCTATACTACATCCGTCCAGGCTTGGGACTTCAAACCTGGATCAAACTTTGTGCTTGAGATGCAAAGGGCAGCGGGCGAATGCGAGCGCACAATAGCAGTTCTCTCGCCCGACTATCTTGAGTCAGAGTTCGTGCAGCCCGAGTGGGCAGCTGCCTTCGCTGCGGATCCGACCGGGCACTCGCGAAAGCTCGTGCCCGTTCGCGTTCGGCCATGCGAGATTCGCGGCCTGCTGAAAGCAATCGTCTATATCGATTTGGTCGGCATGGAGGAAACGACCGCACGTCGACAGCTCTTAGAAGGTGTGCGGGAGGAGCGTGGGCCGGCCACCAAGATTCGCTTTCCAACGGAGAAACCGCCAAGATTTCCCGCTGCGATTCCGGAGATTTGGAACGTTCCCCATCTTCGGAATCCGAATTTTACGGGTCGTGAAGATCTGCTGGAATACTTACGTGCAGCGCTTGCTTCCGGACGTTCCGCCGCAGTGACGCAGGCCATCAGCGGCTTGGGCGGTGTTGGGAAAACTCAGCTTGCGATCGAGTATGCCTATCGAAACGCGCGCGATTATTCGCTCGTTTGGTGGGTTCGGGCGGAGGATCCGGCCACGGCGCTCACTGACTATGTCGATCTAGCCCGCAGACTTGGACTGAAGACCCCGAATGAGGTGGTGACCAACATTGCTACTGCGGTCAGAGATTGGCTGAGCCATCACGACGGTTGGCTGCTCATCTTCGACAATGCTCAGGACCAGGCTTCTTGTGAATCGCTTCTGCCTTACGGAAGTGCCGGCCACGTCATCATCACCTCGCGTAATACAAATTGGAAGCGCTTTGCAGAGTCAATTCCCGTTACGACACTCCCCCGTGAAGAAGCTGTTGCGTTTCTGCTCAAACGCACTGGGCAGGATCAATCGCATGCCGCCAGCGCACTTTCGGAGGCCTTTGGGGATCTCCCGCTCGCTCTCGAACATGCGGCGGCGTATATCGAGGCAGCAGGCATTACCATTGCCGAGTATCTCCGCCTTTTCCGTAAGCACGCGACGCGCTTACTCGGCCCAGTCGCGATTACCTGGTCCTTATCGTTCGAGCGGCTCGCCAGGGAGAATGACGTCGCTGCCGGCCTACTGAACCTGTTTGCATTTCTAGCTCCCGAGGAAATTCCACGTGAGCTGGCGCGCACGGCGGCCGGGAGCGATCTGAACCTGCATGAAGCTGCCTCCGCGTTACGCCGCTATTCCCTCATCGACGGCAACCGTTATGGGGTCACCGTCCATCGCCTGGTACAAGTTGCTGTTAGGGAGCAGTTGGGCGCCGGCGGCGAGGAGGGGACTTGGGCTAATCGCGCCATCCGATCGCTCTATCAAATGCGTTCCCTGGCCGGAACCGCGCGTCTTCTCCCCCATGTACTCATCGCAGCAAGCCATGCGGAACGGCTCGGTGTCGCGGTGGATCTGACTCTGGATCTGCTGCGCGGTGCCGGCACATTTCTGCGCGATCACGAGGAGTACTCCTCGGCGAGGCAAGTTTTCGAACGCGCTCTGCGAACGGCCGAGGCAGCATATGGACCCGACAACCAGGAAGTTGCGATCGAAGCCGATAACCTCGCCCAAGTCCTTCAGCGGATGGGCAAACTGCGCGAGGCCGCCGATCTCACGCGTCGGGCACTGAACATCGAAAGGTCAAAATCCGGCCCCTATCACCCTCGCGTAGCAGTGAGGACTGGAAATCTCGCCCGCATTTTGCGCGATGCGGGAGATTTGGCAGCTTCAGCGCGCTACATGCGCGAAGCTTTGGAAATCGAGGAAAAGGTTTACGGCGCTGATCACCCAAAGGTCGCCACCCTTTGCGACGAGATGAGCGGTGTTTTGCACGCAGCAGGCGACCCATCCGGCGCGCTCGTCTACGCGCAACGTGCTCTACAGATTGACAGGAAGAGTTTAGGACACGACCACGAGCAAGTGGCCATTGATGAAAACAACTTAGGCTTACTTTATCTCGATATGCGAAGTCCGAGCGATGCGGAGATCCACCTTGTCGCGGCGTTGAGTATCCTCGACAAGAACCACGCGCCGGGGCATCCGCTTCTGATTCACGTCACCGAGACACTGAACTTTCTCCGGAGTACTGGAAAGGACCTACAGAATGCCCGCACTTAACGTTTCTCGCAGATTGAGTCGCGTCCGGCCGCCGCGAGTTCATATCACTTATGAGTTGGAAACTGGAGGCGCAATTGAAAGGCGTGAGGTGCCTTTTGTGGTTGGGGTTCTTGCAGATCTCCGGGCGGACGGCGGCGCCGGTGAGCCGCTGATCAAAAGAGCTTTCCTGGAGATCGATCGCGACAACTTCGATTCAGTTATGGGCAAGCTCTGCCCGGAGCTGCAATTGGACGTGCCTGATCGAATAACCCCTGATCAAGGCACGCTGCGGGTCAAGTTGGGTCTAACCCGAATGGCTGCATTTGAGCCCCTCGAGTTGATCTCACAAATTCCGAAACTTGCACAGTTGCTCGAGTATCGCCGAGATCTAAGGACCTTCAGCGAGCGAATGTCCATCGACATGCGCTTCGAAGAAGCGCAAGAGAAGATCTTTCGGTCTGGAGATCCGGCGACTAATGAGGGCCTCATCGAATATTTGTTCCAGCAGGCTACGCCATCGGTGAACGACGAGACAAGAGCGCTCGTCAAGAAGATTTCGGCAGTGCACGGTATCGCCCCGCGCTCCATAGAGCGGGACTTATCGCTAACGATCGCTGCACACATCGCCCAGATCGACTCGCTGATTTCGCGCCAGCTCAACGAAGTGATGCATGATCAACGCTTTCAGCACATCGAAGCGACATGGCGCAGCCTGAGTTACCTCGTCAATCAAACCGAGGTCTCTAGCAACTTGATCATCCGCGTATTGCACGCCACGAAGGCAGAGCTCCTACAGGATTTTACTAGCTCCGCCAACATTGATCACACTGCTCTGTTTCATAAAGTCTTTACCGAGGAGTATGTAGCCGTCGGAGGCCGGCCATTTGGACTTTTAGTGGGCGATTACGAGTTTGGGGCGGACCCCGAAGATCTCACAGCGCTCGAACACCTCTCCCACATCGGGGCATTGATTCACGCTCCGTTCATTAGCGGTGCGAGCCCCGCTATGTTTGGATTTACTTCGTTTGACGAGCTCGCATCTCCACGAGATCTGACGCACCTATTCGAAGGTGATCGTTACACGCATTGGAGCAGCTTCCGGCGGAGTGAGGACGCGCGATATATCGGACTCTGTGTCCCCCACATCCTGCTGCGCCTTCCCTATGGCGATCACTCTCCAGTGGAACAATTCGACTTCAACGAAATGGTGGATGGCCGGAAGCTGGAAAACTATTTGTGGGGTAACACTGCTTATGCACTCGCGGCGCGCATTACCGATGCGTTCGCGAAATACGAATGGTGCGCTGCAATCAGAGGCGTTGAAGGCGGTGGGTTAGTGGAAGGTCTTCCCGCGCTCGCTTTCGAAACAGATAGTGGCTACATCGAACGTAACTCGCCGACTGATCTGGCCATTACGGACCGCCGCGAGGTTGAGTTGTCCCGGCTCGGCTTCATTCCACTATGCCATCACAAAGGCACGGACATGGCTGTGTTCTTTGGTGTTCCCTCGGTTCAACAGCCCAGGCAGTATCTCAACGATCAAGCCAACGCGAGCGCCGGTTTAGCTGGACAAATTCATTACTTGCTGGCCGTCTCGCGATTTGCACACTTCATGGTAATAATGATGCGCGATAAGATCGGCAGCTTTATGTCGCGGGAGGACTGTGAGAAATTTTTGAACCTTTGGATATCGAACTACGTGCTCTTGGATGACAGTGCGAGCCAGCAAGTCAAGGCACAATTTCCCCTTCGGGAGGCGCGCATCCAAGTGAGCGAAGCCCCGGACACACCGGGAGTGTATATTGCGACGGCCTTTCTACGCCCGCACTTCCAGCTCGACGAGTTGAGTATCTCGTTGAGGCTTATTGTCCGGCTGACCTGGATGGGCACTTGATTTATTTCGAGTGGTCTTGCTTGATAAGACCCCAAAAGAGCGTTGCGGCTAGCTGCGGATGAGGCGACACAGTTTGTATTTTCTTTAATCGCGGAAGGTGGCCTTCTCGTTCGAGGTTTCTTCGTGTCACTGAACGCTGGACAAGTTGACGTGCTGTCGGCTTATCCTCGAAGTAGCCGATTTGGCGATTCCGCTCAATTCCCGGTTTACAGCCTATCCAGAAGTTGGGAAGTCAAGCCCGCTCCAACCAGCGCCTGTGGCTGGTGCCGACAAATGCAATTCAACCTGTACGGTGGCATAGTCTCTTTGCGGCGGAAGTGAACATCGGCGACAACGCTGTTCTTCGCCTTCGGATTTTGCGACCAAGCGGCTTCACGATCTGTGTCAGCTGCGACCGTGCCAGCGCTAGTGCAGTCCGGAATGCCGGTCGGAAGTGCGGCGGCGGCAGCGACATGACGCCAACTGTCGCTGCCGGCAAAGCGACCTAGCGAGGAATTCCCATCGGCGTTGTCAGCGCTATCGCGAGCCGGTGTCGCAACCTCCCGTGACAGATCTAGGTATTTTGCCGATCACTTCGCCGGCGTCTCCCCAGGGACGGCCGTATGCGCATGCGCCATCTGCGGTCGCCACAGTCTCTGGAGTGATCCATTTCCCTCCATCCCACGGTGATTCCAGTCAGCCGGCCGTTCAAAAAAAAGTTTTCCGATGATCGCTAACACCCGGCCCTCGCAGCCTGAAGTTCCACCGTGCTACTCAGTGAAGCATATCTTTTTTCAAGCGGCTGCAAATGAAGCCTATTCGTTTGCCATCGTTCAACGCAAGGACACTCACCGTATCCGCCCGCCAGGCGAGAGACCTTCGACTAACGTCCATTCCACCGAAAATTGTCGTTGCAGCTATCTCGGCGCGGATGAATGAAGAGTACCGTGATCCGGCCTGTCATAGAGTCGATCCTCGGTGCCGGAGCGGCGGTGCTCAGCGTCAGCGCCATCCAATGCTCGCCAAAGACTTTGCGGCCTGAAACCCGTGCATCAAACACTCAAAGACAGAAGTGCCTTCTTTCAGTCACAATAGTTTATAAATTTTAATCAAATTTATAAATCATCTACTTTCATTCATTTACACGTTGAAAACCTTGTACTCGCTATAAGATATAGTTCGTTTTCGACCCTCCATTTGCTATGGTTTGGGCAGGTCCACCGAGTCTTACAACTCTGGTGGGCCTTTTCTTTTGCTCTCAGTTCAAACAAAGGAAGGTATCTCAAAAATGTCTGCCACCTCCGCCGTTTCCGAAGCCCAACTCGCTGCCAATCGCGAGAACGCTCAAAAAAGTACGGGCCCACGTACTGACGCAGGACGCGCCGCCGTCGCCCTCAACGCCCTCAAGACCGGTCTCACCGGCCGCACCGTCCTGATGGAAGCCGACGAAGCTCCGCTTTATCGCAAACTGGCTGCCGATTTCAACCAGGATCTCCAACCTGTCGGCCCGCGCGAAACCGCCCTCGTCCAATCCGTCATTGATCTCCATTGGCGTCTCGAACAGATCCCCGGCCTGCTGATGGCCCTCAAAACCAAGGGCCGCCGCGAACTCCTGGCCTCGGGCCAATTCCAAGAGGGTGCCGTGGGAACCAACACGCTCGATCTCGAAGTCACCCTCAGATACGACAAGCAATTCCGCAATCTCAACTTGCAGGAATCCCGTCTCTCGCGCCGCCGCGAAAGGGAAATGGCCGAACTCTACAAGCTTCAAAAGGAGCGCAAAGCCAACCAACCCGCCGCTCTCGAACGCGCCGCTACCGCCCACGTCGTCGCCGAACAAACGGGCCAACCTTTTTCCTACCCCGGAATTGGCTTTGAATTTTCAAAACAGGTTTTCGATGCTCACTTGGCCTCCCTCACCCCCGCGCAAAAGGAGGCTCTGCTGCAAAAAGCCCCGGCTAAGCCTGCTGCCGCCTAACAGAACCGCGACCGCCAGGACGCAGGCCTCCAAAAACGAAAGCCCCCTACCCTGGCATGGGAAAAGTGCGCACGTTCACAAAATCGGAAACGCCGTTTGCTCTCTCAGTCCCGTCCCGCTGACAGAGCCAATCGCCAGTTCCACCATTTGGTTCGGTTCCCGGCTCGCTCCAAAGTGCGCGGCCAACTCCACTTTTAGGAAATTCTCCGTCAGCGCCATGCCGCGCTGCTCCAAGGTCACCGCCGAAATAGTTCGCCCGATCATGCGGCGGCGGAAAGCCAGATTCTTGCGCTCCGACAAGTCGCGCAAAATTCGTGTCCGCTCCTGCCTCACCGGTATGGGTACGGGAGTTCCCTGCTCCGCCGCGCGCGTGCCCGGGCGTTCGGAGTAAGTAAAGACATGCAAATAGGTGAACGGTTGGCTTTCGATGAAGTCGCGCGTCTCGCTAAATTCCTCATCCGTTTCGCCGGGGAAGCCGGTCATCACATCGGCGCCGATCGCCGCATCGGGCATGAGTGAGTGAGCGAGCGCCAAACGGCTGGCATAATGACGTGTGCGGTATTTGCGGAACATGCGTTTTAATACCGCGTCCGAGCCCGATTGCAGCGGCAGATGAACATGCTTGGCAAGGCGCGGCTCACTCGCCAGCAATTCGATCAGATCCTGGCTCCAGTCCATCGGCTCGACGGAACTAATGCGCAAGCGGCGAACCGGCGTCTCATGGAGAATGGCGCGCAACAGATCCGCGAAGCGGAGATTACCCGGTAGATCGCGGCCCCAACGCCCCAGGTTGATGCCGCTCAGCACCACTTCGCAATAGCGCGTGGCTAAGTCGCCGACCTGCTCGATCACGCTAGCAAGTGGCGCGCTGCGGCTGCGACCGCGCACGCTCGGAATAATGCAGAACGAACAGCGGTTACTGCAGCCGTCTTGAATTTTCAGGTTAGGCCGTGTACGGTCGTCGCGAATGTCGCGCACGGGTGCGGCGAGGAATTGTGACTCGGCGGAAACGTCGCCCACCACGATTTGCCCGTGATATGCGGGCCCGGTGACAATTTCACTAATGAATGTTTTATGCGTATTGCCAACCACCCAGCGGACGCCGTCGAGCGCGGCGAGTTCGCCGGGCGCGCGTTGCGCGTAACAACCGGTTACCAGAATGTCGGCCGCCGGCTGAGCACGATGGACACCGCGAATAATGCGCCGGGCGTCTACGTCGGCGTCGTGGGTAACGGTGCAGGTATTGAAAACAATCAGGTCGGCGGAGGCAGCCTCGCGCACGGTCAGGTAGCCGTTGTCTTTAAGCGAGGCTTCGATAGCTGCGCCGTCGGCTTGCGAGGCGCGGCAGCCGAAGCTTTGGACGAAAACTCGCTTCATGGATTCTATTGTAAGAGGGGACGGGCGTGTCGACGCCAAGTCTGGCATACTGAGATGTGCCTGCGCGGTCGGGCAACCGCTGGAGAGGCCGGGAAACCGGCTGATCGAGAGGAAAGTCCGGTCTTCATAGGGCGGCATGCCGGCTAACGGCCGGGGGTTTGCGCTCAAAGCGCACGCTACGGATAGTGCCACAGAAAATATACCGCTTGGCGCTTCGGCGTCGAGTAAGGGTGAAAAGGTGCGGCAAGAGCGCACCGCGGGACGAGTAATCGCGCCTGGCAGGGAAAACCCCATGCGAAGCAAGACCAAATAGGGGAGGAGGAGCGGCCCGCTCCGTTACCACTTCCGGGTAGGTTGCTGGAGC
>Ga0182012_10006098_pt1 | contig 12331 bp, 3 predicted proteins | sample 612S2SmetaG_FD_120486 | JGI IMG/M metagenome (GOLD analysis project Ga0182012, IMG submission 120486) | Permafrost microbial communities from Stordalen Mire, Sweden - 612S2S metaG | ecosystem: Environmental > Terrestrial > Soil > Wetlands > Permafrost | place: Sweden: Stordalen | collected...
AGGCAGCGCGGGCAAGTCGAACGGGTCGCCGCCAGCTGCCGGCGCCTTCCACGCAGGCAGCTCCATCCTGGCCGGTCTGGCCGGAATATTCTGTTCTTGCGCTACAGCCACTGCCGGCGCCGCGAGTACCGCTCCGGAAAACGCGCGCCGCGAGATCTTACTCATGGAATCTGCTCCTGGGTTGTTTTTGGTTACCGTTATCGACGGCCGAAACGAGAATTTTGGGCCTGCTTCGGCGAATCGGACGCGCCGTGTGCGCAACCCAAAGAATCTGCGCCGGCTTCTGCGCGTACGCGCCGTCGCCACTCAGACTTCACGGACCCGGATAGGCCGCTTCTGACTTCTCTCCTGAAAATCCCGCCAGACCACTGATTTCCAAGCTTGGCCCGCTGCCGGAATTTCATCTTTCGTTGTCGGCCGCAGGTCCGTGAGGAACTGACTTCCATATCCCGCAGGGATATGGAGGCGAAGCCATGGCGGGGTACGTGGCGCTTGCGCCGACGAATACCAGCGCGAGCACTGGGAGAAGCAAACCCAGTGCTCGCCAGCTAGTCAAGTGCAAACCATCAAATCGCGCATCGCCCTCGGGCCGGATCCGTTCAGAATTGGAACCGGGCGGAGAACGCCAGAACGCGGGCCGGGAGCGTGCCCGTCGGGAGGCCAACGGCGGTTGAGTTGGACACCGCGTTGGTAGTCGGATTGAACTGAATGCCGGTGTTCATTCCATTGAACTCCGGATGGTTAAACGCGTTGTACGCCTGTGCCTGGAACTTCAGGAGCCGCTTTTCGCTGCCCAACGGGATGCTCTTGGTCAGCGTCAAGTCAAGGTTGGTCACGTGCGGATATGTCAGAGCTCCGGCTCCGCCGCCCTGATTGCCCAAAGCCGGCGGTCCGACAATCGAATTGTCCGGGCCAGTGGCCAGCGCGGCCATGGCATAGGCGTTGGGATTGAAGTAAGTGCCGGCAGGGACGTTGGCCAGCGGATTGCCGATCACCTCGCACCGCTGCGTGATGTCCGGCGTACCGGTATAACCGCCGCTTACCCCTGCCGCGCCCGACGTCAGGCCGCAACTCGGATTGAAAGGAGCGCCGCTCACAATGGAGAAGATCCCCGAGAAAACCCAATGATCCACCACCACTCCCAGCGGTTTGCTGCCGACCTTCCTGCCGAGATTGGGAAGGTCGTAGGAGTAGTTGAACTGGAGGTTGCTGCGCCGGTCAGTACTCAGCCGCCCGTAATTCCATTCTTCGTTGTTCGGGATACCGGGGGTATAACTGGTGGTGCCTAGGGCTTTGGAGTATGTATACGCCACGCCCAATATCAATCCGTGTGAGTAGCGCTTCTGCAAGGTAGCGGAACCGGCGTTGTAGTTGGCGTGCCCCCAGAACGCATTCTCCGTGATGGAGCCGTACCCCGGGAAGGCAGTCCGCTCGAAAATGGAGCCGATGTCGGCGCTGGTACTACCCGTGGTAGTCGGATTCAGGTTGGAGGGAGTGAACGGCCAGCCGGTCCCGATGGGAATGGGGTTCGCATCGTAGGAGAGGTGCTGGTCGAAACTGTAGTTCATGTTGTAGCCCAAACTGGCCACCATGTTGGCCCCGAAAGTATGCTGAATGTCGATGCTGGCATTGATGACCTTGTCCCACGGAACGTTCTTCGGGTAGGCAGTGGGGGAGATCGGAGCGATGCTCAAGCTGCTCAAGCTCGGCGGTGCACCCCCGTCCAGCGTGGCAATCTGCGCGAAAGTGACATTGTTGACCGTCTGCTGATAAGTGGTCGGCGCCTGCCCGGACAGCCCGTAATATTGATTTCCGTCCAGCCGGTTGTAGAACAGCCCCGCGCCTCCGCGAAGCGCCGTGGTGCCATTGCCGAATAAGTCGTAGGCAAAGCCGATACGCGGTCCAATGGCCAGCGGAGCCAGATGGTAGGGAGCCAGCGGTACGCCGCCAACGCCGAGTACCTGCAGTCCCGAAGTCGGATCGCCGGTGTTCGGAACGAAGTCCCCGATGAGTCCGCTGCTGGCGGTAGTGCCGGTGCCGGGATCTTTGGCCACCAGGCCGGTGCTGGAGGTGCAGGTGGTCAGGCCATTGCTACAGCTCGGAACGTAAATCCGGGGCATGGCCGATTTGGAATAGAGCGCCGGATTGAAGTTGACAAATGTGTTGTTGTGGTCTTCCTGGGGCGTCTGGTGGTAGAATCGCACCCCGTAATCGAGCGTCAGCTTGCGGGTCGCTTTCCAGTTGTCCTGAATGTAGAACTCGGCGTTCCAGTAGGTGACGTTAAACGTCGTGCTGTTGTTGTATTGGCTGTAGCTATTGACGTTGCCCAGCAGAGCATTCACCTCTCCGTCATTGGTGTTGACCAAGGGGGTCGAACTGGAGGAGGCGAAGCTGAAAGCCCCCATGTAGTTTCTCTGAGCCGGTTGCCACTTGGTGTTGTATTCGAGATAGACGCCCGCCTTGAACGAGTGCGTGTCCACGACCTTACTGAAGTTGTCCTGCCAGTACCACGTCGGGTTGATGGTGTAGTCTGCTCCCGCTACCGAACCCACGCGCGAATAGGACATCGCGTTGCTGGGTGTGCCGCCAAAGCTGATGGTCGGCAGGAGGTTCTGGTAGCCGTTGAGAGGCGATGCCACCTGGCCCTGGGTATTCGCCGTGGGCGTCGGAAATAGCACGGGCAATCCCGGTATCAGCGAACGATCCTCGCTCTTGTAGTTGTCGAGCGATGTATAGGTGTACTGATCCCAGTCCGAGGCGTAGGTGAATTCGTTGACCATGGTCGGCGAAATGGTATACGTCAGGGTGGTGGCGTAGCCGTGCCCGCCGTTGGGATGGACGATGGGCGAAATTCCCTGGTTGCCGAGAACGCCGCCGACATCCGAGCTGAACTGGACCCCGTCGTACAGAATGTTCGAGGTGTCGTAATCGTTGATGTAGCGGAAGAAGCCGGTGAGCTTGGAGGTGATGTTGTAGTCGCCACGTATCACATCGTTGCGCCGCGGGTGCGTGGCGCTGCCCTGCTCGGTGTAATTCACTACGTTTAACTGGGCGGCCAAGCTTGGACTGTAGTTAGGCAGCGGGAAGAAGTTCAGGACGGCCTGGCCTACGGGATTGATCCGCGATGCGGGTATGACGTTGCCCGGGAACTGTACGTTGTTGTTGGCCGGATCGAGGATCTTGATCAGGCTGCCGTTGTTGTTGAAGCTCTGCGAGAAATCACCGATCCGTTCGAGTGCGGTGGGGGTGTACTGAAACTCCTGCCCGCCGGATACGAACTGCTTGACCCACTCCTGGGAAATGAAGAAGAAGAACTTCTTCTTTTCCCGGTTGAAAACCTTGGGAATATACACCGGACCGCCGAAACTGTAGGTGAAGATGTTGTACCGGTATGGCACGCGCGGCGTAGCGGCGCCGTTCTTGATGGTGTGGTCGTTGACCCAGGTATCGGCGTTGAATTCCTCGTGCCGGTGGTTCCAGGCCAAAGTGCCGTGGAAATCCTGGGTACCGCTCTTGGTCACTACCGTGATGGTGCCGCCCGAGTTGCGCCCGAATTCCGCGGCGTAGTTCGACGTCAGAATCTGCATTTCCTGAATCGCGTCGAGGTTCGGCTCGTATTGCAGCGAGGTATTCGACCCGGTGTCCATGTCGGTGACCCCGTCGACGGTAAAGTTGAGCGCCGACGTGGCCCCATTGATGTTGATGCCGCTGATGGCGCCGTGGCTGGTGACATCGCGGCTGCTCGCGGTATCGATCACTCCGGGAACCAGCCGCATGTAGCCGAAAAGATCGCGCCCCTTTAAGGTGAGATCTTCCAGGTCTTTAGAATCCACTAGTTGCGATTTCTCGCCGCTGTTCAATTGCACTTGCGCCGCCTCGGCGTTGACGGTCACCGACTCGGCCGAGGTGCCGATGGCAAGAGTGATCTTGCCGGCATTGTGAACTTCCTGGGCAACTACAATGATTCCGGTCTTGGTCTCGGTCTTGAACCCGGGCGCTATGATCGTCACATTGTAGGTGCCGGGCTCCAGTTCGACGAACCGGTAGTTGCCGAGGCTGTCTGTGACGGCCCTGCGAATCGATCCGGTATCGACACTGGTCAAAGTCACCGGCGCGCCGGTGACCACCGAGTCCGCCGGATCGACTACCGTTCCCAACAACGAACTTGTGACTGTCTGCCCTAACATGGTCGCGCAGGACAGCGCCAGTGCGAATATGACACCAGTATATTCTCTTAATTTCATCAATTTCCCCTTTAACGAATAAGTCCCTCGAAACGGCCGCCGCACAGCGGCACTCCCAAGTGCGGATTTTCGGATTCGGAGCAGAGTATAGCGGCCAGCACCTCCGGTGTAAAGCTCAGAGGAAACCCTGCTTCGTCTGCCAGATGAAGCAGTTTGCCTTTTTGTTACATAGGCTTATGCTGCCGATGCAGGCCTTCATACGAGTACCGTGTAACAACATCGGGCGAGGCTGGTAACGGTTACCTGGCGACCGGTAAGCTTCGGCGTTCGTGCCAAACGCAATTATGGAAGGCCTTAGGGGTGAATCTACCTAATATGGAAGGGTGCCTCAAGCTCCATGCAACGAATGTTACGCGATCATTCGCGGATCGGGATCTTCGCCTGTAGCAGGGCCAGTCTGCTTCGCAGGGATGCCGCTAAAGTTGCGTTTCCGTGCTGGTTGGCCGAGTCAATGGCACGCTTTTCCAACTCGATCGCCTGATCGAACCGGCCGCCTTCGGCGTAGGCCGCAGCAAGGGTGGAGAGCAGGGTCGACTCACGCCCCCCGGAGAGCTCCACGGCGTGCTCGCCGAGCGCAATGGCCTCGGTTCCGTTTCGAAGGGAGGGGTCGTCGCAGGTTGATAGCAGCCACGCGACGTCGTTGAGCAGCCTCAGATCGCCGGGAGCCTGGCGCAGCGCTTGACGCCACTGCACCAGTGCCTGCGCCTTCTGGCCGTTCCTCATCAGTGCCGTGCCGAGATGGTAGAGCGCGTCCACAAGCTGGCTGCGCAGCTCCGCTGAACCGGGAGACCTCTCCAACGCCTTCTCGTAATGCGGGACGGCCAGGTCAAACCGCTGCCCTTCGATGTAGGCATGTCCCAAATTGGCCTGTGCATCTCCATTGGCGGGATCCAACGCTACCGCTGTCTCAAAGTGCGGGATGGCTTCATTCAGCCGGCTTTTCTCGGCCAGGGCCATCCCCAGGTCGTTGTGGAGGCTGGCCGATTCCGGACCGACGGAGAGGGCCTTCTCCAAATGCGGAATGGCCTCCTCGAACTTGCCTTGCGCCAGCAGCGCGCGCCCGAAATTGGCTTCTCCTCCCCCCACACCAGGATTCAATTCGAGGGCCCTGCGGAAATGCTCGATGGCCTCGTCCAGTTTGCCCTGACGCGCCAGGACTGCGCCCAAATTGTTGTGAGCCTCGGGGTACGCAGGATCGCTCTCGAGGGCCTTGCGATATTGGCCGATAGCCTCGTCCAGCCGGTTTGCGGCTGCCAGGGCGATGGCGAGATTATTGTGTGCCTCGGCGTAATCCGGGCGCGTCTCCAGCGCCGCCTGCAGGTGCCCGATGGCATCGGACAGGCGCCCTTCCTTTGTCAGCGCGGCGCCCAGGTTGTTATGCGCTTCGGCGGAGCCGGGGTCGCCCTCCAGCGCCTGCCGGTAATGTGCAATCGCTTCGTCCAACCGGCCTTGGGCGGCCAGAGCGTTCGCCAGATTGTTGTGGGCTTCGGGATAGTTGGGCATGGCCGCGAGCGCCTGCTGGTACTGCGCCATGGCTTCGTCCATCCTTCCCGCTCCCGCCAGGCTCGCGCCGAAGTTGCTGTGCGCCCGCGCATCGTCGATACCCATGGCGAGGGTTTTGGTCCACTCCCGGATGGCGGCCTGATAGTCGCCCTTCTTCGCCAGGGAGGCGGCGACGTCGAACTGGCGGTAGAAGTCGCCCGCTGGAACATCGATGCGCTCGATGCCGGGTAGCGGGATGTTCACAAACTCAGGGATGTTGACGGCGCGATTGGCGGCGGTGGAGTTCTCGATCAGGATCGCAGGGGTATCGCGACCCTCCGCGTCGATGTGCGTGAGGAACATCTGGGTGTAGGGCGAACGGCTCTTGGACGAGAACACCAGCCAGCGGCCGTTGGGCGAGAAGCTATGCCAGGAATTCATCAAAGACGTATTGCAGTTCATGCGGCGAGCCTCACCACCGGCCGCCGGAACCATATAAAGCCGGCTGTCCGGGCGCGTCAGCTGGCCGTTACGCGCCTCGACGAAAACGATCCAGCGTCCGTCCGGCGAGATCTTCGGAAAGCTGTTGCTCATGCCGTTGCGCGAGGCCCCCGCAATGGGCTCGGGCGTGCCGCCTCTGCCGCCGTTGAAGGGAATGCGGTAGAGATCGTACTGAATCGGAACTTCGGCAGGGTCGTTGGCATACTTGGCCAGTTTGCCATCGGCGGGGTTTGGATCCCTGGCTTCGGCGCGGGCGAACACCAGGTATTTGCCGTCGGGGCTCCAGACTGCGTTGGTGTGGACGTAGCGCGGGTCGTCGGCCCCGGGCAGCGGTTGGAGTTTGTGGGCATCACGGTCGTACCAGACGAGGATGCCGCGCGTGGGATAAAACACCTGGAGGAAGCGGTAGTCCGTAAAGTTGGCGACGTAGTAGAACTGCGTGCCCGGAGTGCCTGGAGGTTTGATGGTGGTGACCACGCGGCGGCCATCGGGTGAGACCTGGGACATGAAGCCTTCGCGCAGTTGCGTGCCCAATTCTCCGCGGAAAGATGTCCACGAGAGCACGTCCTGGTTGCCAATCGTCATTTTGGCGTGCACCGGCACCAGGGTGTACAGGCTCTTGTCGTTTTCCGGACCGTCAAGGTCCATGCCCATGGTCTTGCCGTCGCTGGAGAACGAATGGCAATTGGCGCAGGTGTGCATGTCTTCCAGCAGCACATGGCTGCGCGTTTCCGCGACGTCGCGTAGACGCCAGGCAATCAGGGGAACCGCGCGGGAGTCCAGAGGCTTGATGACGCCCGCGGCATTCTTCGACGGCATGAGCGGCACGTCACGATAGAAGATGGGCGCGCCTACCGGGTCCCGCGAGGTGTGCAGCAGCATGTGGCCGTGCGATACCGGCTGGCGGCCATTCCCGGCGAAGCCGCTGATGGTGATGGTGGCAGCACCGTCAACCGAATTTCTCATGATGGCTGTCCAGGTGGCCGGATCGGCCAACCAGACGTGGGCGTCGGCCTGTTGCGGTGTCAGACTGGGAAGCTGATTGGTGGGCGAAACGCAGCGCGGGTCGATCTCACCCACCTGCATCCGCTCACCCTTGGCCGCCACATGAATGGCAGCAGAACGATTGGCGAACGATACGTCGATCTGCCAGGAACTGGCGCCCGGGGAAGGGTCGCGCCAAAGGAAGGTTGGGGCGGCCATGTCGGGCGGAAATACCGACCCGTCGGCCGGATAGTCAATGACGATGGGGGCGGTCCCGTTCTGCGCGCAGGCACACACCATTCCCACCCCGGCAAGCAGCAGTGCCCGCGAAAGACGCCGCTCTACCATCGGTTCGCTATCAGGTTATCACGGCTCTCTGTGCGAGAATCCTAACATGATGGGGATGATGCGGCTGACATCGCCCATGACGATGGCCGCTCTGGGAATCGCGACAGCTATGCTTGTTGCCCAAGAGGCGCAGGCGCAGTATGTCGACGCGGCCGCGTGCGCGCGTTGCCACGGCGAGATTGCGAATCGCTACCGCAAGACCGGCATGGGGCGGTCATTCTACCGGTTGTCGCCCGCCAACGCTATCGAGGATTTCACTCCGGGGAAGAGCTATTATCACGAAGCTTCAGGTTCTTACTTCGCGATGATCGAACGTGACGGCAAATATTATCAGAGGCGATGGCAAAAGGGATTCGATGGCCGGGAAACCAATGTTGACGAGAAGCAAGTGGACTTCGTCATGGGTTCGGGGAATCATGTGCGCGCCTATCTCCACCTTACCGGCCGCAACACGCTCCAGCAATTACCGCTTGGCTGGTACGCGGAGAGAGGCGGATACTGGGCTATGTCGCCGGGATTCGACCGGCCGGATTATCCCGGATCGACGCGCGTAGTGACCTACGAGTGCATGTTCTGTCACAACGCATACCCCAAAATCCCGGCGGGCCACGAGGAAGCGGGCGCCATTGCGGAGTTCCTACAGCCAATACCCGAGGGAATCGATTGCCAGAGATGCCACGGGCCGGGACAGCGGCACATCGAGACAGTCGCACGGGCAGGCGCCAGCCAGGAAGAGATCCGCGCGGCCATTGTAAATCCCCAGCGCTTGAATGCCGGCCGGGAATTAGAGGTCTGTATGCAATGCCATCTGGAGACCACAACCGCCACGCTGCCGCATGCCATCCGGAGATTGGACCGCGGACCTTTCTCTTATCGTCCGGGAGAAGCGTTGGGGGATTTCCGGCTGACGTTCGACCGTGCCGAAGGGATGGGCGACCGGTTTGAAATTGCGTATGGGGCCTATCGGATGCGCAAGTCGCAGTGTTTCCTGCGGAGCGACGGAAAGTTCCGATGCACCACGTGCCACGATCCGCACGACATCCCGCGCGGAGACGCGGCCACGCTTCGCTACAACGCCATTTGCCGGGATTGCCATGGGGCCCATGCGCTCCATGAGTTGACTCGAACGGCGGCGCCCACAGTCCATACCGCCGGAGCGAACTGCGTGGGCTGCCACATGCCCAAGCGAAGGACCGACGACGCGGTGCATGTGGTCATGACAGACCACTGGATCCAGAAGCGGATGCCGGCCGGCGACTTGTTGGCGGATAAGGCGGAGGTGCGCGAATCTCCGGCAACGCAATACCACGGCGAAGTGATCCCCTACTATCCGTCTCAGCTCGCGGCGACAGAGGACAACGCCCTTTACCTGGCGCTGGCGCAGATTCTGGAGTGGAGCAATTTGAAAGAGGGGCTGCCGCGTCTACAGGGCCTGCTGGAGAAATATCGTCCGCAGCGGGCGGAGTATTATGCGGATCTTGCGGAAAGCCTGAGCTACGCGGGCGAATCCGCGAAGGCCATGCCTTACTTTGAAGAAGCCGCCCGGCGGGCGCCCGGTTCGGCGATCGTCCTGCGGAAACTGGGCAGCGCGCAGATGGAGTCGGGACAACTGACGAAGGCGGAAGCCAGCTTGCGGCGCATCATCGGCCTCGCGCCGGGCGACGCCGGGGCATGGGCCATGCTCGGCCAGGTGTTTTGGCGGGAGAATCAGAACGCGGCGGCGAAGAGCGCTCTGGGGACGGGAATCAGGCTCGATCCCGAATTGCCCGAGCTACACGGCTCCTTGGGAACCCTGCTACTGGCGGAAGGCGACGGGGCCGCCGCGGAGGGAGAATTCCGCGAGGCGGTTCGCATCCTACCGGGCAATGCCAAGTTACAGGCCAACCTGGGAAGTTTGCTGGCTTCGGAGGGCCACTTTCCCGAGGCGCAATATCACTTCGCCGAGAGCATCCGGCTGAAGCCCGATAATGCCGAAGCGCGGCTGAATTATGCGCGCTTGCTGGCATCCATGCGGCAGACAGGCGAGGCGGAAAAGCAGGTGCAGGCGGCAGTAGAGGCCGATGCCCGGCTGGCCGGCGCGCACCAGTTATGGGGTGCTCTATTGGCCACCAGGGGCGACTTGGATGCCGCGGACCGGGAGTTGCGCGCGGCGGTCTTGCTGCAGCCCGATCTATGGCGCGCACAGTTCGAGTTGGGAGTTGTGCTGGGTCGCAAACGCGACTTTGCCGGAGCCGAAGAGCATCTGAAAATCGCTGCGCATGGGAACGATCCGGCCGCAAAGGCATCGGCGCAGGAATTATTGCAGAAGCTGGGACATTGAGGTGATTTGACGCGAGGGGCGAGCTTCTCTCCTCTCTCGAGTTTGGCCCTTTGGGCCGCTCGAGTCTTGCCATGCGTGGCATGCAGTCGGGGTAGGTCAGGTGGGGCAGGCTTCAGCATGCGGCGGGCTTGAGCCGCCTCGAACAGTCCGTCCGTCTTACAGACGAACGAGTTTCTTCGCCTTCAGTCTCCGAAGGACATGGTGCGCAAACTCGAGAAATTCGCCAGATCCCGAGGAAGCAGGTTGAATGCCTGCCCCACGAAGGGCCAAAGTGGAGTGACCCTTTGGGCCACAAACGGCGGATTCAATAAAATAAAGCCGGCGCTTGCTCGCCCCGGTGCCGCAGCGGCAGCTATTTCTTGACGATCCCTTTTCCCAACCTCTGCAACGCCTGCTGCGCGGACTCCTTAGCCTCCGGATCGTTTCCCTGCGCGGCGATTTTCAAGTGCTCCACCGCGGCCGGGTCGCCTTTCTGGTCGAGCACCACACCCAGTTCGTAATGGGCGCGCCAGAAATCCGGCTGCAAGCGTACCGCGGATTGCAATTCGCGCGCCGCGCCGTCCACGTCACCTTGCACCGCCAATAGATAGCCCCACAGCTCATGCGCTTCCGCCAGCCCCGCATCGGCTTGTACCGCCGCCTGAGCCTGTTTTTCGGCCTCTGCGATGCGATTGATACCGATCAGCAGCTTGGCATAACCGAGCCGCGAACCCGCGTAGTCGGGCTTCAAACGGATGCTCAGCTCGAAATCGGAACCGGTTTCGGACATTTCACCCCGGGACGCCAACAGATTCGCCAGATTCGCCTGCCACTCCGCGATGCCGGGTTCAATCCGCAACGCTTCGCGGAATTCCTTCTCCGCCCCCGCCCAATCGCCGCCGCGAATCAGTAAGCCCGCGAGGTAATTATGCAAATCGGGCAGGTCGGCATTGAGACTCAGTCCTTTCTGCAATGCTGCCTTCGCCTCCCCGTTCTTGTTTTGGTGCCACAGCGATTGCCCCAGCAGTCCCCACGCCACCGGATCGTCGGCAGTGCGAGCAGTGACTGTCCGCAAGACGGTTTCCGCTTTGGCCCACTGGCGCATCTCTACCAGCGCGTTTCCGAATCGCAGCAAAACTGCCACCGAAGCCGGCGCGTGCCGCACAGCTTCTTCAAATTCGAGAGTCGCCCGCGTACCGTCTCCCGCCGCGAGATACCCCCCCGCCAGGTCCGCGTAGTAGCCGGCCGCGGGAGGATGGTATTTCTCGAGCAGACCCGCAAGACGCGGTAGCCCGTCCTTCAAATTGCTCCGATCGCGAATCTGAGCGACTGCAAAGTCCAGGGTATTCTCCTGGGTCGACGGCAGATGCGCGGGATAGAACGGAACTACTTCACCGCGATAGGGCGTGGCGGGAGATTCGCGCGTGACGTCTTTCTCAGCCAACAGATCGCCGCTGAGCGGTTGCCGGCGGATATAGTGGTCCGTCATCACGATATGCACCGCTTCGTCGGTCCTCCGCTTAGGTATGTGGCAGCTGACGCAATCGGGTTTGGCTGTGTGGGCGCCGGAGGACGGCGCGCGCCGGAAGGAGTCCTGGTGGCACGTGAGGCATACGGCGTTGTAGCGTACGGCAGCGGCCTCGCCCCGCACCACGTTGTGCGGATCGTGGCAGGTGGTGCAGCGCAGTTTCCCCTGACTCTTCAGGAAGCACTGCGATTCCAGCATGCGATATCCGGCCTGCGCCACTTCGAACCTGTCGTCTTTCCCCGCGGCCGGCTCGAAGGACAATCGAAACTCAGCCAGCGGCTGTCCGGGAAGGTAGGAAAAGGGTGCGCGGTCGCGGCGCTGAAGCAAACTCGGCAGGGGCTGATTGGTGGGTTCCAGATGGCATTGCAGGCAGACCTCCAGTTCGCGCTCGGGGCTCAGACGCGCGGGGTTCACGATGTTCGCGCGAACCTCCTCCGTGGTGGCTCCCGGCCTGCTAAAGGCGGCTACATGCCGCCCGCCCGGACCATGGCATCGCTGGCAATCGATCCCCTCGGGTAGCGGGGGAAGATACTGCGCCTCTGCTCCCTCCTCGCCATGCCCGACCGGAACCCTGGGATAAGCGTTGTGGCAGAACATGCACTGATAGCCCGCCGGGCGCGTATCGCCGGTGAAATCCGGCTTGTCGTACCCGGGGCTCATTCCCCAATAGCCGCCCTTCTCCGCGTACCAGCCGAAGGGCAATTGCTGCAGCGTGTTCCGGCTGGTCAAATAAAGGTAAGTCCGCGAATGATTGCCCGAGCCGAGTACAAAGTCGACCGGTTTCTCTTCTACGTTGGTCTCGCGGCCATCGAATCCAATTTGCCAGCGCCGCTGATAATACTTGCCGCCGCGCTCGATCATGGCGAAGTAACAGCTGGACGCCTGATGGTAGAACGGCTTCCCCGGCGAAAAATCCTCCACCGCGGTGGAGGATTTTTCGCCGGG
>Ga0182012_10006100_pt1 | contig 12330 bp, 11 predicted proteins | sample 612S2SmetaG_FD_120486 | JGI IMG/M metagenome (GOLD analysis project Ga0182012, IMG submission 120486) | Permafrost microbial communities from Stordalen Mire, Sweden - 612S2S metaG | ecosystem: Environmental > Terrestrial > Soil > Wetlands > Permafrost | place: Sweden: Stordalen | collected...
CAACCACAGGCGGAGTGGCCGGATGATAATAAGTCGGCGGAGGCCCAGAGTAAGTCCTCACAGGTGAACCAACACCGACCGGGTGCGGTCGAACGCCAACCCCGATCGGGAGTCCAACAGGTCGGGGATAGATTGGATAGAAGCGAGCGGGGCTCGGCCAGCGTTGATAGAGGATACCGTAACTATACTCTGGGAAGTAAAGCGAGCTTAACGCAGATTGCGATGGACTCCAGAAGCTAAGTCCATAAGGGTTGGTCATGCCCAGCGCCGGAATGCTCCCTAACGGAAAATAGCTGATGCTTCCGTTGGCTAGGCCGGAGGCATCGATTTCAGTTGGACCGTCAGTGATCTGGGCGGCAACCGCATTGTCCGCCGCTACAGCCTGACTCCGGGTCATGGCCCAATTCTTAAAATCGTCGCTGGCGCTTTCTGGCGATTTCTCGGGAACAAGGACCGTGGCAAGGGGAAGGGACTCACCTTCCTTGGCAGTGACTGCACCCGCTTTCTCCTGTGCCGACACTTCCACTTCCCCAGTGAAAACCTGCACCTGCGGCGGCTCACAATTGAGTCGATACACGCCTTTTTGGGGAACGCGCAGTTGCCAGTTCTTGTAGATCAGAGTGACTTTGTTATCCACCGCCTCGGGATTTGCCTCAAGAATGGCAGACCCGCGCAGCAGTTCGACGCGCGTATCGGAAAGCTGGTTTGAGAGCATCCGAACTGCGCTGTTATCGCTGACGCGGAGAAAGACTCCTGGCGTCAGCAGCAACTCCGCGCGGCCATTTTCCGTCCGCAGTATGCGGCCTTCTTCAACATCTGGGAATTTGCCGAACTTTTGTTCCGCTTGTTGATCTCCGATGAAAACGGCGCCATCGAAGAAATAGAGAATGCCCGCGTGAGTGGAGACAACCGATTGAGCAAAAACCGGCGCCCAAACGACTGAGGCGAGGGCGAACAACGGGACTATAAATGAGCGAAGGCGAATCATACCGCACCCCTTCGTTGAAAGTATCTAACGATTGCGCAGCCCCGTCAACCCCCAAAACACCCGTCCAAACCTAGGTGTGCAGCCCTTACGGACACGATGAACAATCAAAGTCACAGTCGAACCGGTATGGGCGACAAAAGAGTTGCGCGAACGCTGTACGAAAATACAAGTATCTAAGATGCTCTCGTTCGTAGGCTATTTCGCCCTCATCTATCTACTCGTTGGCCTGTTCTTTTACCTGTGGGGACACCCGCAAATTCTTCCGGAGCGAAAAAAGGCAGGAGGGTTGGAATCAAAAGGGGCTGGCGATTTTCCCAGCCGCCACACGGCCTACGCTGTCCAAGCCGTGAACTTCATTCTAAGTGACATCCCGGGCCTCAAGCGCAAAGCGCCTGCTTCGATCAGGGATCTGTATCGAACCTCCGTGAAACGAGCCTTTCATCCGAGGCGGCCTTTCATCACCACGGGGACACCCCATTCTCGCGCCATCTATCCGCGAAACTACGCGTGGTTCTACCCGTGTTTATTGGATCGTAACAGCATAATCGATTTGGCAGACGCCGAGCACCGGATCGACCTGCTCGTGCGAGGCTTGTCGATCATCCTGCGAAACGGCACAAACTTGCCCTTTCCCACCACGTTTATTCCGCTCACGAGCCGAAGGTTCGCCACGATAAACTACGTGCGCAAACCATCCGATTCCCTACTTGGCGTTTTGGCTGGGATTCAGACGCTGACGAACGCCCCCTTAGCAGAAGGAACTACCTTTGAGAGCGCGTTCGCCCGCGCACGCCAAGAAGGACACCGATTATTCAACGACCATTTGCCAATTCTGCGCTTTCAGTTTGAGAGCTTGATCGCGTCGCTTGCACCGTTCACGTTCGGCGGCGTAACCACGCTCATCATTGATCGCGATGAGAGCCGATCTAGCGCTACCGATACGCGGATTGATCGGCAACGCTTTGTAACAAATGCCAACGTGTGGGCTACTTTGGTAAAGGCAGAGCGGCTTGGCTTATTCAGCAGGGGGGAAATTGAAGAGCGCATCGGCCGATCGATAAATGAATTTAAACGCGAGTTGCTGGCGCTTTTCGGTCGCCAAGGTTATATCGTCAATTCTTTAGAGTCCGTAGGGAGTTTACCCGCTCGAAATGTAACCTTAGACTTTTGTCACGTATTCGATGGCTTCTGGTCTTTCGAGTCTGAAGAGGAAGTGGAGCTTTTTCGGAACACCGCAGACATTTTTCTGAAAAACAATATGTTGCAGGACGATTCAAGCCGCTGCTTTCTGATAGCGGCGGACAATCCAGATATTTCTTTTTTCAACAGAATTGGGGCGGCCTCTTATCATGGAAGAACGATGTGGCCCACGTTCAACGTTGAATTTGCCGACCGGCTGCTCGATCTGCCTGATCGACAAGGACACGCCGGCGAATATCACGTCGTCGCCCGGCGTATTTTGACGCAACTCAGGGCCTATAGCGAAACGTTGGTCTTCTACCCTGAGATCCTGCGCCCAAATGGAGTTCCATACCGCACGTGGATCTACCGGTGCGCTCACGCCGATAGCTGGTTTCCGAGGTTTGTGTCCGTAGAAGCAAGGCTGAACGGCTCAAGTATAAGCTGAGGTAGCTGAAAGAGTTTCGGCAAACGAATGAAGCTCTGATTCCAGAGCGAGCGCAAGTAGAGGTTTCTTTCAGCCACAAAAATAAGATTCGCGGCAGCGCAGAAGTTTAATTCGCTGCCACGCCACTTCTCAAGTACGCTTTTGGGGTGATTGGGCGTCCAACTGCAGGAGGAGCAGTATGAAATCAAAACTGATCGATCCCAAACTTGACGAGATTCCGGCTGATAAGTCGGAATTGACCGCCGACGAGCGCGAAAAGCTACTTCATCAAAAGCCTATCCGAGGCTTGAGCATTAACGACACTATCGCGAACAGAGCCAACCATTCGATAGGTTCGCGCGGAGTGGAAACTTCGCACGTGGAGTCCGGTGAACCTGAACATCCGGATACAACGATTGGAAGCCCGTCGGACGACGAATTAACCTAACAATTAAACCGAAGCACCCCAAGGAGCAATTGCGCTTGCCTGGGGCGAGCTACACATCCATGTACTCGGGAACATAGTCTTTCCAAACGCCATCCGGTGCAGAAATGCGGGCTGGCGGAAGATCGCAAGCATATTTACTGGTGCGCGCCCAGTGCCAGGCTTGATGCAGTTCCGACTGCCGAAAATAGAGCGTTTCCGCCTGCAACAAAGCGGCTGCGGCTACAAACATATCGCTGACTTTTTCCCAAGGGTGCGCACCCACAACTGCCATGCGCGCAATGTTTAGGTTATGTTTTTGTAGAAAGCGCATCTCTTCCCAACGTGCCGCTAGATCGAAGCCAGCCATCTCCGAAAAATCGACCAGAATTCCTATTGGTCTTTTCCGGCGCGAGTGAATTAAGAACGAGATCTGCTGCTCCATATGTTCCCAGTCTTCTACTGTGACCTGCCCAACAACTTTGAAGCCGATCACCCCGCCAGCGCTCTCCATCAATCGTTCAATCATGAGTAAAATCTGTGCAACTCTAACACCAGAACTCTGCAGATCGTTTTCTCACAGATAGATATCAGGTGGAGGGCGATTCCATGATCGCGCTGAATGACCGTATTTGGTCGGCTGGCGTGTCTAGGTCAGTTTGCAGTGTTGACTGACAAGCTTTGCCGCAAAAAATGCATTCAACCGCGCGAGTTTATCCCTAGAAACTCCACTGATTGTGGACCTGGGGCATCGAACTTTCCTTTTCTTGCGTAAAAGTGTTCGCCTCAGTCTACATGACATCCGAGTATCGCTTGCCCACTACGGACCACGCGCACTTAAATCAATCCTCCGGGAGCACCTTGTCCCTTTGTTTCGTTCGCTCCCATGAAACAATCAAATGTGCACCCGTCATTTTCTGCTCCCCTCCTTTGCCTATGCGACTTTTGATTTCCTCCTTCGCGCTAGCGTTGACGGCAGCTTTCGTCCCTCCAATCGCACCCGCCCCATCTCCTTCGTGCTCTCATACAGTAGGTATGGTCGTTTCGCTCACCGGCGCAGCCGCCCGTTACGGTCAGGCCACGAGCAAAGCCGTTGAACTTGCCTTCAACGAGTTAAACAAGGCAGCCGGGGCGCAGGGAATTGCGGGCTGCAAGCTCGCACTGGACGTTCGCGATGATCAAAGCCAGAGTTCCGTTGGCGTCGATCAAGCCCGCCAGCTCGTCGATCTGAAAAGAGCGCCGGCCATCATTGGCGCCAGCATCAGTTCAGTCTCAATCCCCATGGTCACATCGGTAACTGCAGCCGCTGGCGTCGTCCAGATCTCGCCGTCGTCCTCGACGCCCTCCTTTACAAAATTGGCCACCGAAGGCAAAACCAATGGCTGGTTTTTCCGAACCATCACGAACGACTCACTCCAAGGAACCGCCGCCGCAAAATTCGCTCTCGATCAAGGCATCAAAGTCGTCACTATCATTCACGTCAACAATGATTTTGGAGTAAACATGGCAGCCGAATTTCGCCGAGCCTACCAAGCGCTAGGAGGCAAAATCATCGGCGTGACACCATACAATCCCGAACAATCGTCTTATAACGCCGAGGTCACTAAGGCTCTCAAGGGCGATCCGCCCGTGCTCTACTTCATCGGTTATCCCGGCGACGGCACAACCATTGTTCGCACCTGGATTCAACAGGGAGGCCCGCAGCGTTTCCTATTGAACGATGGGATGAACACCGGTGACTTCATGAAAGGCGTTGGACGTCAGTTCCTGAACAACGCCTTTGGCACTTCTTCGGGAACAACCAAGACGCCATCCAACGATTATTTCGGTAAGGCCTATCCAGCCATGAGTGGTGGCTTCGATGCGGATTCGCCCGCAGCCGACCGTGCTTTTGATGCTGGCGCCATTCTCGGTTTGGCCATTGCACAAGCCGGCAAATTTGAAGCAGCGGCCATTCGGACGGCAATTCGCAAAGTCACTGCACCCGGTGGAGAAGTTATCTACGCGGGTCCACAAGGTTTTGCGCGCGCGCTGGAACTTATTCGCGAAAAGAAGCCCGTGCGTTACGTTGGAGTTATTGGCCCCGTTCAGTTTGATAAGAACGGCGACATTGCTGGCCCATTTCGCGAATGGAAGATTTCTAACGGTCAAGTAGTTACAGTCGGTCAATTGTCCACTGAAGAAATAGAAGCCATTCAAGCGCGGCTAGCAAAATGAGTAACACGATGGAACAAACTGCCTTGCGCCCTCAACGCACCATGCTCGCTCCCGGGCTTGAGATTTCGAGCATCGTTACCGGCCTATGGCAAGTGGCTGACATGGAGCGCAGCGGCAAAACTCTAGATCCTGTGAAAGGCGGGGCGGCCCTCGCCGATTACGCTCAGGCAGGTTTCGATACTTTCGACATGGCCGATCATTATGGCTCGGCTGAAGTGATTACCGGCACTCTCTCGGCTTCCGCAAAACATCCGTCGGTGCGAGCTTTCACGAAATGGTGTCCGGAGCCCGGGCCAATGACTCCCTCCGTAGTCCGTGCCGGTGTCGAGCGCTCGCTTCATCGCCTGCAAACCTCCCGCATTGACTTGATGCAGTTCCATTGGTGGTCGTTCGACGACCCGCGTTACATTGACGCCATGGTCGAACTCACTCGACTTCGCGAAGAAGGCTTGATCGCAAATCTCGGATTGACAAACTTCGACACGGCTCACTTGCGCCTCCTTTTGAACGAAGGCATTCCCATTGCAACAAACCAAGTGTGCATGTCTTTACTCGATCGACGCGGCACCGAAGCAATGTCAGCCCTGTGCCTAGACCGCGGAGTCCGTCTGCTGACATATGGGACCCTCGGTGGTGGATTTCTGACTGATCGCTGGTTGGAAGCCGAAGAGCCATCGTCGGTAAACGATTGGAGCAAGATGAAATATCAACGTTTCATTCGCGCAGTAGGAGGATGGGACGCTTTGCAGTCAGTGCTGAGGGCCGCTCACACTATTGCCCAAAAGCACGGAGTGTCATTGTCGAACGTTGCTGCCCGCTGGGTTCTCGAACAACCGGCGGTGGCGGCAGTAATCGTCGGCGCGCGCTTAGGCGAATCGGAGCATCGGGCAGACAATCTCAAGCTTTTTGAATTTGCCCTGGATGAAGAAGACCATGCCATTCTTGATCGAGCCTTTCTCAGGACGAAACGCCTGCCGGGTGACTGTGGCGACGAGTATCGTAAGCCACCCTTCCTAACCGCATCTGGCGACTTGAGCCATCACTTAGAATCCATGGCGCCTCTTTGGGAACGACAACCCGTCGACGGTTATGCGAATCGTTGGACAATCGACAGCGGCAGCGTGTGGGAGCCAATTGCCGGTTACTCGCGCGCCATTCGGACAGGAGATCGCATCGTGGTCTCGGGCACAACGGCCACCCACGGCAGCGGACAGTTGATTGGTAAGAACGATGCAGCCGTCCAAGCCACTTACATCCTCGACAAGATTACCGCCAGCATTAAGGCTCTCGGCGGCCGGCTGGAGGATGTCGTGCGAACCAGAGTTTATTTAACGAGGGATGACGACTGGCAAGCAATCAGTAAAGTCCACGGTAGCTATTTCGGTCAGATTCGTCCAGCCAATACAATGTTAAAAGTGGCTGGTCTCATTGGCGACGGTTATTTGGTCGAGATAGAAGCGGAGGCTGTTGTGGAATGAGCCTTGGTGATCGAGATCTTCTCGTAGTAGAAAAGATCACGAAGGATTTCGGTGGTCATCAGGCAGTCAGTCAGGTTTCCTTCCGTTTGCAATCGGGTTGCATCGCCGGCTTGATTGGCCCGAATGGTGCTGGCAAAACAACGCTATTCAACTGTCTGGCAGGGTTCTTGAAGCCAAACTCGGGCCAAGTATGGCTCGACGGTAGAGTGATCTCGGGCCTCGCCTCGTCCGATGTGTTCGCCGCCGGCCTCGCGCGCACCTTCCAGATCCCGCGTCCATTCCCGGAGATGTCAGTGCTAGAGAATGTCATGGTGGCCGCCACTGGGCAAGCTGGAGAGCGCTTTTGGACTAACTGGTTTCAGCCCAAGTTGGTGAGGCAACAGGAACGACTTATAAAAGAATCGGCAAGACACTGGTTGAATTTTGTAGGCCTCTCCGACCTGGAGCAAAAGCCCGCGCGGATATTATCAGGCGGCCAACGCAAGTTGCTCGAACTGGCGCGGGCAATGGTTTCGAAACCGAAGCTCGTCTTACTTGACGAACCGGGCGCTGGCGTGAACCCGGTCTTGCTCGACCAGATTGTGGAGAAAGTGACCTCCCTTAATGCCGAGGGCACAACGTTTTTGATCATCGAACACAACATGGATCTGGTGGCTTCGTTGTGCAAACCAGTTATGGTCATGTCGCAAGGCCAACTATTGCTGTCTGGCGATGCCAGCGCAGTTTTGAGCGATCCGCGCGTGGTCGAGGCCTACTTGGGGAACGCCGCCGCATGACAGAGGTGGCGCCAGCGCTAGCCATTGAATCGCTGGAGGCTGGGTACGAGCCTGGTTTGTCGATTGTGCGCGGAGCGTCGCTAAAATTGCTCCCGGGTGAGATTGTAGCCGTTATCGGGCCGAATGGCGCAGGAAAATCGTCGCTAGTAAGAGCTGTCGCCGGGTTGGTTCCCATCACCAGCGGCCGCAATCTGTTATTTGGGAAAGACATTACCAAGACGCCTCCGTATCGCATGGTCTTTGAAGGTTTGGCGTTCGTGCCGCAGACTGAAAATGTTTTCGTAAACCTGAGTGTCGCCGAAAATCTGGAGTTGGCAGCAGCCATCGTTAAGGGCAATCGACGCGAACGCTTGGACCCGGTCTTTGCGATGTTTCCAGATCTTCACCGGCAACGGGCAGATGTAGCCGGGCAACTCTCCGGCGGGCAGCGCCAGATGCTCGCCGTGGCCCGAGGATTGATTGCCAAGCCCAAGCTACTCATCCTTGACGAGCCATCCGCCGGCTTAAGCCCGAAGTTGGTGGAGCAAGTATTCAGCAAGCTCCGTGAAATCAGGGCGAGCGGAGTAACCGTACTCCTGGTAGAACAGAATGTTAAGGCCGCGCTGGCGCTTGCTGACAGAGCTGCCGTCTTGGTTGAAGGCAAAGAGCGCATCGTAGCTCCATGTTCAGAGCTCTTGAATAATGACTGCGTGGCCGAGCTTTATCTAGGCCGTTATGTGAAGGAACGAATCTAGTGTTCCAGATCATTGCCGACGGACTTATGATCGGATCGGTAATATCGCTGGGCGCGATCGGCTTAAGCCTCACGATGTCAATCGTGCGCTTTTCCAATTTCAGCCATGGTGAGTTGTTAGCTTGGGGAGCTTACCTCGCCCTCGTTGTGAGCAGCGGACTGACAGCCATGAATGACGTTTGGGCGACCCCCGTGGGACCATTCTCCTTCGGCTGGGGTCTCGTGTTAGCAATGGTTTTATCTGCTGCTCTAACGGCTTTGCTTGCTCTTCTGCTAGACACGATTTTGTTTAAGCGGTTGCGCAAACAGGGCGCAATCACGTTGGTTATTGCCAGCTTTGGTGCAGCCTTAGTGCTGCGCAACATTTTGCTCTTTTGGCAGGGCGGCGTTCCGCAATATTTTTCTGAGAACTTGCAGATTGCCATCCCGCTATTGCCGCGCGGTGTCTGGGGTGGGCTGCGATTCACGCCCGACCAGCTTTTGGTTTTAGCCCTGACGCTGGCAGCCGTCACAGGTCTGCATTTGTTTTTGCGTTACAGCGTCCTCGGTAGATCGATGCGAGCGACGGCTATCAATCCGGCTCTCGCGCAAGTGTCAGGTATCGATCCTGAGAAGGTTTTACGAGCCACTTGGTTGATCGGCGGTGGACTGGCCGCAGTCGCGGGAGTCTTTGCTGGCATTACCGTGCAACTGCGCCCAACTATGGGAGAAGAACTTTTGTTGCCGCTCTTTGCCGCCGTGATTCTCGGCGGCATCGGTTCGCTCTGGGGATCGCTCTTGGGTGGGTTGCTAATCGGTCTGGCCGAAAGTGTATCGGTGGCTACGCTCGGCGCCGAGTACCGCACAGCCGCCGCCTTCATTGTCTTGATTTCGATTTCGTTGGTAAAACCCAATGGCCTCTTCGGAGAGAAAAGCTGATGCAGCTTTTATTGGGCTGGCTGTCTTACGCTAGCTTCTTCTTGGTGTTTGCGACGGTGTTCGCCATTATCGCGTTGGGCCTAAATCTGCAATGGGGCTACACTGGCCTATTCAACGTAGGTGTGGCAGGCTTCGTCGCCGTGGGCGCTTACACATCAGCGTTGTTGACTTCGCCAAAAGGCTTTGGCTGGCCAGTTGCAGTCGGCTTGTTAGCAGCCACAATTAGTAGCGGTTTGGTCGGACTTCTTGTGGGTGCGATCGTTCTGCGTCTGCGGCGCGACTATCTAGCAATCACCACGTTCGGTATTGCCGTAACGATTCAAACCGTAGCCAACAATGCCAAGCCTTTGACGGGCGGACCATTCGGCGTCCAGTTCATTCCGAGGCCCATGCAAGCTTGGCTGGGAACCGGCCTGGTTTGGACGTTTGCTTATTTGGCGCTGGCGCTCGCGCTGCTGGGCGTGGTTTATGTCGCGCTCGGGAAATTAGTCAACAGCCCTTGGGGACGAGTCCTACGTGCTATTCGGGAAGATGAGGTTACCGCCTCGTCGGTTGGCAAACGCGCGTTCTTGTTTCGGTTGCAAAGTTTCGTGATCGGCGCCCTGTTGATGGGTCTGGGCGGCGCCCTCTACGCGCACTTCATTGGCTTCATTGCCCCAGAAAACTTTCTCCCGATTCTGACTTTTCAGGTTTGGGCAATGCTCATTGTCGGCGGTACCGGCAACAACCTAGCGGCAATTTTAGGTGCTTTCGTAGTTTGGGGCTTTTGGACTGTCTCGGGCGGCGTGATGCGCGGCTGGATCCCACAATCGGAACAAGCGCGCGCCGCCGCTTTGCAAGTTGTCTTGATCGGTGTGCTGATTGCCACGACCCTTATCCTGCGGCCACGTGGACTGTTTAGTCGATCGGTGTCACGCGGTCCTTCCTAATTTCATGGTTGGACCAGCGATGCCCCACTCGGTGCGTTTTTCGCGGAGCATAGCCAGCACACTCTCGCGAATCGCATTGGCCTCATGCCGGCGCCAAGCCACTATGGCGTCCAAGCGGCATGCCCCATCGCTCAAGTGCCGAAATACAATGTCGTTGGCGCGCAATTGTTGAACACAAGCTGGTATCAGCGCAATGCCCTCCCCCGCCTCAACCAAGGTCAAGACGGATTGCCAGGAAGCCGCTGTAGCCATGACTTTCGGGCTGAATCGGGCCCGGCGGCACATTGCGATGATGGGGTCGAAAATCTCCGGTCCGGCCTCGCGGCTGTGTAGAACCAAAGCTTCTCCCGCCAAACGCGCCACAGAAATGTTTTCGTCTTTCGACAGCGGGTTGTCTTTCGATATGGCGGCGATGATGGGCTCCCTAAACAGCAGCTCTGACTTAATCAAAGCTTTCGATGCCGCTGGAACAGATCGCGTGAACCCAACATCGATCTCATCGTTCAACAGGGCATCAACTTGCGCGAAGGGCGCACATTCCTTTAACGACAGCGCGACACCCGGATGTTGTTGGCGGAACGTTCGAATCAGTTTGGGCATGAACAGCGCAGTGACTGGCCCACATAACCCGACCGTCAACTTTCCGGATTGTCCGTGCGAAGCCTTTCGCGCTATCTCCACTGCGCGCTCGGCCCGCGCCAGAATGTCCCGCACTTCCTTAAGAAAAGCTTCTCCTTCCGGGGTCAGAGCGACTTCGCGCTGGTTGCGCCGTAAGAGAGCAACCCCTACCTCTCGCTCTAGATCTCTAATTTGACCGCTGACGCCCGACTGCGAAACATTCAGCCGCTGCCCCGCGGCAGTGAAGCTGCGTTCCTCCGCTACTGCAAGAAAATACCGAAGATGACGCAATTCCATAGAAGATATACTATCGCTATTTTCGATAAGAGCAAGCAAAACAAACACTGCCACTTCTAGCTGGGTAGGAAACTCTAAAGCGTGAAGGAGCCAGAAATGACCAATACCAGCAATACCGCAAAGTACTCCCCTGTTGTCTCAGCGAATACAATTGTTTACAAAACGCTTGCCGTAGATGGCTTGAACATTGCATATCGGGAAGCAGGCGATCCGACTAGTCCCAAGCTCGTCTTACTTCATGGTTGGCCATCGTCCTCGCATCAATACCGCAACTTAATCCCAGCGTTGGCCGACCGTTTCCATGTCATCTCACCCGACTACCCCGGCTTCGGCGGCAGCGATACACCTGATCCCACCAAGTTTAGTTACACCTTTGACCGCATCGCTGAGGTGATCGGTCACTTTTTGGATAAGGTTGGGTTTGACCGCTTTGGAGTCTACATGCAGGACTACGGTGGCCCAGTCGGCCTTCGCCTCTTGACCGCCAAGCCTGAGCGCCTGGAATGGCAGATCATCCAGAACTCAAATGCCTACGAAATCGGCTTCACAGATGCATGGGCTGGCTTACGTGGCGCGTATTGGTTGGATCGCAGCGCCAAAAATGAAGCTGCCGTCGCTGGTTTGTTAGAACTCGATGTAGTTAAGGCAACATACTTAACGGGTTCCACAAAGCCCGAGTTGATCAGTCCTGACACCTGGAGCTATGACTATTCTGTTACACTCCAGCGCGTCTATGGCAAACAACTCCAATTAGATCTTTTCTACGATTATCGCCACAACGTCGAACTGTATCCCAAATGGCAGGCTTTTATGCGCCAACATCAACCCAAGACGCTCATCTTCTGGGGCCAGGGCGACTTGTTCTTCACTCCTGCCGGAGGTGAAGCGTTCTTAGCGGACCTCCCCAAAGCGGAATTGCACCGCTTGGACGCTGGTCATTTCGCAGTCGAAGACTGTCTTGATTACGTCTCCGAGCACATCCACAGCTTCTACGAGAAGAATCTCGCAACCAAGTGATAGTCAGACGGGAGGGGCTCAACTTTGAGCCCCTCGACTTGATTAGAAGCTAGAGAATCCCGATCTAGGTGATCACCGTTGTTTTGCGGATTATGGGTTCTTTAGGAAGAAAGTCGATGTTTCTGGGCAATTCGGCTTGTAGATAGAAGGTGAGTTTATTAGGACCGCGGCCGTGCGGGAGCGGCTGCTCGGTGGTCCACGGTCCTTAGCCTGACTTTCGCAGTTGAAGGCGATTTCTTGCAAAAAAGAAGGGAATCGCGGTTGTAAGTCCTTGGATATCAATAAAAACATTTCCTGATGCGCTTGTAGTGGAGACCTACCCACTAGGC
>Ga0182012_10006102_pt1 | contig 12329 bp, 10 predicted proteins | sample 612S2SmetaG_FD_120486 | JGI IMG/M metagenome (GOLD analysis project Ga0182012, IMG submission 120486) | Permafrost microbial communities from Stordalen Mire, Sweden - 612S2S metaG | ecosystem: Environmental > Terrestrial > Soil > Wetlands > Permafrost | place: Sweden: Stordalen | collected...
GGCTGTGTGCGGCGGCGGCAGCAACCGAGAGCAGGGCGGCAAAGAGCAGTCGCATTAGAGGGATGTGGATGTTAACGTGGAGCGCTGGGATTCGAAAGTATGACGGGCGGCGTAGATCTTAGCGACGGCGTCGACAATATCGTCCATATCCTGGCGAGTGCCGAGCAAGAGACGGTGTTCGAGCCAGATTGCTTCGCGGCAGGCGCGTTCAGAGTTGGGGCAGAGCGCGGGATAGCGGCTATAGTCGTTAGAGGTTTCGGCGGTAAAAAGGGGATTGCGGTAGAGCGGGAAGGAATAGCCGGTGGAGCAAGGTATACCTTCGGCGGCGAGCGCGGCGGCGAAATCTTCCCGGGGGATGCCGAAAGACTCAGCCAGAAAACAGAAGATGTAAATGTGAAAGGCGCATTCAGCGGCGTAGGCGGGAATGTGCAAAGGGCGAATGCCTGGAATCTGACCGAGTCGCTGGTTTAAGTAGAGACCGTTGCGGCGGCGGGTGACGGTTTGGGCGGCGAGACGCTTGAGTTGTTCGAGCAGCAGTGCGCCTTGGAATTCAGTGAGACGGAAGTTCCAACCGAGGCGGTGGTGCTCATACCACGGACGGCCGGCCTGGCGGCCCACCCAAATATAGGATTCGCAGAGTTCGGCAACCGACAGGTTGTTGGTGGTAATCAAGCCGCCCTCACCGGCGGTCATGTTCTTGGAGAACTGAAAGCTGAAAGCGCCAGCGTCGCCTATGCTACCGCAGCCTTGACCATTCCAGCGGGCGCCGTGGGCATGGGCGGCATCTTCCAAGACGGCGATGTTGTGGCGGCGGGCGATGGCCATAATTCGTTCCATGTCGGCGGCAATGCCGGCGAAGTGAACGGGAATGACAGCGCGCGTGGCCGGGGTAATGGCCTTTTCAAAGCTTTCCGGACTCAGGTTGAAGGTGTCGTAATCGATATCGCAAAAGACCGGAGTTGCGCCAATGGCCATGGGAGCGGTAGCGGTGGCGATGAAAGTGTAAGGCGGCACAATCACTTCGTCGCCGCGATCAACATCTAAGGCGCGTAACGCCACCTGAAGCGCGGCCATGCCGGTGGAGCATGCGATGCCAAAGCGGGCGTTATGCGCCAAGGCGAATTGCTCCTGAAATTCGGCGACTTTGGAGCGCAGAGCTTCCGAGGCAGCTAGCGGTTCGGTGGCTTCGCCCATGGAATAACGCCACCAGTGGCCGCTACGCAAGACTTCGAGCAGCGATTCTTCCTCATTGCGATCAAAAACGGGCCACGAAGGAAAAGGGACGGTGCGGACAGCTTGGCCGCCAAAGAGCGCGAGCGTACTCATAGTAGTTCTTTAAGGGTAAGAAAGTTTTCTAGTGCTGGTCAAGAGTTCTTGGCGAAAATGTTAAGAAGTAGGGGAGGGTTGCGGGCTACAGGACACACTTCGGGTGTAGTCGGTGACGCGGGACACGCTACTCGCTTACGCTCGTGGTTCTGTTAGGCAGCGGGAGCCGGCTTGCCGAGGGCCTTTTGCAGAATGTTCTCCTTTTGAGCGGGGGTCAGGGACGCCAGGTGGGCGTCGAAAACAGCTTTTGAAAATTCAAAGCCAATTCCGGGGTAAGAGAAGGGTTGGCCGGTTTGTGCGGCGACGACGTGAGCGGTGGCGGCGCGTTCGAGGGCGGCGGCTTCGTTGGCTTTGCGCTCCTTTTGGAGCTTGTGGAGTTCGGCCATTTCCCGTTCACGGCGACGGGCGAGACGGGATTCCTGAAGATTCAGATTGCGGAATTGCTTTTCGTATCTAAAAGTGACTTCGAGATCGAGCGTGTTGGTACCGACGGCAGCGGGCTGGAATTCGCCCGAGATCAGGAGTTCGCGGCGGCCCTTCGTTTTGAGAGCCATGAGGAGGCCGGGGATTTGTTCGAGACGCCAGTGGAGATCAATGACGGATTGCACGAGGGCGTTTTCTTGCGGGCCGACGGGTTGGAGATCCTGGTTGAAATCGGCAGCCAGCTTGCGATAAAGCGGAGCTTCGTCGGCTTCAATCAGGACGGTGCGACCGGTGAGGCCTGTTTTGAGAGCGTTGAGGGCGACGGCGGCGCGGCCTTCTTCCGTACGGGGGCCCGTACTTTTTTGAGCGTTCTCGCGATTGGCAGCAAGTTGGGCTTCGGAAACGGTGGATGTGGCAGACATGTTGAGAATACGTTCCTTCTTCGAACAATAAAAGAAAAAGCCCACCGTCGAGGGAGACTCGGGTGGACCTGACCAAACCATAGCAAACGACGACCTGAAAACGAACTATGTCGTATATCGATGTCATGGTTTCCTGTCTGTAACTGATTGAAATAAAGCAATTTAAAAATATGATTAAAGTTTATAAACTATTGTGACTGGAAAAAATGGAATGGCACGATTGTGCTGTTCCGCCTCTGGCAAGCCTCATATAGGATATTGCTGAAAGAGCACTGCCTGCCCTAAATGTCGTGCGAGGTCTCGCTGTTGTTTATCGGCGACCGGTGGAGAAAGGAAGTAAACGCCGCCGGGGTTGGTGGCGGAGGTGAGGCGCTGGAGGGCGTCGTAGGAGAAGCTGCGGGAGTGGGCGAGTTTGACCTCGTAAGCGGTCATGCGGCCCCTTCGCCGTAAGCTACCTCGATCTGTAAAGTTGCAAACGATGATTTGAATGTTCTGCCCCGTTTGACGGATTTCAACCAAGTTAGCAATTGTTGGGGCGCTCCAATCTGCTGTAGTTTTTCGTCACCGATCTGGCATTCAAGTGTGCCGTCCCGGTTTCCTGAAATTCCCTCGTTTTGGCGCCCCGAGTTTGGTGAGGAGAAGGACAAGGGATGTTTGGCGATTGCCGCTTTTAGATCATCCGTCACCACATTCGCACCGAAGATATCGTCTGCGCGCGCACAATCCAACTTGCAGTCGGCCAGCACAGGAAAGGTGAGTAAGACCAAAGCCGTAAAGAAGAAACTGCGGGTCACCCCAACGATTCGAGGCGTATGAAAAACGGACTGCGCGCTCGACTCCGATTCCGAGGCACGGCCGATGACGCCTGAAAAATGGGCACATTCGTTGAGCCGCGAGGAGTTCTTTGGCACTCGTGCCACGAAGAAACAAACAACCGTGGGATTAGAAGCCGACGTCCTTGCTTGGTTCAAGTAGAAGGGCTCGGGCCATATCAGCCGGGTGAATAGCATTCTGCGATCCGCCGCGGTCGAGGATGAGAAGCGCTAGGTACGTGCTCCGATTGGTGGTTGAGAAAGTTGGGGAAAGTAAGGGCAACATCGATGGTCGCCCTCATCCTTTGATTCTTGCGGCTTGAACCCTCCACGCCTGTTTGGAGAGCGCGGTCTTGCGGCTGCGGAAATGGTATTTGAGTATCCTGTCCCGAATTACGACCGAATTACGAATTACCCCTCGAATTACCCGAATTACCGAATTAACCCCTAATTAACCGCGTTACGTGATAACTCAGCCCATACGACATATGACCGATGCGCCCAAGTAAAGTTGCTGTTGAGCCGCGCCCAGCGGGGGGATGTTGGCGCAGAACACGAAGTTGCACCCTTGGTCTACGCGAGGCCCAAGAGCATTGCTCGCGGCCTTGTGCGCGGTGAGCGAAAGGAACACACCTTGCGCGCCACGGCACTGGTTAGCGAACTCTTCCTGCAGAAATTGCGGCATATCACAGCGCCGCTTGCCAAACGGGAGCACTTCTTTTCAATAGCGGCGCATGCAATGCGGCAAGTGCTCATCGAAGATGCGCGCCGCCGTTCCGCACTGCGGCGGGTAGCGGCCCATGCGGTGACGGACCTATTGGCACTTTCGGGCGAAGATACGCTCGCTGCAGAAGATCGCTTCGCCGTGCGGCAGGTTTTCCAAGCGCTGGCTAAAATGGTTCGCGCCGCGGCCGAATCCATGCGGCTTCGCTTTCTCGAGGGTCTCACTATATCTCAAACGGCGGAACGGATGGGCAAGCCTGCCTGGAAGGTGAGGAACGATTGCGATTTTGGCCTGGATTGGATGGGCGGGCGATCGGGTTCGAGACTTACTTGCTTTGAACGCGAGCTAGGCCGGAACGCCCCCAATAGCGAGGGCGCGGCGCGAGGGTGGCTCATCGGCTAAAATACGAATATGCCGTTCGTCATAGAAGACGGTTTTCTTCCAGCGACGCTGACGGCGTCGCCTATGACGGATCAGCAATTCGCCGATTTTTGTGCGGAACACCCTGATTTGTGGTTCGAGACTACGGCGGCGGGAGAGATCCTCGTCATGCCTCCTAATTTTTCCAAGACGGGCGCTAGGAATCTAGAGATCTGTTTACAGCTTGGGATGTGGGCCCGCCAGGACTCTCGCGGAGTGGCGAACGACTCCTCAACCGGCTATGTGCTTCCCAGCGGGGCGAGACGCTCGCCCGATGCGTCGTGGACGCCAAGAGAAGAAATCGCGACGCTGTCGCCGGAAAGTCTGGAAGGCTACTGGCATCTGTGTCCCGCTTTCGTGATCGAGCTTCGCTCCCATTCGGACCGGCTGCCGGCACTACAGGCGAAGATGCAGGAGTATATGGCCAATGGTGCACGGCTTGGTTGGTTGATCGATCCGGAAGCTCGGAAGGTGGACGTTTATCGGCCAGATCGCGATCCTGAAGAACGCGGGGGGCTTGACTCGATCGCCGGAGAAGGTCCAGTAGAAGGTTTTGTGTTGGACTTGCGGCGAGTCTGGGATCCGCTGGCTCGCTGAATCTCGTTACCGCGCCCCGACGGTCACGGCTCGGTAAGGCACTGCTGACGATCAAATGCTTTTGTAGGTGGTTGAAGATCAGAATTATCGCTCGACGGGGCCATCACCACTCGGTTACGCAGCGGCAACCCGCGCAGGTCAAAGGGGGAGGGCAGATGGGGCGAAGAGCTGGTCGATGGGTGTTGTTCATTACTTCAGTTTCTTGGTCGCTTTCCTAGCTTAGTTGTGGGGGCTCGTGGTTTTCGGGCTGAGGAAATTGTAATTGACTATCCTGTCCCGAATTACCCGCCGAATTAGCCCGAATTAGAATGACGGTTGATTTTGGGCAACGTAACTTGGACTATGCTTGGGGACGCGAGAAAGCGTCCCCGTTTCTGCATGCGGCCCCGCGTGGTGAGCGGTTTCAGACTCCCGCCGCCGCTGCCTTGGCGAGCAGTTTTCCGATTTGCCGGTTCAGCGCTTGGGCGATCGTTTTGCTGAGATCGAGGCTCTCGCTATCGCCGCGCATGACAGCCTTCGTGCGTTCATCGAGGATGGAAGCGCCGCGGCTATCAGTGACGAGGACACGATAGTTGAGGCGAGTGGTGGCGACGAACAGGCCGAAGGGGCCGGCGAAGGCGCGCTTGACGGCGTCGCCTTTGCGAGAAGATTCGGCGGTCAACGCCAGTTGCCACCCGCCGCAGGCATGATCGTTGAGATTGCCGGCGCGATAAACCGGCAAGGTTGGCTGCGTCCGGCTCAGACGGTTGAACAGGTGTTCATAGATGAGGACGCGGTATTCGGCGGGTAATGCAGTACCGTCGTTTTTGACGGGGAGAAGAGATAGGGCAGTTGGTTGGCCGCCCGCGGCGGGACAATCGCCTTGACGGGAGTCATTTTTTGCCGGGGGGGCGTTCGAATGGATATGCTCTTCGATCCCTTCGGCTGCGTGCCGGGGCATGGTGAAGACTGCGCCGTGATAGCCGTCACGCGAGAGAAACTCGATGGTGACGATATCCTCGCTCGCTTGCGTGGCGAGCGAAGCGGCCAGACCTACGGCCGCTGGAATGACCGAGAACAGCTGATTGACACCTGAGAAACCGATGGCCAGACCTCCGGTTGCGGGAATTCCGGTGCGGATGAAACGGCCAAATGCACCTCCTTTCAAAGCGCGCTCATCGCCGACGGATACCTGCAAAATGCTCGCGGCTTCGAGCGAGACGGCCGCGCCGCCGCTCTCGAAGCGGATGCCCTGGGGCGAGGCCCAGAGTGTTCCGACGGCCCGTTGCTTTACGCCCGGAAGCCCGATGAGGTGGTGAACGCCAGAGAGCGACCAGGGCGACGGCACGGGGGAAGTGGCCCAGGCGATTGGCGGTTCAGCGCCGGCGGACAGAATTACGCCGGCAAGCACGAGAGTTAGAAAATATCTGCTGCGCGTTTTGATTTTAGAAAGAGTTTGCGTTTTCAATGTGATTCTCCTTTTACGAATTGAGTACTTGCTGGACAGAACGGCGTGGGCTAGCATGAGCCGTCAGCGTGGGGTGGCCCATGAGAAAGACAAAGGTTGGCTGCCAAGGGGGATCAGCGGTGATCTCACTCAGTTGGGCGAGGGCACGGGCGGGTCTGCCGAGCATGCGTTGGTAATCGATCAGCTCGACCGACTCGTTAGCAGGGCGCGCGGCTAGACCGCGCGCTGTTGCCCACAGATGAGCGCGCTGCCACAGACGGCCGGCGGCGAGACATTGCTCGCGAGCATAGCGATCGCGCACCGCGATGATGCCAATCAGCGGAGCCGTGAGCATACGTTCGGCATAGCCATGCATTTGGCCGCGCGCCGCCATGCGGGTTAGCATTGCTTCGGGCAGCGCCTTCGCAAGGGCCGTAGTGAAGGGCGGCAGACCAAAGTTATCGATGGTCAAGCCGTCGCGGAACTTTTGGACCTCGGCCGATTTCAGGCGAATCCAGCGTTGGCTGGCGGCTTCCACTTGGGGATCGGAATAAATTTCGGTGTTGGCGGCGGAGCTGAGCTCGACGATCCTCTGGCGTTCGGCTTCCGCCGTGAAGATAAACAGGCGAACCTGTTCATCGCTGCCGGGCAGGCGGTTCAGCGCGCCGACGAGACCGGGCGGCAGGGGTTTACGCAAATCATAAGGGCCGCGGTTGGTGTGGCGGCGGGGGATGGCTTGATAGAGTTCGCTTGCGGCGCGTTCGGCAGACACCAGATCGACACGGGCCACAAGTTCCGATTGCGGCTCGGGCGAAATTGCGGTTAATTGCCCAGGGGCGAGGGAAAGCGAGGCCGAATAGCCATTAGGCGGGGCGGTGAGCAGCAAGTTTTCCAGGGCGCAACCCATACCAATGAATTCTTCGCGCAGATAGGGATCGAGCGCGCCGACATTTCTTTGCCGGTCGATGTGCAGTTCGACCGCTGAGTTGGAGACCTTGAAGCGCCACGGTTGAGTGTTGTGCGGGCTGGCGGCCAGGATCGCCGCGCGGACCAGCGCCAACGGGCCTTCGCCGGCAGCGCTGCAGCAGTCATACCAAGGCGTGTAAGGGGAATTTTTGAGGACGCCCGAAACGCCGCCGTCGGTGGAAAGGGCGTTGAGAGCCGCGAATTGCTTGAGAAATGTTCTGCGATGGATGATAGCCTCCTTCTTGTGCGCAGCAATCTAAGCACTGCTTACATAATAATCTTAGCGGTGTTTAGATATGCTGTCAAGAGGATGGCGACAAAAAAAAACAAAAGACCGGCCCGCGAGCCGAAATACCACCATGGCGATCTACGGCGGGCGATTACGGAGGCAGCGCTTGAATTGATTGAAGAAGCAGGAATTCAAAACTTGTCGCTGCGGGAGATAGCGCGAAAGATCGGGGTGACGACGGCGGCGCCCTATCATCACTTCAAAGACCGAAAAGCGCTGCTGATCGAGATGGCGATTGAGGGATATACTCAACTGCTGCAAACGCTCGAAGGAGCACGCGACTCTGTAAAGCGCGCCGGGAAGGAGATAGAAGCGGAGACGCGCGCTTATCTGGCCTTCGCGCGGCAGCACGCGGCCCTTTATGCGGTGATGTTTTCAGGTGAGCTGGCCAATCATAACTGCCTGGAACTGAAGACGATTGCGGACGCCTCCTTTGCGCTGGTGTGCGCGACAGTGGGCAAGATGGGCAAGTTCGGGGAGAAGGAGACCGCCGAAGCGGCTTTATGTGTGTGGTCGATGCTGCACGGGCTCATTGTGCTGGATGAGAGTGGCCTGTTAGGAGAAGAGCGGTCTGAGCAAGAGAGGATTGCGGTAGAAGGAGCGCGAGGTATCTTACGAGGCTTTGCGAAAGGGCGGGATATGAACGGAAAGGCGTTACACTGACGGCTATGACGCGATTCCTTGCGAGCGCCCTCTTGGGCGCGGCGATTTTGTGTGCGCAACAAAAGCCGGCGGACGCTCCGCCTGCTCCGGCAACGGCGGAAGCGGGGCCGGAGGCGGTGGTGCAGAAGCTTTTCGATGCGATGGCGGCGCGCGACGCTTTGGCGGCGAAGGATTTGTTTGTGCCGGAGGCCGGGCTGTTTTCGGTGAGCAAGAGCGGCAAGGCGAACAAGATGGCGCTGCAGGATTTTTTAGACGCGATCGGGTCGGGGAAGGCGGTTTGGAAGGAGCGCATCTGGGACGCGAATGTGTTGGTGCATGGGCCGATCGCGGTGGTTTGGGCGCCGTACGATTTTCACAATAATGGGAGTTTTAGCCATTGCGGGTATGACTCGTTTAGCTTGCTTAAGACGGCGGCGGGGTGGAAGATCACTTATATATCGGACACTCGCGAGACGGAGGGGTGTGTGAATCCGCTGGGGCCGCCGCAGTAGGGGGCAGAACGGCCATAATTAATGGACTAAGGGTTTGCATTTGCGGCCGAGACGACGCTGGACGTTCCCGCTGAAACGCTCCACGTGCCTTTTTGCACCCAACCGCTATTCAGCCCATTCTTGTCGGCGGCTAAGATGTAGATGAGTTGGGACGCGTTTTCATTGAGTGTTAAAGCGACCTTCAACGTAGCGCTGTTGCCGGACGTGCTGTACGATGAACCGGTACCTGAAAGAGTGCAATGGCTATTCGATACGGCAGCGCTCGACCCAGGCGTCACCGCCACCGAAGTGCCCGTGCCGCCATCGTTTTCCAGGAAGAGTTGGTTGGCCGCCGGGTTATACGACACGTAACAACCATTTGAAGAAATGGCTTTGGTGTTGATCAGGATAGAGATACCGTTCAAATCACCGGTGCCATTTACATCTGAGACGGTGGCGCTAAACGTTTGGCTGGTACCTGAGCCGCTATTAGGGCTCAGCGAGCCGATGGTGGGTGCTACGTTTGACACGCCCCAATTGCCTTCCTGCAGCCAGCCAACCGTGCCGCCGAGCTTGCCGGAGGCGTACATATACGCGTTGGTCGCAGCGGTACCGCTAAAGGAGAGCGATACGGTAAGAGTGGCGTTGTTGCCGTTCGTCGCATAAGACGAGCCAGTGCCCGAAAGCGCACATTGGCTGTTGGAAACTTGTCCCGCGAGGCCGGGGGTGAGAGGCGCGGAGTTGGCGGTGCCGGCATCGTTCTTCAGGATTAGCTGGTTGCTAGAGGGCGTGTAGAGCACGTAGCAAGCGGCGGCGGGGCTCGTGGAACTGTTGAACAAGAGATAGACGGCATTGAGATCCGCCGCGCCGTTGGGATCGGCAACGACAGCCGCGAAGGCTTGCGGACTGCCCGAGCCGATGTTGGGCGATAGCGAGACGAGCGTGGCCAAGCCGGCCGAAACACTGAAGCTTTCCGTGACGGAAGCTGCCGCGGCATAAGTGGCGTTGCCTGCCTGCGCGGCAACTATACTGCACGTGCTGTTGCCCGCAATGAAGGTGACCGAGGAAGCGGATACCGTGCAGATGGCGGTCGTGGCGCTGGTGAAACTGACCGGCAGGCCGGAACTTGCCGTGGCGCTGAGCGAAAGCGGCGTTCCGATTATCTGGGTGGCGATGGTGCCGAAGGTGATGGTTTGTGCCAGCAGCACGGTGACGTTTTGCGAGACCGAGGCCGCCGCATACGTGCTGTTGCCCGCTTGCGCCGCGGTGATGGTGCAAGTGCCGGCGGCCAGGAAGCTTGCTTTGCTGCCCGAGACAGAGCAGACGGTCGAAGGCGAAGCGGAATAAGTGACGGTCAGTGCCGAACTGGCTGTCGCGGCCAGGGTCAGGGTTGCGCCGGTCGCTTGCGTGCCGATCGGGTTGAAGGTGATGGTTTGCCGTCTGAATACGCTAAAGGCCCGCGAGACAGAAGGGGCGGCCGCGATGCTGCTATTGCCGGCTTGCGCCGCGATAATGATGCAGCCCCCGGAACTGATGAAGGTTGCGGTGCTGCCTGAGACGGAACAGACGGAGGCCGTTGACGTGCTAAACGTCACTGGTAGTCCGGAGCTGGCCGTCGCGCTCAAAGCAAGCGGCGTGCCCACAAATTGCGTGCTCGGAGTCGCGAAGGTGATCGTCTGCGCTGCCTTATTTACCGTAAAGCTCTGTGACACGGCGGTCGCCGCGGCGTAAATGCTGTTGCCCGCTTGCGCCGCCGTGATGCCGCACGTCCCGCCGATTAAAAACGACGCCACATTGCCTGAAACTGTACAAACTGCCGGTGTGGTAGACGTATAACCGATTGCCAAGCCCGAACTCGCCGCGCCACTCAACATCAAGGTCGTCCCCGCCGTCTGTGCGGCAATCGTGCCGAAGGTGATCGTCTGCGTCTTCAAATTCACCGTGAAGGTCCTCGATAGCGCAGCCGCCGCATAGGTCGCGTTACCCGCCTGCGCCGCTGTAATCGTACAGGTCCCGCCGGCCACAAAGGTAGCCGTACTGCCCGACACCGTGCAAACGCTTACCGTCGATGACGTATACGTCACCGCCAAACCCGAACTCGCTGTCGCGGTTAGAGCCAGCGTCCCACCCGCCGTCTGCGCCGCGATCGTCCCGAACGTAATCGTCTGCGTCTTCAGATTCACCGTAAAGCTTTGCGGCACCGAAGCGGCCGCCGCATACGTCGTATTGCCCGCCTGCGCGGCCGTAATGGTACAGGTCCCACCCGTCACAAGCGTAGCCGTACTGCCCGACACGGTGCAAACGCCTGTCGTTAAGGAGGTATACGCCACCGCTAAACCCGAACTCGCGGTTGCGGTTAGGGCCAGCGTCCCGCCCGCCGTCTGCGCCGCGATCGTCCCAAACGTGATGGTCTGCGTCTTCAGATTCACCGTAAAGCTTTGCAGCACCGAAGCGGCCGCCGCATACGTCGCATTGCCGGCCTGCGCGGCTGTAATCGTACAAGTCCCGCCGGTCAACAACGTAACGGTACTGCCCGCCACCGTGCAAACGCTTGCCGAGGAGGTATACGTTACCGCTAAACCCGAACTCGCCGTCGCAGTCAGCGCCAGCGTCCCACCCGCCGTCTGCGCCGCGATCGTCCCGAAAGTGATCGTCTGGGTCTTCAGATTCACCGCAAAGCTCTGCGTGGCGGAAGCCGCCGCGTATATCGCACTTCCCGCTTGCGACGCCGTAATCGTGCAGGTCCCTGCCGTGAGGAATGTCGCCTTAGTTCCCGACACCGTGCAAACGCCGCTAGTGGACGAGGCGAACGTTACCGCCAATGCCGAACTCGCCGTCGCATTCAATGTCAAGGTCGTCGTCGCGGTTTGCGCCGCAATCGTCCCAAAGGTAATCGTCTGCGTCTTCAGATTCACCGTAAAGCTTTGCGTTGCCGAAGCCGGCGCATACGTCGTATTCCCCGCTTGCGCCGCCGTTATCGTGCAGGTCCCCGCCGCCGGGAACGTCACGGTAGCTCCCGCCACTGTGCAAACGCTGCTAGTGGACGAGGCGAACGTAACGGGCAGTCCCGAAGTCGCGGTCGCACTCAACGTTAATGGCGTCCCGGCAGTTTGCGCCGCAATCGCGCCAAAGGTAATCGTCTGGCTCGCCGGGTTCACCGTAAAGCTCTGCGTCACGGCGTTCGCGGCTGCGTACGTCGCATTGCCCGGTTGCGAAGCGGTAATGGTACACGTGCCGCTTGTCAACAGGGACACCCCAGTCTGGGTAACCGTACAAACCGCGCTCGGCGCGGCCGCGTAACTAACCGCTAATCCCGAGGTCGCCGTCGCATTCAACGCGAGAGTTGCCCCCGCCGTCTGCGCCGCAATCGTGCCGAAGGTAATCGTCTGGGCGGCCGGGTTCACCATAAAGCTCTGCATCACGGAGTTCGCCGCCGCATATATTCCATTGCCCGCTTGCGAAGCGGTAATCGTACAAGTACCGCTTGTCAATAAGGACGCCCCACCCAGGGTGACCGTACAAACCGTGCTCGGCGTTGCCGTGTAACTCACCGCCAGTCCCGAGCTCGCCGTCGCATTCAGCGCGAGCGTTGTCCCCGCCGTCTGCGCCGCAATCGCTCCGAATAGAATGCTCTGCGCCTCCGGGTTTACCGTAAAGCTCTGCACCACCGGAATCGCCGCCGCGTACCTCGCATTACCCATCTGCGAAGCCGTAATCGTGCAAGTGCCGCTAATCAAGAATGTCGCCGTCGTCCCCGAGACCGTACAAACTCCCATCGTCGTCGACGCGAA
>Ga0182012_10006104_pt1 | contig 12328 bp, 11 predicted proteins | sample 612S2SmetaG_FD_120486 | JGI IMG/M metagenome (GOLD analysis project Ga0182012, IMG submission 120486) | Permafrost microbial communities from Stordalen Mire, Sweden - 612S2S metaG | ecosystem: Environmental > Terrestrial > Soil > Wetlands > Permafrost | place: Sweden: Stordalen | collected...
CGAGTTAACGAACGACATGACGACGTCGAGATCGTGAATCATCAGATCCAGGACGACGTCTACATCGAGTGAGCGCGGAGTAAACACGCTGAGACGATGAATCTCGAAGAACATTGGTTTTGTGATCAGCGGCAATGCCGCGCGAACGGCGGGATTAAAGCGTTCGAGATGTCCCACCTGGGCGATGCGGCCATGCTGCTTCGCGAGCGCGATCAGTTCGTTGGCCTCGGCAAGTGTGGGCGCCAGAGGCTTCTCGATCAAGACATCGACGCCGCCTTCCATGAGGGCACTGGCGGCGGCATAGTGATGCGCGGTGGGCACGGCGACCGATGCGGCCTGCACTTCGCTGTGCGTGGTGATCAGTTGATCGATGGAGCCAAAGCTACGGCAGTCGAATTCCCGGGCCACAGCGTCGGCGCGTTCCAGATCGGCATCGACCACCCCGACCAGCCGCACAGCATGACCCTGTTGCGCGAGCTGATGGTAGACGCGGGCGTGGTTGCGTCCAAAGGCGCCTACGCCGATGACTGCCACGTTGATGAGTTCGGATCCGGTCAGGTAATCCCCAGAAGTCGAAGTGCAAAGGCTTATTAGAGCATAAAGTGCACCGGCCAGTTGCACCCGAATGGGCGCTGCCTATTCAGTTTGCGGCTTGGCCAGCACTCGAATCATGCATGGCCGGAAGTCCTGATTCTCTTCGCGCAAGCGAATTCTATTCGTTGGCAGACTTACTTCCAGCAGAAACTGGCATTGCGGCACAGCGTTTTTCGGATCGTCGTGCGAAAGCTCGAACAACACTTCACGCTTCGCAATCGTGCTTGGGTCGCCGCGATAGGGATACGCGGTGAAGTGAATGTCGTCGTCCATCGCGGCAGGAGGATGCTTCACGCCGTATAGGCGAGCCAGCGCTACTAGCCATGTGTCGCTCTCCGTGCCGGTTCGTTGGAAGCGGATGCCGCCACGATAAAGCGAATGAATCTGCGGCGACAGGGTCACGGGATTCATTTGGCCGGGCTGCATCTCGGGCGCGATTAGAATGCGCAGCGCAGATGGCTTGCCTTTGTCGGTCGCGGCGACGTTGAGAGTGAGCGCGCCGTCCGGTGAAGTTGACGACTCCTGAATCGACAATTCAATTTCGCAGAATCCGTCGGTGGATTCGTTGCAATGCATCGCGGGGATGGCTTTCGGCGACTGTTGCGGAGATCGCGCCGCAGAGCAAGCGCAGAGTGACGCGATCAGGAGGAATCGGCGAGCGAGCGTCAAGGTCGCAATCATGAGTTTTTAATCCGCCTGAATTGCGATGCCGAACTCGTTCGCACGCCGCGGAACGGCATCTCCGTCGAGCAACAGGCATCGTCCAGCATCGAGCGCCAGACAGCTTGCGCCAGCCTTGTGCATGACCTCAATGGTTGCGATGCCAACGACGGGGACATCGAAGCGCATATCCTGTTTCGGTTTCGCAACTTTTACGACGGTCAGCGCACGACTCAGCAACGAATCGCCGGAGTCAAGTGACAACATCATCTGCCCAGCGCGAAGAATGGTCGCATCTGTGCCCTCCATGGCCTCGACGGCGACGCAGGCGGATTCGGCGACGACCACAGTTTGTCCGATGTCGAAATCCCCGAGGTGGCGCGCGACTTGGCGTCCGTAGTCGATGTTCTTTTTTTCTTGCTCGGAGGGGACGCGAGACGTGAGCACGCCCGCTTTTGCGAGCAGGGGTTCGAGCAGCCATGTGGAGCTTTCCAGCTTAATTCCCTCATCCGCGAGTACTTTGGCAATCGCCCCTAAAAGCGAGTCGGTGTTTCTTGTTCCAAGAGAAAGCAGCAACTTAGCCAACCGCCAGTCCGGACGAATGCTCGAAAAAATTTGCTTGTGCTTTACCTGGCCAGCCATTATTGCCCGCTGCACGCCAGCTTTCTTGAAAAGATCGATGAGCGCGGAAAGTTGTCCCAGCGAAAGCCAGTATGTCTCCGCGCCGCGCTGCGCGATGGTAGGGTCGGCTTCTTCTTTCATCGCAGCGATGATCACCTCAAATCCCTGCGCCCGCGCCGCGTCCAAGACAAGGAACGGAAAGCGTCCGTTGCCTGCGATGAGTCCGAGTTTTCCGGATGCATGCATTCGACTACTTAATGACGCCGCGCTCGGATGCTTCGATGAATTCGATCAAGAGATCGACATCTTCGCCGCGTCCGGTGTCAGCTCTTAGCTTTTCAAGAGCTTGCGATGTATTCAGCTTCGACGCCAGCAAAACTTTGTAGGCGTGATGAATCTGGCGAACGCGCTCTTTGCTGAAGCCGCGACGTTCGAGGCCGACGGCGTTTAGTCCATAGGCGCGAGTGCCGCGCTCGGCAGCGGTTTTCGAAAATGGCAGTACATCGCGCGTTACCGTGGTGCCGCCACCGATGAAGGCGTACGCTCCGATGCGGACAAAGTGATGCACCGGGCACAGAGCGCCGACTTGCGCCCATTCGCCGACGGTGACGTGTCCACCAAGCGTCGCCGCGTTGGCCATGATGACATGATCGGCGACCGAACAGTCGTGGGCAATATGCACGTAGGCCATAACGAGGCAGTGGCTGCCCAGACGTGTGATTCCGCCACCCTTCACCGTTCCCCGGTTGATGGTGACATATTCACGAATCGTATTGTGATCGCCGATTTCGAGCCGCGTCGGCTCGCCCGCGTAAGTTAGGTCTTGCGGCGCGCAGCCGACAGAGCAGAACGGAAAGAAAGTATTATGCGCGCCGATCGTCGTCGGGCCGGAGATGACGACGTGCGAGTGCAAGTGGCAGTCGGGGCCTAGAGTCACGTCCGCTCCGATTACACAAAGTGGGCCGACGATGCAGGACGGGTGAATCTTGGCGCCAGGATCGACAACCGCCGTGGGATGGACGCTCATTCCTGCGCTGCATTGCCCTTGGAATCCGCGGACTCGATGCGGCGCCCGATCAACTGACAAGTAACGATGGCCTCGGCGGCTCGCTTGTCTCCAACCGAAGCCACTCCCGCCATGCGAACCGCGATTCCGCGGGGCGACTCTCGCCAGACTTTCAGCTCGACTTCGATACGAAGCTGGTCGCCGGGCACCACGGGACGGCGGAAGCGGGCTCGTTCGATTCCGGTGAATACCATGAGGCGCTGTTCGCGGTCCGGCACCTCGGTCAAAAGTAATGCGCCGCCCGCCTGCGCGATAGCCTCGATGATCAATACGCCGGGCATGATGGGGATGCCGGGAAAGTGTCCCTGAAAAAATGGCTCATTGACGGTGACGTTCTTGATGGCGACGATGCGCTGCTTGCGGGTCAACTCAAGCACGCGGTCGATCAGAAGAAACGGATACCGGTGCGGCAGGATGCGCTGAATCTCCTCGATGGTGAGCGCGGTTTTGAGCGCCTCGGGTGCATCCAGCGTCGGTTGTGTGGTCTGCGTCATTGGGCTGCGAACATTGGGGCTGCGAACGACTTCCGATTATACTGTAGCGCACCGTGAATCGCGTCGAAGCGTAAGCCAATCCAGGCTCGGAAGTCATCCCGAGCGCAGCCGTTCTTCAGGCGGAGAGAGGGATCTGGCATGCGCGGCAACAGCGCAAGGTGATACTGGAATCATGATCCAACTGAAAACTTCCTTAAAGGAAAACGGTCGGCAATGGCTGGCATATTTCGGGTCTCAGACCGATGCGATAGTGGACACTCTCCGTCAGCTGATCGAGATGGAATCCCCGAGCGGCTCGAAGCCTGATGTGGATCGCCTTACAACGTTCGTCGCGAGCGAATTTGCGAAGTTAGGCGGACGGGCGAAGCGGCATCCTTCCCACGAATACGGCGATCACCTTCAGATCGATTTCGCAGGAACGGGGCCTACGAAACCCATCCTGCTGCTCGGCCATCTGGACACGGTCTATCCGTTGGGAACGCTTAAGACGATGCCGTGCAAGGTCGCGAAGGGACGGGTCTGGGGGCCGGGCGCGTTGGATATGAAATCCGGCGTGGCACTCATGATGCATGTTTTAGCTGGCTTGCAAGAGAAGGGGTTCACTCGACCGGTAACGGTTTTGCTTGTGTCGGATGAAGAAATCGGCAGCGACTCGTCGCGGAAGATTACAGAATCGCTGGCGCGAAAGTCAGCCGCGGTACTGGTGCTCGAGCCGAGCTACGGATTGCAGGGTGCAGTAAAAACGGCGCGCAAAGGTGTAGGCGAGTATTCAATAAAAGTAGAGGGCGTCGCCGCGCACTCCGGTCTCGATTTCGAAAAAGGCGCCAGCGCAGTATTGGAGCTGGCTCGACAAATCGAGGCAATCTCGAAATTTGTGGATTTGAAACGCGGCATCACACTGAATCCGGGATTGATTCGTGGCGGGACGGCAGTCAATGTGACCGCAGCGGAAGCGACGGCGACTTTCGATGTGCGCATCGCGAAGTTATCCGACGCGAAGATCGTGGACCGCAAACTGCGATCGTTGCGTCCCGTGGACAAGCGCTGCAAGATCACGGTGACCGGAGGCATCAATCGTCCGCCCATGGAACGAACTGCCGGCGGCGCCGCGCTATATCGCCAAGCCAGAACGATCGCCAAGGGCCTCGGATGGAAGCTGGAGGAAGCCGCGGTCGGTGGCGGCTCGGATGGAAACTTCACCTCCGCGCTGGGCATTCCCACGTTGGACGGTATGGGCGGCGTCGGCGAAGGTGCTCACGCACCGCTCGAGTCCATCGTGATTGCAGAGTTGCCGCGACGGGCTGCACTTCTGGCCATGCTCATCAACGCAATTTAGTGGACGCGATCGCTCCGTTCGGCGATTTGAGAGGTCATACGACTTGACACTCTACGGACTCAGCCGGATTTCAGTTCTACCGGCCCGTTATGCAGTGCCAACCGGACTCTTTTGAGCAGTGAGTTTCTGGTGAACGGCTTCTCCAGGAAGGCATGGTCCGCCAATACGCCACCGCGGAGGGCGAACAGATCGCCGGTGTACCCCGACACGAACAACGCACGAAGATTCGGGCGGATTAGTTTGGCTTCTTCCAGAAGTTCAACGCCGCTCCTGCCGGGCATGATGACGTCGGTGAGTAACAAATCGATTTCTGATTGAGGGCATTGCAGTATTTCCAATGCGATGTTTGCATTTTCCGCTTCCATCACTCGATAGCCAGCGTCTTGTAAAATAGTGACCGCGAGGGCGCGCAGAGACAAATCGTCCTCCACGACGAGAACGGTCTCCGACCCCCCGGGAAAATCGATTTCCTCAGGGGGCGGTGCGATTTGATCGGCTTTGCTGTCAACCCTCGGAAAATAGATTTTGAAAGATGTACCCTTGTCCAGCTCGCTGTAGACAAAGATTGTGCCGCCACTCTGCTTCACGATTCCATAGACGGTAGAAAGCCCGAGACCAGTTCCTCGTCCAATCTCCTTGGTGGTAAAGAAAGGCTCGAAGATTTGCGATTTGATTTTTTCGTCAATGCCGCAGCCCGTATCGCTAACCGACAAAACCACATATTGTCCGACAGCGGAGCCAGGGTGCTGAGACACATAATGCTCATCGAGTTCCGCATGCCTGGTTTCGATGAGGATCTTGCCCGATCCCGGCATCGCATCTCGCGCATTCACCACTAGATTCATCAGGACTTGCTCCACCTGGCCTGGGTCAGCCTTAATGCTGCCGATCGGGATCACCGGTCGGAACGACATGTCAATATCCTCCCCGACCAATCGCTGGAGCATCGTGGTCAGGTTTTGCACCACTTCGTTCAAGTCCAAAATCTTAGTGAAGACGACCTCCTGCCGGCTGAACGCCAGGAGTTGGCGGGTAAGGGCTACCGCCCGATTCGAGGCTTTCTTGATCTGCTCCAGGTGCCGGTTCACCGGACTCTCCGGCGCGATCACATCGAGCGCAAGATCGCTGTAGCCCAAAATGACCCCTAGCAGGTTATTGAAATCGTGGGCCACGCCACCGGCCAAGCGTCCCACCGCTTCCATTTTCTGGGCTTGTCGGAATTGCGCTTCCAGTCGAAGCGTCTCGGTGATATCCCGAGTAATCGCCAGCACGCAGGATTGTCCGTCGATCTCGATCAGTTCCGCCGATACGTCAGCCTCCCGGATTTCTCCCGTTGCGGTTACGTACTGCGTTCGAAGGCCCGTCACTCGTCCTTTGTCCCCTAACCACCGCAGCATCTCCACCCGCTGCGAAGGGTCCTCCCAGAAATTAAGCTCCGCCGAAGTACGACCGATGAGCTGCTCGCGTTTGTACCCTAGCATGTTGATCAGCGCATCGTTCACGTCCAGGTAGCGCCCTTCCGCCTGGGTCGCAATGGAGATGGGGAGCGGGCTGCTGCGAAAAGCCTTGCTGAAGCTTTCCTCCGACTTAAGCAACGCGTGTTCCGCCAGCCTGCGTGCCGTGATGTCGCGAATCGCCGCCGTCACCAGAATTCCTTCCGCGTTTTCCAGCGGGCTCAGCATAATCTCGATGGGAAACACGCTTCCATCCTTCCGCCGCCCAATTAGCTCGATCCCCGTGCCGATGCGTTGCGCTAGAACCTCCGCCGAGGTCCGAAGGGCGTCTGCGACCAGCCGCTCCGCGAAGCCGGACGGAATAATGGTCTCCACTTTTTGCCCGAGCAGTTCGTCGCGCCGGTATCCGAACTGTTTCTCCACTTGCGCGTTCAGAAGAACGATTTCCTCGCGCTGATTGACGACCACCATCGCATCGGGAGCCGCTTCCAGTAGTGCCCGGTACTTCGTTTCCAAGGATTTGCTTTCGCTTAGATCGTTGCTGATTTCGGAAAACCCCCGCAGCCCTCGGCGGTTGTCCAGCAAGGCCGTGAGCGTGATGCTGGCGGGAAATTCGGTGCCGTCCTTCCGCACCCGCGTGGCGTATTCCTGGTGTCGTCCGTCGGAGGTAGTCATGCGAAGGACTTCCTCTGGACGACCCAGTTTCCGATCTTCCGGCGTGAAGAAAACGGAAAAGTTCTGTCCCATAATCTGCTCAGCGGTGTAGCCTTTGATTCGTTCGGCACCGGCGTTCCAACTGACCACCCGGCCCTCCGGATCGAGCATGAAGATGGCGTAGCCGAGAACTCCTTCCACTAACATGCGATATTTCTCTTCGCTATCCCGCAGCAAGGCCTCAGCCCGTCCGCGGGCCGAGCTGTCGAGCTGAAAACTCCACCCTGTGGCAAAGGCGATCGACATCCCCAGAAGAATTCCTACGATGAGGACAGCTTCGGCTTGACGGAGCCGCCGTTTCGACTCGGCGTCGCGGAGTAGCAGCAATCGCGTTTCTTCGTTCCGCATCTCGCGGGCTATTTCTTGAAACTCGGCCATTAACTGTTTGCCCAATCCACTTCGGATAGCGTCCGACGCCGCTCCCCCGCCCTGGCTGCGACGCAGGCTTATGACCGAATCCGCGAACTGGAACTTTCCCGCGACCAGTCTCTCCATCTCGGATAGCCTGCGCTGCTGCTCGGCATTGTCCGCGGTCAGTTTACGAACTTCCGCCTCGTCCAACCGCACCTGCAAGGCGCTGGTACGATATGCGTCCGCAGCGGATTCGTCGCCCGTCAACACAAATCCGCGGTAGCTCGATTCTGCGCTCACCATGGCAGAAACTAAGTCTTGGATATTCTCAAGAACTTCATGAGTGTGGCTTACCCACTTTTCGCTATTGCTCGACGCGACGATCGCCCGATAGGAGACTGCGCCCACCAGCACCAAGGTCGAGATGGCCGACCAGAAAGCGAGTTGTACCTTCCAGTTCAACCGGGAAATAGTTGTCATTTCACCTGAGGTGTCACCGAATAGTAGTGGTTCAATGCTTCGATTTTTATCGGATTGAAGGCGTTATCGCCGAGATTCGGCCGCGAGACTTCCAGGTACGAGGGATAGGGATGACTATCCAGCGCCCGTGCCACACCAGCGACCTCAACATCTACAGCGACACAGGACTTGGCTCCGCCAAGCCACCCAAGCCTTATCTAGCGATGTTCATGCTTCGCTCGGGTGATTACTGGTCTGAATTGCTCACTTCGGTTCCTTGGGGGGAACCGTTCTCAGTGGCAATTCGGGTCGTCGGCAAATTCGCCGCTGACCAGCATGGAGTCGAGGAAGTGGCTGCAATCGGAAATCTTGATTCGCAGAGGATCGGCCTCGGCTGCGGCTGGGTTCACCGTCGCCTCGGCATTTAAGGATTGAATGGTGGACTGGGTCTGGCTGTCCCACTGTTTTAGATTGGAGAATTCGTTCTTGAGCAGATCGACGGCCTTTTGGTCGGCTCCGGTCTTGGCTGCGAGCGTCGCTTCGCTCAGGCTTTTGTAGGATCGAGTCTGATACTCCTGCAAGAAGGGCGCGAGCCAGTTTCCTGCCGCGACGCCGTAACGAATCGACGAAGAAACCGCACCCCGCCACTCTCGCATGTCGGAGACGGCGGCGATGGCAGCCTGGGCAAATTCGCGAGTCAGATTCGGCGTGGGATGTGTCGCGGCTTGCGTGGACGCCTCGGGAGCGGCCAGCGTGACAATCACTTTGCCGGGCTCCAGACTCACGGTGGCTCCCGCAGTTTGCGCGAAGGCTTCTATGTCCATGTACGAGCGCCCGTCGACTTGCAGCACGACACCGGGCGCGGTGTGTCCGTTGACCACCAGAGTCGTTTTCTTAGCGGGTGCAGTTTGCCCGACCACGAGTTGCCCAATCAAAATTACTGTGACGCAACCGACCGACTGAAATCTATGCATGAGTACCCTCTCGTTCGACGGTTCAGTTAATTGTCCACTGGTTTCGGATTGCGCTCAGTGAATCCCCACTGATGCCAGTAAGGATAGATGGGTTGCGTGGCGCTGGCTTTGTCCAGCTTTGCTACTTGTTCGGCGCTCAGATTCCATCCTGCGGATGCCAGATTCTGCCGCAATTGTTCCTCATTGCGCGCGCCCATGATTACGCTCGATACCGTCGGCCGCTGGATCAGCCAGTTCAACGCGACTTGCGCAACCGTCTTTCCGGTTTCCTTGGCGACCTCATCAAGAGCATCGACGACTTTGTAGAGATATTCATCGCCGATTTGCGGACCCATTTCAGCAGTCTTGTGCAAGCGGCTTTCCGCCGGAAGTGGTTGGCCGCGGCGAATTTTTCCGGTGAGCCGTCCCCAGCCCAGCGGACTCCAAACTAACGCGCCCACGCCTTGATCGAGGCCAAGGGGCATGAGTTCCCACTCGTACTCGCGTCCGACCAGCGAATAGTAAACCTGATGCGCAGCGTAACGGGCCCAGCCGAACCGGTCGGACACGTCGAGCGATTTCATCAAGTGCCAGCCAGAAAAATTTGAACATGCGATGTAGCGCACTTTCCCCGACTGTACGAAATTGTCGAGCGTGCTCAGTACTTCTTCCGCCGGAGTGAGTGCGTCGAAGCCGTGCAGATGATAGATGTCGATGTAATCGGTGCCGAGACGGCGCAAGCTGGCCTCGCACGACTTGATCAAGTGGTAGCGCGACGATCCGGCGTCGTTGGGGCCGTTGCCAAAGCGAAACGTACACTTGGTCGAGACCAAAAGATCCTTGCGGCGTCCGGCGATGGCCTTGCCGAGAATTTCTTCGGAGAGGCCATAAGAATAAATGTCAGCGGTGTCGAACAAGTTGACGCCCGCTTCGAGGCAAATGTCGACCAGTCGCGTGGCCTCGGCGACATCGCTCGCTCCCCAAGCGCGAAAGAATTCGTTTCCTCCACCAAATGTGCCCGTGCCGAAGCTAAGCACGGGAACCTTCAAACCAGAGCGTCCAAGCTGTCGAAATTCCATAGCGCATGAGATGCAGCGGGATGGGAGGCGGCTGCAATTTTGGAGCGAGGAAGGTCCGAGTCTGCATCCGGTGATCGTCGGGGAATCAGCACGAAAGAGATGGATGAGGTTTCCCAATTAGGCAGTTGGCCAGCAGCTCTTTTCGGATTCCCGTTGCGGGCCGCCTTTGTGAAATAGACTTCACCTGTGCAGGCAGCGTTTGGAGGGTGTTTCCAGTGGGTACTGGACGCCGCCTGCGAAGCGGTATCCTGAAAGAGCTTCGCAGGCGGTGTCCAGTACTACTTCTTAAGCCCCGGATTACATCGGGGCTTTCGTATTTTGCGGCTGTTTTCTAAAAAACAAAAGCCGCCCACTTGGGCGGCCGTGTTAGTAAGTATCGCAATGACCCTCTACGAGCTAATCGCGCCCGCAGGCTGCGGCGGCGGCGTTGCTGCTGCGGCTGTGGCTGCGGCGGCTTCGTTCAGTATCCGGTGATGGATGGTGAAGAGCGCCAGCTCCAGCCGATCCGAGACGCCGATTTTGTCGTATACGTTGCGCAGGTAATTCTTGATCACCTGCTCGGTGGTGCCCAGTTGCGTGGCGATTTCTTTATTCTTATAGCCCTGCACGATGAGAGCGACGATGCGCAGTTCTTTGGCCGTGAGACGGTCGCGAACGCGCAGGCCGACCATATCGTTTTCGGTGAGCTCGCTGGGGACGGCGATGTCCTGCACCCAGGTATCGCCTCGGGCCACTTTGCGGACGCAGTCCACCAGCGCCGGGCTGGTCACGTTGCGATAGACCACCGCATGTGCTCCGGCATTCATGTAGCGCTGAGCGCTTTCGCCAGTGTCGGCCAGAATGATGACTCGCGTTTTAACTTTGTTCGCGGATTGCAAAATCGCGGGGAAGTCGCCATGGAATCCGCCGGCAACGATGAGCACGGCGGCGCGGAATTTATCCAGCGCCATGAACATCTGCTCCGGCGTCTGCGCCTGCGCCACGATGCGCATTTCATCTTCAACCGCCAGAACTTTGGCGATGCCTGCACGGAAAATCGCTTGATTGTCGGCCAGAATAAGTTTCAGCATAGGGTCAGCACCTCGCTATCAGTTGCGAACGAACTACTCGTGGCGGACGAAGTCATACGAATCGATCACGCAGGCCACGCCCCGGGCCTCCGTGCCGGCAGCAGGCTCGTCGGTGCGAACCACGCGCCCTTTGCATTGCACCAGAACAGGTTCCTTCGCCCCGGTAACTTCCGGGGGAAGAGAAATTTCGAACTCAACGGTTGAGCCGATTTCAAGAGTGGCGTCGGCCTTGATGTAGACACCTGCCGCGCTGAGATCGCCCGTGGTGCCAGCGTGATCGCCGGACTCTCCAGCTTTGTGAATCTTGATCGGTAGTTCGAGGGGAAATCGTTTCCCCGTACGCGCTTCGGACACAAGCCCTCCTCGACTCTGGCCGTTCTTTTCTGCAAAAGCCAGCGCCATGTGGCGTTCTCCTAGTGGAGTACAGATAGCAATATGATACCCCGCCCTTATATCACGGAATAGCCCTGTGCTCAAAGGGTTTGCGGGAAAGGGTTACAAGGTTAGATACTGCGGGGACGAAGGCGGAGTGTATTTGTATGTAAATTGTTAGCGCAGAGACGGGTCGGGACATCCAACAGGGGCACATCGAGGGGATCGGAATGAGCAAGTTCAGCAAAACAGTCGTGGTGGGCGTCGGCGATTACGTGAGAATCGGCGCGATCACAATTATGCTCGGCGCCTTGGCTTCCGCGCAGCAGATGCCGAAGCCTGCGCCCGACGCGGCAAAGATCGCGGCGGACGCGAAGCCTAAGGAAGCGCCTAGCGTGCTCCAGCAATTTAATGTCGCGCTACAGGATTTGGTCGCGAGAATTTCGCCTGCCGTAGTGCAGATTCAGGTCACCGGCTACGGCCCGCTGGAGGAAGACAATCAAACCGAAACGGCGCTACTGGCAAAACAGAGCGCCATTGGCTCAGGCGTGATTGTCGACCCCAATGGCTACATCATGACCAACGCTCACGTGGTGAAGGGGGCGCAGCGCATTCGTGTGATCCTGCCCATGCCGCCGGGCGAGCATCCTGAAGCTATGCAATCCGGCAAGCAGCATGTGTTTGACGCCAAACTGATCGGTATTCACAAAGAGACCGACCTCGCGCTGCTAAAGATCGAAGACACCAATCTGCCGATTCTGGAGTTGGGCACGCATCGCGTCAAGCAAGGCGAGTTGGTGGTAGCGGTAGGAAGTCCTGAAGGATTGCAGAACTCAGCGACGCTGGGCGTGGTCAGCGCAGTCGGACGGCAGCCCGATCCTGATCGCCCCATGGTGTTTATCCAGACCGATGCTCCGATCAATCCTGGAAACAGCGGCGGGCCTCTCGTCGACATGGACGGCTACGTCGTCGGCATCAATACATTGATCTTTTCGCAAGGCGGCGGCAGCGAAGGCTTAGGTTTCGCCATTCCCGCACGCGTCGTACGTTTCGTTTATGACAGCTTGCGCAAGTATGGACATGTGCATCGCGTGGAGGTGAAGGC
>Ga0182012_10006106_pt1 | contig 12325 bp, 7 predicted proteins | sample 612S2SmetaG_FD_120486 | JGI IMG/M metagenome (GOLD analysis project Ga0182012, IMG submission 120486) | Permafrost microbial communities from Stordalen Mire, Sweden - 612S2S metaG | ecosystem: Environmental > Terrestrial > Soil > Wetlands > Permafrost | place: Sweden: Stordalen | collected...
CACGCGCAGCAGGTCACCGAAATCGGCGGCCAGAAGATTGTCACGCTCAAGCGCGTCCCTCTGTCCACATCAAAGCCTGAATTCACCGGCGTCACCCTGGCCCCCGGTCGCGGCATGGAGCTGCTTGACGTCACGGCCAACTTCCCCGGCAAGGGAGAAGTGCATGTGCTTACCACGCCGGGACTGGCAGGCGCAAAAAAGATGCTGGACTCCGACGACGATGCCTTTGGCGACCTCGGCTACCGTCTTGGCGCGGCCTTCCTCGTTCCTTATCCAAACCGCATTCGCGGCACTCTTTCGGCGGACGGCAAGACCCTCACCACCCAATGGAATGGCCACCCGCTCACGCTTCCCGCCAACAACATCGGCAAGCTGTCCGGTGCCGAGCGGCACGCCATGCACGGCCTCATCCTCAAGGAAAAGACCGACGAAATTCGCCAGTCCGAGACTCCCGGCGGTGAACAAGTCACCGGTGTCATCCATGCCGGCAGCTTTGGCGGTTACTGGCCCTCGAAGACCGACCTCGTGGTCACCGTCACCCTCACGGCAGGCGCCATCGACGCAACCATCGTTGCTCACAACGTCGGCACTGAAGCTGAGCCCATCGCCATTGGCTGGCATCCCTACTTCAACCTGCCCTCCGGTGACAGAACCCAGGCCCGCCTGCTCATCCCCGGCTCACGATACGCCCAGGTAGACAATTACGACAACGTCTTCCCCACCGGAAAGCTCGTGCCCGTTGACGGAACGCCCTACGACCTGCGCGCTCCTGAAGGAACGCCGCTCGGCAAGCAGTTCTTTGACGACAACTGGAGCCACCTCACCTGGACCAACGGCGCTGTCCTGGTCAAGGTCATCGATCCGGCCGCGCACTACGCCGTTGAGATCCAGGGCCTGTCGCCAGAGATCAAAACCATCCAGGCATACGCTCCGCCCACCGCCAGCTTCGTCGCCGTCGAGGACCAGTACAACTTCGCCGATCCCTTCGGCAAGGAGTGGGGAAAGATGGACACCGGCATGGTGACGCTCAAGCCCGGCGAGAGCACCCGCTGGCACGTCCGCCTCAAAGTGTTTGTGCCGTAGGTTTTCTAAGTAAGTCAGCCCCGTGCCCCATCCATTGCGTTTTTTGCGATGGGTGGGATACGAGGAACTCCCCTTCGCGCTTTGTATCAGGGCACGACTTCAATCGGAGAGAGAAACTCCAGCGAAGCCGGATTAAGTGTCAGGGCACGACTTCAGTCGTGCCGCCAAGGTCGAAAAAATGAATGGGCTTTAGCCCCTGCGGTTTTTTCTAAATATTTCTATTCAAGAAACGTTAGAAACACCAGCGCACCGCACAAGCCCCCGGGCTCAATCCTCAATCTTCCTCAGCTTCACCGTCTTGCCAGTCTTCACTGACTCGCGCGCCGCATCCAGAATCTGCATCACCACAACATTAGTGTCCAGCGCGCTCAGATCGCCGAGCGGCAGTTCACGCCCCGTCATCACCGCCGCCAGGTAGCTCAGCGGGTCATTCTCCGGCGCGGCCAGCGGAGGAGCATTCGTCAGCCGTTCGTCATTATCCCGCTCGTGCCGAATCCTCACTTTGTCCGCGCCCACCGTAATCGCGTAGCCCGTCGCCCCGTACACTTCCATATCCTTCCGCGCAAACGGCCAGTTCCACGACCCCTGGATCACTGCCTGCGCATGAGGATACGTCAGCACGATCGTCGAATCGTCGTCCACGTCGCGGTAGATCTCGGGCTTGTCGTGACTCACCACCGCCGTCACCGTCAGCGGCGCTTCGCCGTGCATCAGCCACGTCATCAGGTCCACGCCGTAGCAGCCAAAGTCGTAGAGCGCGCCGGCTCCACTTTGCGCAGGGTTAGTCAGCCAGCTCAAAAACTCCGGCGGCACGCCGATCTCCTTCGGACCCTGGTGTCCGTCGTGCACCACCACCCGCCGCACCGCGCCCAGGTTTCCGCGTGTCAACTCGTCGTAGGCCGCGCGGTTGCTTGCGTACCACGTGGTCTCGTAGTTCACCAGCACATGGATATGGTAGTGGCGCGCCGTCCGCCGGATCGCCAGCGCATCCTCCAGCGAAATCGTCAGAGGCTTTTCCACCATCGCCGAAACGCCGTACTGCGCCGCTATCTCGATCGCATGACGATGCTCGCTGATCGGCGTGTACACCAGCACCGCCTGCGGACGGCGAACTTCAATCATGTTCGCCTCGCTCTTGAAGAGCAGCGTCTCCGGCAGCGAATATTTCTTCTGGTATTTCGCAAGCAGCGCCGGGTCCGCGTCGGCAATCCCCACCAGTTGCACATCCTTGTGCCCCGGCAGCGCCTTCAGAAAGCCCTCAACATGCCCGTGCTCCAGGCCCACAATCGCCACGCGCAGCGGCGTGGGAGCAGAACTCGCCCCAGCCGCGGCGGCCAGCGCAAGCATGAGGATCGCCGGCAGCACCCTCGCAAAACTGCGCAAAAAATTGCACCTGCGGGTACCGGCAAAACAAGAGAGCAATACGCGCATGGGACCCAACTTCCTCCTGCTGCCCCAGTTTATCCTGCGCCCATTCACCAACGGGCACATATTCGCATCGCCAAGCCCACCGCCGGGTGGCTCATCCGTCGCATCTTTTAAGATGGGCCGGGTGCACCAGGTCCCGTGTCTCCCCAGGGACAGGTCTTTGTCCCTGGGGTGGGGGCGCCTCGCTTTTTGACGCCTGAGTTCGCAATGCACTCAACCCGAGAGTTTTCCTATTCCCTGTTCCTTATTCCCTAATCCCTGCTTCTACGGCCGCACCATCATCTTGCCCACGCCATCCCGGTACTGGCTCGCAATCGCAAACGCCTCATCGATCTGCTCCATACTGCGCGTGTGGGTCAGCACCGGCGCAAACCAATTGGGATGCGCCTTCAACAACTCCAGCGCATCGTGCGTCTCGTGGTTTGAGCGCCGCACGTTAAAGATCGTCAGCTCCTTGCGCCGCATCGTCGACCCATCCAAAGTCACCAGCGGCGTCGAGTGAATTCCCGTAATCGCCACGCGTCCGGCATGCCGCGCCAGAAACACCGCCTGTCCCGTCGTCTCAGCGCCCGCCGCGCAATCAATCGCGCAGTCCACGCCGCGCTTTCCCGTCGCTGCCAGAATCTCTTTCACCGCTTCATCCGGCTCCAGCACCACATCGGCGCCCATACCCCGCGCCAACTCCCGCCGGTGCGCAAGCGGTTCCACGGCCCACACACGTCCAGCCTTCGACGCGCGCAGCGCGGCAATCGTCATCAGCCCAATCGGTCCCGCGCCGATCACGGCCACCGTTTCCCCGGGCCCGATCGACGCCAGACCCAGCGAGTGCATCGCGATCGCCAGCGGCTCGGCAAGCGCCGCTTCCCCATAGGACATACTGTCCGGAATCGGCTGAAAATTGCTCACCGGCAGATTCACCAGCTCGCGGAAAAACCCGGGATAGTTGGGATTGCTCAGGAACCGGATGTTCGCGCACACGTTGTGGTGTCCGCTCAGGCACCACTCGCAGTGATAGCAGTAGAGCGCCGGCTCCAGCGCGCCGCGGTCGCCCACCGCCAGTCCCGTCACGCCCGACCCGGTCTTCACAATCCGTCCCGCGGGCTCGTGGCCCAGCACCATCGGATACACGTTCGGCATGCCGCCCACGTGGCCTTCGCCAAAGGCGTGCAGATCCGACCCGCAAACGCCCACAGCCTCTACCCGGACCTGCACCTCGCCCGGGCCGGGATCGTCGATCGCCATCTCCGCAAGCCTGAATGTATGCGGCGCCGTCAGTTCCGCAGATCGCATCAGTCCCTCTTCCTCGCCATTCAATCAGTCTTCAACACCGCGACCAGGAAACCAGCTCCCGTGCCCCTTCCATTTCGCGGTCGCCGCGGCGACCGAAATGGGTGGGAAACCAAAAACTCCACCCCGTGCACTTCGGTCAACTGTTCACTGACCACTGACCACTAGCACTTAGGATGCGGATTCTTGAACACGACTTCCACCGGCAGCCAGTCGCTCAGCCGTTTCGCGTCCACTTCAGCATCCTCGGCCGTGCTCTGCAGTGACGACCGCGCCAGCGCCACCGTGATCTTGATCTTGCCCTTCATGCAGTAAGCGCCCAGATACCGCGCCAGCTCCTTGTCGGCCAAACTCATGTAATCCGCGGGCAGAGCCCCATCTGTGCCCTTGATGTCGACCGGCCCTAGAATCATCTGGTTCCCGATCGGCCCGCTTGACTTCGCTCCCGTTGCGTCGAACCGCACCACCAGCGCGGCTCTGGTCTCCAGCGCGTCGGGATTCGCGGTAAACTTCACCGCTGGAATCGTCACCCCCGCCGGGTCCGCCTTCGCCGCCGCCGTGTCAAACGATATACGGTAAGGCTCCCCCTTCCATTTCGGACCCACGGGAATGCCCCCTTTATCTCCCTGGCTTCCGCACCCCGCCAGCAGCACCAATCCGCCCATCAATATCAATATGCCTTTTCTCACGTCATCCTCCTTGCCATTCCTAGACGACGCGCCAGAATACCACTCCCGCGCCCCCTTTCACCGTGTCCCGGCACTTCAAACATGCCCGCCCCCCCAACGTTTCTTGCGTGACTCCAGTCACCTGCGGTTCCAGGCCCGCGGTTTAGCCTAGAACCTGACCAATTCAGGGTCCCAAGCCCTGTAACAAATAAGGAGAAAGCATGAATCTGGGGTTTATTGAGAGCAAAACATTCGACGAGATCGCGGTTGGCGACACCGCCACCACTGACCACGTTCTCACGCAGGATGACGCGATGGCCTTTGCCTCCATCTCCGGCTTCACCGCCGTGCTCTCGCAGGACGAGGTCATTGAGCGCACTGGCGGCATTCCCCCCACCGGCCCCAACATGTGGTGCGCCTCGCTCATCTCCGGCCTCTTCAGCATGCATATTCCCGGCCCCGGCGTTACCCTCACCAGCATCTCGCTCGCCTTCCACAACCGCATCCACGTCGGCGATCGCATCCTCGTCCAAATCAAGGTCACGGCCAAGGACGATGCATCCCAGGTCGTCAGCTTCGATTGCGAAGCGCACAACGGAGCAGGCCTCTCCATCTTTACCGGCACGGCCCAGGCCATTCCTCCCACCAAGAAGCTGCGCTGGTCCACTCTGCCCGTCCCGCAGCTCATCGTCAACAATCCCTATCGCCGCTATAACGAGATGATTGCCCGCGCCACGGCCAAGCCCGCGGTCCGTACGGCCATCGCCTGGCCATGCGACGAAGTCTCCCTCGGCGGCGCCATTCAGGCTTATAAAGACAAGCTCATCGTGCCCGTCCTGGTCGGCGCAGAAGACAAGATCCGCGAGGTCGCCAAGGCTCTCAATCTCTCGCTCGATGGAGTTCGCATCGTCGACATCTCCGACAGCCGTTCCGCTGCCGCCCGTGCCGTCGAGCTGGCCCGCAAGGGTGAAGTGGAAATGCTCATGAAGGGCTCGCTCCACACGGACGAGATCATGGGCGCCGTCGTCTCCCGCGAGGGCGGCATGCGCACCGGCCGCCGCATCAGCCACGTCTTTGCCCTCGATGTCCCCATGTATCACAAGACGCTCTTCGTCACCGACGCGGCCATCAACATCCAGCCCGACCTCGAAACCAAGATCAGCATCCTCCAGAACGCCATCGATATGATGTTGACGCTTGAAGTCGTCGATCCCAAGGTCGCCATCCTCTCCGCCGTCGAGAGTGTCAATCCCGCCATCCCCTCCACGCTCGATGCCGCCGCCCTCTGCAAAATGGTCGACCGCGGACAGATCACCGGCGCCATCGTCGACGGGCCCCTGGCCTTTGACAACGCCATCTCCAGTGACGCGGCTCGCATCAAGAACATCAAGTCCAAGGTGGCCGGGGACGTCGATCTGCTCATGGTGCCCAACCTTGAGGCGGGCAACATTCTCTTCAAGGAGCTCCAATACCTGGCAGGAGCCCTCGCCGCCGGAGTCGTCGTCGGCGCCAAGGTGCCCATCGTGCTCACCAGCCGCGCCGACGGCGAACTGGCCCGCATGGCAAGCTGCGCCCTGGGCGTACTGCTAGCCAAGCCCCCGCAAGTCCGCGAGTAGCCGGCAACCAAAGCGGATGGAGCAGGGGCATTTGTGCCCCTGAATGCAGACCTGCCTGAAAAATCGGAGGGAGCAGGGGCATTTATGCCCCTGAATGCAGACATCCAACAGAAGCGGCTTTAGCCGCGGGCCTTTCCATCGCGCTAGCGCAGAATCACGCGTGCCCCATCCATCGCGCTTCTTGCGATGGGTGGGACAATAACGCGCTCATTGTCGAGGTTTTTCGCTTCTTCGGAGGGAGCAGGGGCATTTATGCCCCTGAATGCAGACATCCAACAGAAGCGGCTTTAGCCGCGGGCCTTTCGTTTGTTCTGTCCGCATGCGTTTCGCACCACAAGAAACAAGGACGTACCTAGTCACTGCCGTGACGGCGCAACGCCGCAGCCTTTTTCAGGTAACGGCCAGCGTTAAATTGTCTACAGACGTATAACTTCCTGTTTGCCGACAACGCACCCCTTTTCGAGATCCGGAATACACTGGGCGTATGGTTTGCAGAAGAGTTTTAGCGATGTCAATGCTCTTCACAGCAATTGTGTCGGGCAACGCGTCGTGGATTTCTGGAGCGCGAGCCGAATCCTTCGACAAGCCGCTCCGGAAAGAGGTCGTGGATTTGGGTTTGTCTCCGGATTTCAGCCCGAGCGACAACGTTCACATCAAACTCACCTGCACTTACTATCCAACCTTCATGGTCAAGCAATTGGAAGACACGTCAAGCGAGGGTGCACTGGGATTCGCGATTGTCAAAGTCCGCCCTGGACACGTTTCCGCATGTGTCAAAGCGCAGGGCCTTGACGAAAAGACCTTCGCCAAAAAGTGGTGCGGCTATTTCAGCGGCGTCAAACGCGGTCTTGTGTTCTTAGACGGTTGCGACGGCTTCAGTGGGGGAATCAGTTTCGCAGCGTTCGATTCAAAATCCGGAACGGAAGTATTTGAGGACTTAATCTCGACGAAAGACGGGGATATCGATTTCGTCCGCATTTCTCAAACTCAACTAGCTCTGCGCTACACGCGCGTATTTATTGGTGACTGCTCGGTACCTAAACAGGGTCAAGCTTGTTGGAGTAGGTTCAGGAAGCAGTCGGGTCTGGAAACCGCACCGATGCCTAAATGCAGCGACTACGAAGGTCCGGAAGTGGGCATAGCGAACTCAGTCATTGCCTACCCGGTCGAGGCATCGCTTTTCCCAAAACCGTCGGTTAAGGCCCTCTCGAATCCAACCCAATGTTGGCCCAGTGACTGAGCCCGAAGCAGCATTGAAGAAAGACCTTTTGTATCCCGGTTAGATCAACGCCTACTCGTCAGTGACTGGTTGAACAACAGCCAGGGCCGCCTTCGGAGGGGACGATACTTTTCCTCTTGCCGGAAGATCCAAATTCGCAGACCCGCGGACCGAAATCAGCCAACCAAGCTCAATGCGTCCGCGTCAGCCTGTCCAGGCTCACCTGGTACACGTGCTGTGAAGCCGTCAACACCAGCAGCAGCTTCCGCTCCGGAACAAACCGCGCAGCCAGCACGTTCTCGTCCAGCAGAACGCTCATCAGCATCCTGCCGTTTGCAACGTCGTAGACCGTCAGTTCCTGCGGTCGGTTGGTGGCGGCAATCATGCCAAGCCGGTCGTCACCTGCCAGCGCACGCCCAAAAAATGCCAGCACCCGCGCGCCATCCGAAACCCGGTACACGCTCGTGTCGTTACTGTTGCCATACACGGCCAGCAGATTCCCATAAAGCCCCGCCGCCCGTTCCTCGCGTCTATTCGATGCCAACTGCGGCGCCGCAATCGCATGCTCCACCACCCCGGTGCGGCTTTGCAACACCTCGATCAGCGTGCCTTGCTCATCAATTATCCGTTTGATGTCGTCCGATGTATGAACCAGTACTTTTCGATTACGGCTCGCCTCTGAGGCGCCGGTAAGGCTTCGCCTGTCCATCACAAACAGAATTTGTTCGCCATCCGCCGGGATCATCTTCGGCAGGTAATCGTCAAACCGCATCTGCCACAAGCGGGCCTCGGTCGTGGCATCGTAGGCTTCCAGTGCAACGTCGCGATCTACCGCCTGCTGAAAGCTCAGCGGTTTAAAGCGAAACAGGATGTTGCCGTATTGCACCGGCTCTCCCGCGCTGGTCGCGCCATACACGAATTTGTGCGTTCGCCGGTCGATGCTGGTGTCCGTTGCCGGGTTCAGTTCCCGATGCACTATCCGCGCCTGCAGCTTGCCGCCGCTGTCAAAGTCAACCGCTCTGAAGGGTCCAGTCTCGGCGATGCGTTTTCCGCTCGACAGATCCCATTCAGCCCCACGCGCCCGATCTGAAACCGCCAGGTAGCGCCCGTCCGCGCTGAATGCGCTCGCCTCCACTCCGGCAAGCGGGGTCACCGGCAGATCGATGGATTCAGGCTTCCCATTCAGACGTCCCACGGCAATGCCGCCCGTCTGGATCTCGGTAGCCACCAGGTCGCCCGCCTTGTCGACGGTCTCCAGCCGGAACTCCCGCTGTACTATCCCGGTTGCCGGATCCACAATCACGGCTGCGGCATCGTTGGTCGGACCGAAGAGAACCCCGTCTCCCGCCGTCAAACTCGTCAACCAGCCCGTCGGCATCTGGAACTTCCCCAGGTCGAGCCCGCCGGGAAACGTCGTCAGGCACATCCTGTAGGTGTCTGCCTCGGTCCCCGTTTTGTAGCTCCAATCGCACGTCGACAGCATCTTGTCCGATCCCACAAACGCAAATCGCTCCTGCTCCAGCCCTGACAGCGTCTTTTGTAACTGCACCGCCTGGTGCTGCTCCACGTCGTATGCCATCCGGTCGGGGCCGGATGCGGCCACAAAATAACGCCCGTCCCGCGTCCAGCGCATCAGTGCCTGGAAGCCGCGGTTGAACTGCACCGGCATGTTGGTGTTCAGCGGCATATAAGAGTGATCGTAGAATTTCGGGTTCTGGTAGAGCATGCGGTCCGTGTTCACGTCCACCAGCTTCAGCCACACTGAATCTCCGATCATGCTGATGCATGCCATCACGTTGCCGTCCGGTGAAAGGCTGGTCTGCACGCATCCCGCGTAGTCAACAAAATCCACAATGTCCACCGGACGCCCAGTCGCCAGTTCCCACTTTTCAATGTGCAGATCGTTGTAGTTGAACACCAGGCCCCGGGAGTCCGGAGTGAACTGCGCCATCTCTGCCCCCAGCGCATCCACTGAGAACTCGAGCTTCAGCGGCGACGTCGTCAGCACGTGGATCTTCGATTCGTCCTGCGCAATCGCGTATTTTCCGTCCGCGCTCAAAACCACATTTTCCAGAGCCGGGCTCATCGGCGGATCGAGCGCGATTGAGGTCAGTCCCTCCGTGGCGGGGAGCACCGGATCGAATTGCCGGCTTCTCATTGCGCTCTGGAACGGCTTGAACCCGGGCGCATACACCGGCCTTGACCGGCGGCAGCTTGTGCTGAGCGCGTCCACCGTCTTGTGCGCCGTCCGTACCCGGATGCTCACCTCGGGAGTCGCGTCGGCTAAATCGGTGAACCATGAGCCCGTGTATCCTCCGTTGTTATTCACACGGTCCAGAAATGTGGCGAACGCCTCCGGTGCGTATTTGGCCCTGATCAGCGCGTAGAGCCCCACCTGGTCGGCCAGCAGGTCGTCGCGCTTCTCATCGTCCGCGTTCAGTTGCGACGCGTCGGTCTCCGGTACGTTCAGCAGTCGTGCAAACTTGTCCGCCACGTCCGCCTGGTCGCCAAGCGTCTTCACGTGCATCAGCTTGTTCAGCCGCAGCGTTACCGACGATGCCGAGTGGTGGGTATACACCCGGCCAACCTCCTGCGCAATCATCGCTGCAAGTTCATCCTCATTGCGCGCATCCATAATCAGCTTCAGGCTGATGTAGATTCGGCCCCCCGCCAGGGAGAACGCCCGCAGGTCAGCAGATTCAAATACCCCAATGGTGTAATGGATGGATGTGGGCGGCAGCTGTGCCAGCAGTTTCTGCGCGATCGCGTTCAGATACGCAGTATCCGCCTCCGGCACCAGCGTATAGCGCGGCTCCACCATCGCCGCCTGCGCATCGCCCAGCCACTACTCCTGCTGCTCGTTGAAAATATTCGCCCGGGGAACCCGCAGCGCCGGCTCGTGCAACTGGCATCCCGGCTCAGCGGCGCCGGCAATCCGGCAGATCGCAACAAATAGGAAAAACCATCGAGCCCGCTGCCTCATCGCATCCATTCTTTCGTGCGCCCGGAACCGGCCACCATCCTAGCGCAGCACCCGTCGGCCGAACAAAGCACGCAGAGTCGCTGTGTGAGATAGGACCATCTCCCCCACGAGCTCTTCGTCCATTACGTCCCGCAAGAAGAGCGGGTGCCCCATCCATCCGCAGTGCTTCACCGCGGATGGGTGGGTAGAGCCAGCTCCCCCTCGAGCCTTTCATCCACCCGTTCCCGAAACAAAAGCGGGTGGGATACGAAGAGCTTCCCTCTGCGCCTTGTATCAGGGCACGGCTTCAGCCGGGCCAAAACCTCGTCTCCTGCCCTTTGAGAAATGGCCTACGCGGCGAAGCCGCGTGAAGTTCCGGCCATCCCGCCGCCTGCCCAGGCCTCAGAATCCAGGTCTTAAGCGCCCAGAAAAATCGGTTCAAAGAATCCCATAACCTAAGTTAGTAATCGTATTGACGATTCGCATCCGCTTGGCAGAAGCAATTGCGAGTGGCGTTGCGCGAACGATCTCTTTCGCAATACCAACCGATTCCTGCGGGATCTTATCCCATAGCGCGACCCCAGCCTCTGCGATGCTCCATGCGAATTCGGGAACTGGACTCACGCCCACACCAACCAGGCACCCGGCGATCCTTTCGGCGTGCACTCTGAGAGCGTCTTGTTGCTCCTCGGCAGTACCAGTTTTGAGCGTGCGTTGCAACACTTCCGCGGAATTTTGAGTCTCGCGGGCAATGGCTGCAATCCATTTCCAGTTCTTGGTGCGGGGATTCCAACGCAAGAAGCGGCGAATGCGCTCCGACAGGCCAGTCGAGGGCATCGGAACACCACGGAACCAACCGATAGTGTCGGTCACTGAACGCTCAAATCTGCTGAGAGGGAGGCCGTCATCAGACTCATAGAGCGAGCCGGCCTCCGGCGCGACACTGAGATTGTTTGCACAATTCCAGGCATGGACGACGTCGAGGTAGAGCCCGAGATTCTTGTCCGACCATGGTTCGTGTTGCCAGGGGCCATCGCCGAGAATTCGCCTGATCGCTGACCGTCTTCCCTGTTGGTCTTTTGGAAGTTTGTCATTGATCTCGAGGATATTCTTGATGCGGTTTGCCTGAGGCTCATTCATAACCGCCTGCGCTTTTTCCAAAATGTCGACATAACTCCCGGATGCTCGCGTAGATGGCAGCGTAGTTTCCTGGAGGGGGCTTCCTGCAAAATAGTCCGTGGCATGCAAAAGCCCTTTGAGTTCGCGCGCGTGTTGCGGGAAACTCTTGATCAACCGACCGAATTGATCTCTTGGGCGGATCCCCAAGCGGAGGTGTTTTTCGAAGTCAAAGGAGCCATCTTTGAGAAGTAGCTCGCCCAGCTTTGCGGCCGCCTCCTCATATGAGGTCATTTGCTTCAGATCACTCATGCGTTTCATGCCGTTAAGCACGACGCCCAGCTTCTCATCTTTCGTCCCAGGCGCAGGGACCGCAACCAGTGCAAGAAAATCCCGTTTCCGATCTTGCCTTTCTTTCAGGAAGGTCCTGAAACCTTTGTCATGAAACAGCCAGGGAATCGGACATTTCGAATCGACCATTTGAACGTCACTGAGCACAATGGTGCTTCCAAATAGAGCATGAAATCGAATTGCTCTTTCCATAGTGTCGAAGTGATCGTAGCCGGGGACCGCCTGATTTAGGAGGACGTACTCCCCGTCGAGCCATTCAGCGTAGTAGCGCATGTGAGTGAACGTATTCTAGCAGCGACCTTATTTGAATTCAGGAGTTATTTCTCAGGTTTAGGAAGCCGACCGTCCCAGAGAGCGTCTTGAGTTCGGCAAACGATCTCGTTATCTGGGCCCGAATCGCCCTTCCCCCTGTGTTACCCTCATCCCAAACCGTGACCGCTCACAAAAACCGTCTCTATTACGGCGATAACCTCGAAGTCCTTCAGCGCTACATCAAGGACGAGTCGGTCGATCTTGTCTATCTCGACCCGCCCTTCAACTCCCGCCAGGACTACAACGTCCTCTTCGCCGAGAAAGACGGCTCCCAGTCCAGCTC
>Ga0182012_10006109_pt1 | contig 12325 bp, 11 predicted proteins | sample 612S2SmetaG_FD_120486 | JGI IMG/M metagenome (GOLD analysis project Ga0182012, IMG submission 120486) | Permafrost microbial communities from Stordalen Mire, Sweden - 612S2S metaG | ecosystem: Environmental > Terrestrial > Soil > Wetlands > Permafrost | place: Sweden: Stordalen | collected...
CATTCGGCCGGCATCACACATGCATCCCTACGTGAACCCCCAAAAGCCCTTACCGAATCGTCACATTTGTTGCATTCGCCGCCACTCCATTTGCCGTCAACTGAATCGCGACTTCACCCCTGCCTGCCAGCGACGCGGGGATCAGCACGTTCGCTTGATCCAAGCCTGCAAAGCTGCCTTGCATCCCCGCGAAGCCCACGTCAGCTTCCACGCCTCCGATCGTCACCGTGACGCCTGCTGTCCCCGCCGCCTGGAATCCGGTTCCATAAAGGATGAGATAAACGCTGCCTGAGCTTACATTGATAGGCGCCGCGACAACACTGCCCCCGGTCACAGTGTAGACGCTGCTATAGGTCTGCGTGCTCCCTGAAACGGTGAGGACGTCGGCTGCCGCCAGTCCCGCCGGATTCAAGGCGAACACACCCGGCACAACCGCCGTAACCTCGACGTTCTCGCTGGACAAGGTACCGTCGCCGCTGATGATGTTCACTTGCGCCGCGCCCGTCGCCACGCTCAGCGGCACCTCGAAGTTCACCTGCCCCGGAGAAACGAACAGCAGCGGCGCGGCCGTCACCGCTCCACTTGAATCGGTAATGGAAACAGACGTTCCCAAGTAGGTCACCGGAAGCGGCAGCGTGGTCGCGCCCGTGGCGTTGGCCACATCTGTTCCGTAAGCCGCGGCCAGCATTCCCGGCGCGAGCCCCACGGCCTGCGGATAGGCCGCTGACACCACCGCCGCGTTCAAGGGGAAACTGGTCGCCATCACAACCAGCATGGGAGTGTCTGCGGAGTAACCGAACTCGCCCGCGATGGCGATGCCCGCTCGCCCGCTGCCATCGAAATCCGCGACCGCCAGCGAGTTCGGGTTCGGGCCGGAGAGGAAATAAGTTTGCGCGCCGAACGTTCCGTCACCGTTGCCCAGCATGTAACTGGCTTCCGCGTTACCGCAACAATCGCCCATCACCAGGTCCGGTTTGCCATCCCCGTTCAGGTCTGCAATGGTGATGGTAGTGACTACGCCTGTCGAGATGTTCATGGGGGCCCGGAACGTGCCGTCCCCGTTGCCCAGGCTAACAGCGAAAACCCCGGTGATGTAATCGTAAGAGACCAGATCCGGCTTACCATCCCCGTTCAGATCGCCTGCCGCAACCACCGCTCCGGTCGCTTGCGGAATCGAGGGCGTCTCAAACGTTCCATCTCCCTTCCCCAGGTAGAGCGCCAAAATGGTGTTGAGTCCATTTGATCCGGGGTAGGAGACCACCAGGTCCGGTTTGCCGTCGCCATTGAAATCCGCAGTGGCGATGGCGGTGGCGGGGTTCCCGGTCGGTAGCACAACCTGCGGAGGCGCTTCGAATGTTCCATCCCCTTTGCTCAGCAGGATCAGCAGCGTTTCTGACGAGAAGTCGGCGGCATTCGTGAGCACGGCGACGTCGGGTTTGCCATCGCCATTGAAATCGGCGACAGCTGTCTTCCCAAACGGTCCGCCGTTCACGGCTACTCCGGCCGCGAACGCCCCATTGCCGCTGTTCAGGAATACGTTCGCCCCGCTGGATTGCGTGACGAACAGGTCAGGCACGCCGTCGCCATTCAGGTCGAGGATCGATACCGCCACGGGCGCGCCCGTGGTCGCGTAGACCACCGGCGCAGCGAAGGTTCCATCGCCATTTCCCAGTTCGACGGCGATTCCGGTAGCCTCCGCATATACCAGATCGGGCTTCTTGTCGCCGTTGACATCGGCCGTCGAAACGGAGGGAATGTATTCGCCTTTCGCCATGCCGACGGTTTGTACCTCAGGCAGTGACACCGCGCCGGTGGTGTCGGCGAAAATGAGCCTTACACCTTGCGCGAACCTATCCGGCAGGAAGATGGCGTTCCCGTCCTCCAACGGAATCACTCCAACAGTCCCGGCATTCGCAGGCGCAACGTATTGCCGCGATGCCTGGAATGTTCCGTCGCCGTTCCCGAAGCCCACAAAAAGACTCTCCTGCGCGGAATCCACGATCAGATAGTCCAGTTTGCCGTCGTTATTCAAATCCGCATACGCGAAGCCTGCCAGCAAGGAAGACGCACCGGTGGTGGAGGAGATAGGCGCCTTGAAGGTCCCGTCGCCGTTCCCGGGGTAAACCGCCACTACGCCCGCCCCACCCGGAGGGCCGGGTACAGCCGCGATTAAATCCAGCTTTCCATCCCCGTTGATATCCACGGCGGCGATGTTCTGCGTGCTCGCAAACGGAACCACGGGCAATGTCTGAAACGTTCCGCCGCCATCACCCAGCAGGACCGCCAGGGATCCGCCCTCGATCACCAGGTCCGGCTTTCCGTCGCCATTGAAATCCCCCAGTGCTATCGCTTGTGGATACACTCCGACCGGAACCGTCACAGCCGGCGCGAACGTGCCGTCGCCATTACCCAGTAACAGCGCCACTGAGCCGGTTTTCGCGGTCCCGATTGGATCTTGCAGGACGGCCAGATCGAGTTTTCCATCGCCGTTGAAATCTGCCGCGACGATGCCTGGTTCGCTGGTGGAGGGAAGACCGTAAAAATGCGTAGCCAGGGTGGCGCCCGCGGAGGAGTAAAGAGTCACGGTAACGCTCGATCCACCGACGACCGCGGTGTCGGGGATTCCGTCGCCATTGAAGTCCCCAGTGGCCACCCCTTGCGTTGCTTGACCCCAAGCCTCGGAACTCCCTGAAGTGAATTTTGCGGAACCGCTCGCCGGCGGCACGCGCCGGGGAGCGTTGGGAATACCGCCGGAGTTACAAACGGCGTCCGTGACCTGTTCTTCGTCACAGGATTCGCAGGGCAACTCGACCATCGCGCCATCCGGATAAATGACAACGATCTCTTTTTCAGCAGTGTAAGGATTCACCAACAGATAAGCCAAATAGCCGTCATATGTGCCTTCGACCGTGTAGACCGGGAGCACATGGTTAGTCCCATAGGGATTGAGCGGGGAGGGCTCGCATTGTGCCGCGGCGTGACTAGTCAGCCAAAGCAGCAACAAAAGGGCAAATAAGGCGCGTTTCATTTGGCATCAATGCTATCGCAATTTGCTTGGTTCCGACACCTCTGATCGCACGGCCAAGGGCTGGAGCCTGGCTTGCTCAAACGTGATGGTGCTCCGGAGAGTCTCCAGCGCGAAAGAGATACCAGCGCGGATACTCCCTTGAACGAACTCTTCAAACTCCCGGTTCACCGCGTCACGCACACACGCTGGGATATTCTCGTAGGGTCCGCGATTTAACTCCGCCGCACGGTCGCCTGCATTGAACGCAAGATCTGCGAAACCAGGGAGTGCAAAGAAGGAGGACTTCCCGCCGCCTGGCGGACCGGCGACAATGAACATCCGCGGGGGGCGAATTTAGCCCCCGAAATCGCGGTCCGCGCCTTCCTTCATGGCAGCCGGGAGTTCTTTCGCGAGCAGGTTGCCTTCTGAATCGAGGAGGCCCCTCCGTCGGAGTTCGTCGCCCTCGGCCCGCACTCGCTCCATTCCGTCGGTGAGCACTTGATCGACGAAGGCATCCATCTCGCCCTCGTCATCGAGATTCACGTTTTCGATAGTGAGGCGCTTATAACGGGCATGGTTTGTCTCAAACTCAACTGCTCACCATTTTACAGGAAATCCATGAGGAATCCGCCTCTCAGAAAATGCACACTCTGGAGTCAGGTATTTGCTTCGATCCAGCGCCTCTGAGAAGATCAAAAAGCTTGCATACTTATCCCATTCGCGCAGCACGCGGGAACCATCGCACGGCCAAGGGCTGGATTCAGGAAGCCGCCAAGCGCATGCTGATGAACAATCTGGACCCGGAAGTGGCCGAGAAGCCCGACGAATTAATCGTCTATGGCGGACGCGGCAAAGCGGCGCGCAACTGGGACGCCTACGAGCGCATCGTGGCTACGCTGGAGCGCCTCGAAAACCATGAGACCCTGCTGGTGCAATCCGGCAAGCCCGTGGCCGTATTTGAAACCCAACCGCTTGCACCGCGCGTGCTGATCGCGAATTCCAATCTGGTGCCCAAGTGGGCGACGTGGGAGGAGTTTGACCGCCTGGACGCGGCGGGTCTGATGATGTACGGGCAAATGACCGCCGGCTCGTGGATCTACATCGGCACGCAGGGAATTCTGCAGGGCACCTATGAGACGTTCGCGGCGGCGGCGAAGAAGCACTTTTCGGGAACGCTGGCCGGGACCATCACCGTCACTGCCGGATTAGGCGGCATGGGCGGAGCGCAGCCCCTGGCCATCAAACTGGCCGGCGGCGTTGCCCTGTGCATTGAGATCGATCCATCGAGAATCGCGCGCCGCCTGGAAACGCGGTATCTGGATGAAGTGGCGTCGTCTCTGGATCACGCGATTGAATTGGCGGAGGCGGCCAAGCGCGAACGGCGCGCGGTTTCGATCAGCCTGTTGGGGAACGCGGCGGAAATCGTGCCGGAGATGGTGCGCCGCGGCTTCACGCCGGAACTGGTGACCGACCAGACCAGCGCGCACGACCCCCTGTACGGTTATATTCCCCCGTCGAAGCCGGACGAGGATTTGCTGGCCGTGCGGACCGGCGATCCTTCGGGTTATCTGCAGCGTGTGCGCGAGGCCATGGCCGGGCATGTGACGGCGATCGTCGAGATGCAGCGGCGCGGCGCCATCGCGTTTGACTACGGAAATAACCTGCGGGCCCAGGCGCACTTGGGCGGGTACCCCAATGCTTCGCCGTATCCGGGCTTCGTTCCGGCCTTCATTCGCGAATCGTTCTGTGAAGGCCGTGGACCGTTTCGCTGGGTCGCCCTTTCCGGTGATCCGGAGGATATCTACGCAACAGATCGCGCCCTCATGGATTTGTTTCCCGATGATGCGCGCCTGCAGCACTGGCTGCGTTTCGCGGCTGGCCAGATTGCCTTTCAAGGGTTGCCCGCGCGCATCTGCTGGCTGGGGTATGGCGAGCGCGACAAAGCCGGACTGCTGTTCAATGAAATGGTTCGCGATGGGCGATTGCGCGCGCCGATCGTGATTGGGCGCGATCACCTGGACGCGGGTTCGGTGGCGAGTCCGTACCGGGAAACGGAGGCGATGCTGGACGGGTCGGACGCGGTGTCGGATTGGGCGCTGCTGAACTTCGCAACTGGGATCGCCAGCGGCGCGGCATGGATGAGTTTCCATCACGGCGGCGGAGTGGGCATGGGATACAGCCAGCACGCCGGCTTGGTAGCTGTGGCGGATGGAAGCGAGGAAGCGACCGAGAGGCTGCGGTTGTGTCTGAAGAACGATCCGGGCATGGGCGTGGTAAGGCATGCGGATGCGGGGTACGAGACGGCGATACGCATAGCCCGCGAACGTGGGATGGATTTGCCGGGCTTATAGGAGCAGGGGTCAAGAGCATTTAGCCGCCGATAAACGCCGATGAACGCCGATAAGAAAAGACCATCACGAATTGCTTTGGTCTTATCGGCGGTCATCGGCGTTTATCGGCGGCTCCAAATTTCGGCGGCTAGATGAAACTATTTCGCAACATATCAGAGCTTGTCGCCCTAGAGCGCGTCGTCAAGCACGCGGCCATAGCAGTAGAAAATGGCAGAATCGCCTGGTGCGGACCCGAAGCCGATTGGACCGGACGCGCCGATTCCACCGAAGACCTCGGCGGACGCGCCGTGATCCCGGCATTCATCGACCCACACACCCACGCCGTTTGGGCCGGAGACCGGTTAGCCGACTTCGAAGAACGCGCCTGCGGCGTGGGCTATGAAGCGATTCTCGCGCGCGGCGGCGGTATTCGAAGCACGATAGCGAAGACGGCCGCGGAGAGCGTTCAGAATCTGGTCGCTCTTGCGCGGCCGCGCATCGGAGCGCTGATGCGTTCCGGCGCGGCGACCATCGAGGTGAAATCGGGCTACGGGTTTACGGTGGAAGCGGAACTGCGAATGCTCGAAGCCATTCGCGAGTTGGCGCGAGTCGTGAAGGCGCGGCTTGTTCCCACGCTGCTGATTCATATTCCGCCGATTGAATCGCGGGAGGATTACATAGAGGCAGTGGTGAACCAGCTGATTCCGGAAGCTGCAGCGCGCGGATTGGCGCAGGCTGTGGATGTGTTTGTGGAGCGGGAGGCATGGTCCGCAGCGGAGGCATTGAGATTCATCGAATGCGCGCGAGCACACTGCCTGGAAGCCAAGCTTCACACGGAACAGTTTCATCGTGTTGGCGGGCTGGAGTTGGGCGTGCTTGAACGGGTGCTGAGCCTAGATCATTTAGAAGCCTGCTCACCCGAGCAAGTCCAACTTCTTGGGGCCAGCCAAACGGTGGCGACCATCCTTCCCGGAGTGACTTTGCACCTCGGCATTCCGGCCGCCCCGGGTCGCGCTCTCATAGATGCCGGAGCGAAGGTTGCGGTGGGAACGGATTTGAACCCGGGATCGAGCCCGCTGTACTCCATGTCGACGGCGCTCGCCCTGGCTGTGCGGTTGAACGGGCTAACTCCGGAGGAGGGTCTACGCGCAGGTACGGTGAACGCCGCGGCGGCGTTGGGGCTGACCGATTGCGGCAGTATCGAGCCGGGCATGCGGGCGGATTTCGCGGTGCTCGAAAGCGCGGATTGGCGCGATGTGGTCTACTCGTTGGGGACCAATCCGGTGCGGGATGTTTTCATTCGCGGAGAACGTGTATGAGGCGCGTCTTCGCCCCTGAGCTGCTTTATGAAGACGGCGGATTTCAGACCGGGCGCGCCGTGGTGTGCGAGAACGGCCGGATCGCGGCAGTGGTGGAAGCGAACCTGGAACCTCACGCACTTCGCCTCGTGGGCCGGGCCATGCTGCCGGGGCTGGTGAACGCGCATTCGCATTCGTTCCAGCGCGTGTTTCGCGGCGAGACGGAACAGCGGCGCGCGGGACGAGACGATTTCTGGTCCTGGCGCGAAGCCATGTACCGGGCCGCGGGCCGGCTGAGCGCAGCGGATCTCTATCGCGTTGCCCGCCTCGCGTTTCTCGAGATGGCACTCGCCGGCATCACGGCGGTAGGAGAGTTCCATTACATCCACGGACCCGACGAGAATCCGAACCGGATTGCACTGGAGATTGTGAGCGCGGCGCGCAGCGTGGGCATACGGATCTGTCTGTTGCGCGTGGCTTATGCGCGGGCCGGGTTCAATCGCGAACTGCATCCGGTGCAGAGGCGGTTCCTGGAGCCATCGCCCGAGCGATTCCTGCGACATGTGGAAGAATTGCGGAGTCAGTTGGATGGCGAGTATTCCTGGGCTGGGGTTGCGCCGCATAGCGTTCGCGCGGTCCCGCTCGACTATCTGCGCGAGGTGTCGCAATGGGTGGAGCGTGAGAAGCTTCCCATCCACATGCATGTCGCCGAGCAGCCGCGCGAATTGGAAGAATGCCGCGCCGAGTATGGCGTGACTCCTATTGCTCTGCTGGCGCGCGAGGGAATTCTATCGTCCCGATTTACGGCGGTGCACGGGATTCATTTGTCCGCCGAAGAAGTGCAGGCGCTGGCGCACGCTGGCGCTTCGGTGTGCGCGTGTCCCACGACGGAACGCAACCTGGGCGATGGGATTGTCCCGGCGGCGGAACTGCTGGGCGCGGGCGTGCGAATTGCGCTCGGGTCGGATTCGCAGGCTCAGATCGATTTGCTGGAGGACGCGCGGGAACTGGAGTATCATCTGCGGCTAAAGAATCTGGAGCGCGGGTTGATTGCTCCTGCCGATTTATTTCGCGCGGCGACGGAGTGGGGCGCGGCGTCGCTACAGGTTCCACCGGACGCGGCGGATTTCTTCACGCTGGATTTGCGCGATCCTTCTATTGCCGGAGTTCCGCTGGAGTCGTTCGTATTCAGCGCTTCGAAAAGCGCTGTCGCGGATGTGATTGTGGGCGGGGAGTTCGTGGTTCGAGACCGCCGGCATGACCTGGCGGGCGAAATTGTGGATGAGTTTCTGGCGGTGGACCCTTGAGCGCCGCGCAAACGCTGAAGGATCTGATCGCGATCTCTTCGGTGTCTTCGGAATCGAATGTTCCCGTGGTTCGCTATGCGCAGAATGTGCTGCGCGGCTGGCATTTTCGCGAGCAGGAATATGTGGATGAGAACGGCATCGTCAAGTTGAACTGCGTGTTCTCGCGCGACGGCCGGCGGAGTTTTGATCTGGCGCTGGTGTGCCACACCGACACGGTGCCCTATGAGAACGCTTCGCAGGTGCAGCCCGAAGAGCGCGGCGGGATCGTGTACGGGCGTGGCGCGTGCGATGTGAAGGGTTATCTCGCGTGTGCGTTGAGCGCCATCGCCGATGCAGGCGATCGCGCGTGTTTGATTCTGACGGCGGATGAAGAGATTGGCTGCGCAGGCGCGCGTAAGCTGGTTGATGCGGATTTCGTGCGAGCGCGCTACGCGATCATCGGCGAGCCGACTTCCTTGCAGCCGGTGCGCGCAGGCAAAGGCTATTGCCTGGCGGAGCTGCAGACGCATGGACGCGAAGCGCACAGCGCGTTCCCGGAGTTGGGCGAGTCGGCGATCTATCGCGCAGCACGTGTGATTGAGCAGGTGGAGCGCATCGGAGTCGAGTTGCGCGACGATCGCGATGAAGCGTTCGATCCCCCTTATACGACGGTGAATATCGGGACCATCCATGGCGGCCGTGCCAAGAACATCGTGCCGGGCGAGTGTACGATGCTGCTGGAATGGCGGCCGATTCCGGGTCAGCCACCCGAGCGCGTGCCGCGAATGTTGACCGATTGCGATGTGAAGGTTCTGCGCATGCAGGCCGGTTTCGCAACGCCGTCTTCGAGCCGCGTGGTCGAGGTGATGCAGTCGATTTCAGGCCGTGCGGCCGGTTCGGTCTCGTTTGGAACGGAGGCGCCCTGGATGGGGAAACTGGGCGCGGAAGTTGTGGTGTTTGGTCCTGGAACCATGCATGTGGCGCATACCAGAGGGGAACAGGTTCCGGTGAGTGAGTTGGAGGAGTGTGTGGGGATGTTAAAGCGGGCGGTGGGAGCGCTCTGTTTGGCGGGAAGGTGATAACGAAACGAATATGATGTATCCTTTCGCTAAACGATCACTAACGAAAGGATTCTTTGGCCGGTGGAATACGAGCAAAATCATAGGCTTGGACGCTACGTTGTTAAAACGTACGAAAAGGAAACCGTCCGAACCTTTATCCCACCACCCCTCCCTCCCGATCCACCTCTGCGCCTCGATGGCTTGCAGCAACTTCTCGAACAGGCCGATCAGGCGGTTGGCCGCCTTGACGGTCTCGCTTCGGTCCTTCCAGACCTTTCGCTCTTCATATACGCGTACGTCCGCAAGGAAGCCGTTCTATCATCCCAAATCGAAGGCACATAGTCGTCTCTTTCCGATCTCCTTCTGTTTGAGAACGACGAAGTGCCCGGTGTCCCCATCCACGACGTTCAGGAGGTTTCCAACTATGTTGCCGCGATGAATCACGGCTTGGAGAGAATGCGTTCAGGGTTCCCGCTTTCTTTGCGCCTGATCTGCGAAATACACAACGTGCTTCTCTCGGAGGGACGGGGCGCGGAGAAACAACCCGGCGAATTTAGACGCAGCCAAAACTGGATCGGCGGAAGCCGACCGGGAAACGCGGCTTTCGTGCCGCCACCTCCGGAATTTGTGCTCGAGGGTATGAGCAGCCTTGAACTGTTCCTGCACGAGGACCGAGCCGATCTCCCGTTGCTGGTCAAGGCCGGCCTCGTCCACGTTCAGTTCGAGACCATTCATCCCTTCCTTGACGGCAACGGAAGACTGGGCGCCTTCTCATCACCTTCCTCCTTTGCGCGCAGGACGCCATTCGGGAACCAATCCTCTATCTAAGCCTTTATTTCAAAACCCACCGGGCAGCCTATTACGACCTCCTGGATCGCGTTCGCGCCACGGGCGATTGGGAAGCGTGGCTCGATTTCTTCCTCACGGGAGTCAAAGAAACAGCGGACCAGGCGGCGAGCGCTGCCCGGCGCATCTTGACGCTATTCGAGGAGCACCAACGCCAGATCGAAAGGCTTGGTCGTCCCGCCGCTTCGGTCCTCCGCGTTTTTCAGCATATGCAACGCAATCCAATCGTATCCATTCCGGCAGCAGCCCGGAAGATCGGCATCTCGGCGCCAACGGTCGCGAAGTCTTTGGACCACATGCGTCGACTCGGAATAGTCCGTGAGATTACTGGGCGCGAACGCCACCGGCTGTTCGTTTACGAGCCCTATCTCGCCATTCTCAATGAAGGAACGGAACCCATTCGATGAGCAGCGCTGTCCCCTTTTGCGCCGATCCCCCGCTTTATCTATTGGGTGATCAATGGCGACTATCAGTCTCGCAACGAATCCTGAAGCACGCTCGGTAATTGACCGGTCGGCGGTGAAACGTTCGACCATGGTCGGTCTTGCGCTTTTTGGCGCGGCGGCACTTCTTTATCTTGTGGCCTTCGGCGTGTTGTTACTCAGCCGCGATTGGTGGTGGAAAGCTTGCTGAGCCCCGGTGCTCGGCTTCGCAATTACCGTGCTCTTCGTGATCGGCCACGACGCATGCCATGGCAGCCTGACGCCTATCCCGTGGCTGAACAGGCTCATCGGGCGTGTGTCGTTTCTCGCCGGCTTCCATCCCTATGCCGCGTGGGAGTGGACGCATAACGCAAAGCATCATGGATTCACCAACGTCCGTGGAGAGGACATCGTGTATGTGCCTTTCTCACCAGATACCTTCGATCAGTTACCGAAGTGGCGGCGCGTGGCGGAACGCCTTTTCCGCACGCCTCTGGGACTGGGGCCGCTCTATCTCTTCACCGTTTTCCTGCCCCATGAGATCTTTCCATCGCGTGAGCGCCAGCCGCGCGGCAAGAAGGCCGCGCAATATCAATGGGATCGCGCTCTCGTCCTCTTGTTCTTCGCTGCCCAGGTGTTCGTGATCGCTCCGGACTTCTTGAACCTGCTGTTCGGCTTGTTGTTACCGCAGATGACTTTTCATTGGCTGATGGGCTTTGCCACGTTCCTGCATCATACTCATCCGAAGGTGCCGTGGTACGCCGACCGGTCGGAGTATTCCTATCATCGGTCCCAGGTATGCTCGACGGTTCACGTGGAGTTTCCCTGGTTGATCGATGTCATTCTGCATCGGATTCTGCAACACACCGCGCATCATGTTGATCCACAGATTCCTCTGTATCATCTGGCGCAAGCGCAGCAGGCGCTGGAAGAGCGGTTCGATGAGATCGTGCATGAGCCGTTCACCATTCGCGGCTTCCTGGACACGCTGCGCACGTGTCGCTTGTATGATTACGAACAACATCAGTGGCTCGATTTCGATGGATCGCCGACAGCGGGCGGCGTCAGCGTACCCTCATAAGTCCCCAACAGCCGGCATCTAGCAGGAATAGGATCGAGCTGGTAATGATCAGACCTTTCATTTTGTCGGGCTCGCGCTGATTTCGTAGAGCGAAGAAAATGACTCCGGGATTCTGCGCTGCTCCGAACCCCAAAATGGCGATGCCGGCCAGAACGAAACCATATATGGATTCTTGACGCCGATAAAGAATCCGAGAACACCCAGGACCAAGGAAGAGCGGGCCGTTCCAGTGGGCCAGCGTTTCCAGGGCATGTTCAAGCCAGCCCAGAACCTTACTTCCGATCACGGCCCCGGCGATGGCGGCGGTTACGATCCAGAGGCGAGAGATTCGAAGGGAGGATGGACGCTCAAGGTGAAATGCCCGAGCGGAATGGAGGCGGCGGATAGATGGAATCAAAAATTAGACCATCGTACGCCGGAGCGTGGGGCGGGCCCGCCGTGGAACGAAGCGTATCTCCAGTCGCTGCTGAAGCGCTGTGGCGATTCGCTGCAGCATTGTCAGGGAGTGGCCCTCATAGTCCGCGTCTTCCAGTCGCGCAATCACGAGCTGCTTCGACCCGATCAGGGCGGCGAGCTCGCTTTGTGAGAGGCCCGCTTTGGTCCTGACGTCATAGATCATCTGGGCGACCTCGAAGTTTATCTTCGCTCTTACAATGCCGGCCTTAACTGTTTCATCGCCACCTGTAACCCTCTCCAGAATCCTGAGAGCGTCTTTCGTCCGTTGCATGATTACTCCTTCTCCTTTTCCAGGTAAGAGTGCTGTTCTGGACTTGCCACAAACAGTTTCTTTCTGCGAATCGCCCTTTCGATATCTGTGTCTGGCACCTCAGCCTCTTTGGTGAGGGCATGGCCGAGAACCGCCAAGTTCCTCCCGTGAAAGAAGTAGAGAATCCGGAAGTTGACGCGGCCTTTGCGTCTTCGCAGCTCGTAGATGCCGTCCCTCAGCATGTCGGCAAGCGGTCGCCTCAACTCATGGCCAAACTCAGCCAATCGC
>Ga0182012_10006110_pt1 | contig 12324 bp, 13 predicted proteins | sample 612S2SmetaG_FD_120486 | JGI IMG/M metagenome (GOLD analysis project Ga0182012, IMG submission 120486) | Permafrost microbial communities from Stordalen Mire, Sweden - 612S2S metaG | ecosystem: Environmental > Terrestrial > Soil > Wetlands > Permafrost | place: Sweden: Stordalen | collected...
GCGGTCATCGTCACGCCGTCGCGAAGCGGGCCGGCCGCAACCATCGCTGCGGCGGTGAAGGCCGAGCCGCCGACGACGACGATTCGTTTCGGAGCGGGTGCCGTTGCGAACGGCGCGAGAATAGCCGCCGCATCGGCGCGAGCTTCGGCCAGGACGCGTGCGCGTTCGGCCGGTGAAAGCGCGACGCCGCCGAGCAATGCCGGATGGCGCTCCGCGAGACGGACTGCGCCGACCTCGGCTGAGCGCGTGAAGGCCACGGACCCCGTACGGCGGGCTCGCGCGGGAACATCTACGGCGAGTTCGGTGCTACCGCCGCCACTATCGATCACCGCGATCAGTTCGTCGCCGCTCATATTCTGCGTTGCGCCGAGAAACGAGTACGTCGCTTCTTCGTCGCCGGAAAGGATGTGCGGCTCCGCCCGAACGAGTGCGCGGACGGCGCCGGTGAAGTCCGCGCCGTCGGCAGCGCGCCGCATCGCGCTCGTGGCGATGCAGGCTACGGCGGCGCCGTGGTCGCGCGCTATTTGGATGTAGTCCGCGATCGCGGCGAGCGTGCGTTCGCGGGCAGCGGGATCGAGCCGGCCCGCGTGCTGCAAGCCGGTACCGAGCCGCGTTCCGCGCGACTCGGCCACGAGCGGCGTCGTCCCGTCGAGGACGAGCAGCCGGGTGGAGTTCGTCCCGATCGAGATGAGCGCGCGAACGCTCAACCCTAGTAGCGCTTGGCTTCGGTTGCCTCGCGGGTTTTGCCGATCGTTTCGAGCGAACGGTCGTGCGCGCGGAGCGCGATGCCGACGTAGAGCGTGTCGATGATCGTTAGCTGAGCGATGCGGCTCGAACTGGCGCTGCTGCGAAACGCGGTTTGCTTGGCCGCGGTGTACAGCCGGATGTCCGACACCTTGGTGATCGGCGAGGTCGAGCGGTGCGTGATGCAGATCGTCGTCGCGCCGTTGCTCCTCGCGCGGTCGAGCGCGTCGGTCACGTCGCGGCTGGCGCCGGTGTGCGAGATGCCGAGCGCAACGTCGCCCTTGCCGAGCAGCGCCGAGGACATCGCCATCATGTCACCGTCGGAGAGGGCAACGGCGACCATGCCGAGTTTGAGGAACTTGTGGTAGGCGTCGATCGCCAGCGGATCGCTGCCGCCGACGCCGTAGACGTCGACCCGCCGTGCGCTCGCCAGCGCCGCGACGGCACGTTCGAGGTCGGCGTCGTCGAGCACTTCGATCGTATCGCGCAGCGCTTGCGCGTTCGCTTGGAAGACTTTGTTCTTGATCGTGGTGAGGTCGTCGCCCGGCTCAACCTCGGCGTAGATGTCGGCCGTGGGCTCGACCAGATCGCGCGCCAGCACGATCTTGAATTCTTGATAGCCCTTGTAGCCGATCTTCTGACACAGCCGCACGACCGTGGATTCGCTCGTATTCGTGCGCTCCGCGAGCTCGGTGACGGTCAAATAGATTAGTTCGTCAGGGTGTTTAAGGATGAAATCGGCAACCCGCTGCTCTGCGGCTCGTAGCGTGGCATAAGCGCCTTCGATACGAACGAAGCAACCGGGGACTTTAACGGCATCAACGCGCGAGGTGTTCACCCTACGCCTCTTTCGCGCTACGGCGCCGAGTCGCCTCGAAAATGCTTGGCCCGCGTGCGTTTCCGAAACAAATGACGCTCGAGGGGCGGGGGTCCGTCGCCGGGCGCCCAGGACTCGGTCTGCTTCAAATAGGCGGCAATTTGGGCCTCAAAGCCGGGGTCTTCGACAACAGTCGTAGTCGAGGTCGGGACAATTGGCTCATCGACGCGCGTCGTTGCTAGCCGAACGGAGCGCCCGTCGAGATCGAACGGCAACGTCGTTTTCGTACCTAGCGCGCGCGTGTAGCTGGCGCGATTCTTGTTTACGTCGACCAGCGGGACCGAGACCAGCCGCCCGTCCTCGAGGCGCACCGCGGCGCCGAGGGCGTGGACGTTGATGACGCTGCCGCGGACGCGCTCGCTCACGGGTCCCCGGTAGCGCCGTCGTGCCGCTTGAGGTAGATGATCGCCTCATGGTCGCCGACCATGTGCAGCCGGTCGTGGATCTCCGGGATCGCCCCGTTCGGATCGCTCAGCCGCTGAATCTGGCGGAGTTGCTCGTCGCGCTTTTGTTCGAGTGCCGTGACGTCGCTCTCGACCTCATGCACCTGTTGAATGTAGGCGACGTTGCGCTCGATGATGCGCGCGTACTGCACGCCGATGAGGACAGCGAACGTTCCGGCGATGGCGGTAATGCCCAACCGCGCCATGAAACGCAGTAGCGGCGACTTCACGCCGGCGAACCGATTCGGCGAAATTTATCATACCGGCGCGCACGCAGCTCGCCGGGTGGGATGGTCGCCAGACGCGCCAAGGCGCCGTCGATTGCAGACAAGACGGAATCAATGGTACCACGTGAGTCACGGTGTGCACCACCCAGGGGTTCCGGCACGATCTCATCGACGATCCCGAAGCCCAGCAAATCCTCGCTGGTAAGCCGCAGCCGCGATGCCGCTTCTTCCGCCTTACCGGCGTCGCCCCACAGAATCGCAGCGCAGCCCTCGGGCGATGCCACCGAGTAGACCGAATGCTCCAGCATCGTGACGTGATCGGCTAACGCCAACGCCAGCGCGCCGCCGCTGCCGCCCTCACCGATCACCGTCGCCACGATCGGGACCGAAACTTCAGCGAACGCCGCGATCGATTGCGCGATCGCCTCCGATTGCGCCCGTTCTTCCGAAACGATGCCCGGATCGGCGCCCGACGTATCGACGAACGTTATCACCGGCAAGCCCAGGTGATCGGCGAGACGCACCAGCCGCTGCACTTTCCGATAGCCCTCGGGGCGCGGCATGCCGAAGTTGCGGTGCACCTTTTCTTTGGTGTCGGCGCCTTTGTCTTGCGCGATCGCAACGACGCGCCGTCCGCGCAATTTCGCGAAGCCGCCGATGATCGCGGGATCGTCGCCGAAGTGGCGGTCGCCGTGCAGCTCGTCGAACTGATCGAGCGCGGCGATGTACGCCGATCCGAGCGGACGTTTCGGATGACGCGCCATGTTGACGCGCTGCCACGGCGTGAGGTGTCCGAAGATATCGAGTTGGATCTGCGCGTACTTTTCTTCGAGCGCGCGGATCTCAGACGTGAGATCGACGGGCTGATCGGCGGCATGCGCTTTGAGATCGGCGATGCGCCCTTCGAGTTCGAGTAGGCCTCTTTCGCGTTCGACGATCGCGTTCATGATGTCGTCGCCGCCGGCGCGGGCGCATGACCGTTTACGGCGGGTGCGGGTACGTTGCGGCGCGCGCCGCTGCCGTAATCGAGGAGACGGATGAGCAACTCGCGCAAGCCGGCGCGCTCGACGACCATATCGATCGCGCCGTGTTCGAGTAGAAATTCGGCGGTCTGAAAATTCTCGGGCAGCTTCTGGCGGATCGTTTGCTCGATCACGCGCCGGCCGGCGAAACCGATCGATGCGCGCGCTTCGGAAACGATGACGTCGGTTTGAAATGCAAACGACGCGGATACGCCACCCGTCGTCGGATCGGTAAGCACCGTGATCGCGTAGCCGCCATCATCGCGAAAACGCTGTAAGGCAACGGTCGTTTTAGCCATTTGCATCAACGCCAGCATGCCTTCTTCCATGCGCGCGCCGCCGGATGCCGTGCAGACGACCACCGGCAACTTGCGTTCGCGCGCACCTTCGAACAAGCGCGCAAGGCGTTCGCCCACAACCGTGCCCATCGTGCCGCCGCGAAAATTGAAGTCCATGACGCCGAGCGCTAGCGGCGAGCTGCCGATCGACGCGAAGCCGCAAACGATGCCTTCGGTAAGTTTGGATTTCTCGCGATCGCGTTCGAGCTTTTGCGGATACGACGTTTTGTCGGTCCAGCCGAGCGGATCGCCGGGAACGACGTCCGCGCCGATCTCGACGAAGTCCGCATCGACGAGCATCGCGATCCGATCGAACGCGTGCATGCGGAAGTGATGCTTGCACGTCGTGCAGACGAAGAGATTCTTCGCGAGATCGGGCCGATAGAGCATCGTCGCGCATTTCGGACACTTCGTCCACTGCGCGGCATCTTCGAGTGCCTGCTGCGGCCCGCGCCGGATGCGCAGCCACTCGGGAATCACGGGCGTCCCAAAAAGCGGCCGCGATAAATGCGGCCGAGCTGGCGCAGGTAATTGAAAATTTCACCTTGATTGAGCTTCGACGTGCCCGCGATGCGGTCGGTGAACACATACGGCACTTCGAGCGCGCGACCGTAGTGCGCTTTGGCAATCACTTCGAGGCCGATCTTGAAACCGATCGGATCGAGTTCGACGCCTTCGAGAGCGCGCCGCCGAACGAGAAAAAAGCCCGACGTGATGTCGCGCACCGACGTCAGGGGCTTCGCAAGCGCGATCGCTACGAGCGAGGTGATCTTGCGATGCAGCGGCCAGTTCTCGATGCCGCCGCCGGGAACGTAGCGCGAACCGATCGCCAAACCGTATTCGCCGCTCGCGAGTGCCGCAACCATCGCCGGCAACGCGTTGACGTCGTGCGAAAAGTCGGCGTCCATCGCGCCGACGGCATCCGAGTCGGGCCGGGCAAACTTCCAGCCGTCGATCACGCCCGACGATAAGCCCATCTTGCCGGGACGGTGCAAGCAGCGGACCGGATAGGTTGCCGCCAGACCATCGACGATGGCCCCCGTTCCGTCAGGCGAGTTGTCATCGACGACGATGATCTCGCCGTCGAGCCGGTGCGCTTTGAAGACCTCGGCGAGCGAAACGATCAGACGCTCGATGCCCCCCGCTTCGTTGTACGTCGGAACGACGATCGAGAACTTGAGCGCGTTAGCGGCGGGGGTAGACGTCGATGCCATCGTGGTCATGCCAGCTTGCGAACCGTGGGAAAGCGTTCTTCGTTGAACGCGGGCAAGCTCTCATACTCGCGCGGATCGGACTGGATCAACGTCACGCCCCGGTCATCGACGCTGCCGATTTCAATCGCGGGAACGGCAACATCGCCGCGGGAGACCCAGCCGACGACGACCCACTCAACGGAGCGCGCGGTGCCTTCAGCGTACAGACCGCGCACGTCACCGACGCGTTTTTCACCGCAAAATACCGGGGTTCCAAGGTCGAGCGTCTCCAAGGTACGTGCCATCAGCACGCGTCCTTCGACAAAGATCGCAAGCGAACCCCCGGAAGTGGCGCTGCACGAGCACGCCGTTCGCGCGCAAAGCGCCGGCCGAAGTCGTACCGAACACGTCGGGCGATGAAATGGGCAGCCCTCAGCGCGGCGTCTATTGGCTGCGGTTTCTTGGCGCAATGGGCGCACGTTCCGGCGGCATGGTTGATTGCACCGCTGATCGTCTCGATTGTTGCAGCGCTCAAAGGTATCGACCTGCGGTTACCGCGCTGGTCGCTGGCCGCGCCGCAAGGCGTCATCGGCGTTACTATCGCGCAAGCGTTCACGTTACCGGTCATTGACGAGGTCGTGCATGAGTGGGCGCCGATCCTCATCGTCGTCGTTGCAACCGTCGTCGCCGCCGGCACGGCGAGCTGGCTGCTCGCGAAGTATAGCCCGATCTCTGCGGCAACAGCGGCGTGGGGTTCGTCACCCGGCGCGGCCGTTACCATGATCGCGCTCTCGGCGGATTACGGGGCCGACGCGCGGATCGTAGCGTTCATGCAGTATCTGCGCGTAACGTTCGTCGTTCTGACCGCATCGTTTGTCACGCACCTGGTAACGCAGCACAGCACTACGCCGTCGCCGAACGCACCGGGAACGACCGCGTTCACGCTTCTTCCGTTTCTCGCAACGCTAGCGTTTGCCGTCGCCGCCGCGTTTGCCGGACGGTACTCGAAAGTGCCGGGCGGCCAGTTTCTCTTTCCGCTCGTCGGCGGCTCCGCGCTCCACGTGAGCGGCCTGCTGCCGATCAACGTCACCTGGTGGCTCCTCGATGCGGCGTATCTCACGGTTGGCTGGACGATCGGCCTCTCGTACACGCGGGAAATATTGTTGTTCGTTGCACGCGTGTTGCCGACGCTGCTGCTCTCGACGTTCGTCTTGCTCGGTATGTGCGCGCTGGCAGGCGTGCTGCTGGTCGTGCTCATCCACGTCGACCCGCTCACCGCCTATCTCGCCACGACACCGGGCGGCCTGGACTCCGTCTCGATCATCGCGCTCGGCAGCGGCAGCAACGTCGCGCTCGTGCTGGCGATTCAGATGCTGCGCCTATTTGCAGTCGTAGCCAGCGGCCCGCCGCTAGCCAAATTCATCGGCCGCATCGCCTAATCTCTCTGAAAAACCTACAACTCGCCGCGGGCGTAGGCGAACGCCGCGAGTACGACCAGCGCGACGGTTTCGGTGCGTAGGATGCGCGTGCCGAGCGAGATGGCCACCGCACCGGCGGCGATGGCGCGCTCGACTTCGTGCGATGAAAAGCCGCCCTCGGGGCCGATCACGAACAGCGCCGACGCGATGTGCGGCGCATCGGCCTCAAACGTCGCGCGCAACGGCTGCACGTCGGCCAGCTCCCACGGAATATAGACGCGGTCGTAGGACGGGAACGTCGCGAGCAGTTCATCCCACGAGGCGATCGCTGCGACGGTCGGGATGACGCTGCGGCCGCACTGCTGCGCGGCGGTTTTTGCGAGCCGCTGCCAACGCTCGATCTTGTGATCGCCCGTGCGTTCTCCGACCACGCGGTCGGAGCGCAGCGGAACGATCGCGGCCGCGCCGAGCTCCGTCGCCTTCTCGATGATCAGGTCCATCTTCTGACCCTTGGGAATCGCCTGCGCGATCGCCAGCCGCACGGCCGATTCGCGCACGCCGCGTTCGATACGCTCGTCGAGCGTCGCGACCACCGCACCGCCGCTAACGTCGATCGATGCGGAAAACGCGCTGCCCGCCGAGTCGACGACCTGCACGCGGTCGCCCGTGCGGCCTCGCAGCACCGTGGCGATCTTACGCGCATCGTCCGCGGCAAACGCGACGCTCTCGCCGAGCACGTGCACGCCTTCGACGAAGAAGCGATCGCGCAGCGACGCCATCGTTATTCGGCTTTAAACGCTTCTTTGACGCGATCGAAGAACGAACGGTCGCCGTCTTCGTCGGCATTCGCGCCGGCGTACTCTTCGAGCAATTCGCGCTCGCGCTTACCCAGCTTCAGCGGAACCGCGATGCGCACGGTGACGAGGTGATCGCCGCGCACGCCGCCGCGAACCGCCGGCATACCGTGGCCGCGCAAGCGAAACTGCGATCCGGTTTGCGTGCCCGCCGGAACGTTGATCGTATGTTCGCCATCGAGCGCGGTCACGCGAATCTCGCCGCCGAGTGCTGCGGTTGGAAAGGCGATCGGCACCTCGGCGAACACGTTGAGCCCATCGCGCTTGAAGAGATCGTGTTTGCGCACCGAGAGGTACACGTAGAGATCGCCGTCGGGTCCGTTGCGCACGCCGGCTTCGCCGCTGCCGCTCAACCGGATGCGGCTGCCGTCATCCACGCCGGCCGGAATCTTGACGGTCAGCGTCTTGTCTTGCTCGACGCGTCCGCGTCCGCGGCAAGCGTGACACGGTTGCTGCACGACTTGCCCGTCGCCGTTGCACTTGCCGCAGGTGGTCTGCGTGACGAACTGGCCGAGCGGCGTTTGCCGCACTTGGCGCGCGATACCGGTGGCGCCACAGCGGTCGCAGGGCACGACCAGCGTGCCGGGTTCGGCGCCGGTGCCTTTACACGTTGCGCACGACGCGAGGTGGCGGAACGAAATCTCGCGCTGCGTGCCGGCGAATGCTTCCTCGAGCGTGATCTCGACGTCGTAGCGCAGGTCGCTGCCGCGCTGCGGACCGTTGCTGCGCGCCGCACCCCCGCCCGCGCGCTGCTGCCCGAAGAACATGTCGAAGATGTCGCCGAAGCCCTCGGCCGCAAATCCGCCGAAGCCCGCCGCTTGATCGCCGGCGTGGCCGAAACGATCGTAATTCGCGCGCTTCTGCGGGTCGGAGAGCACTTCGTAGGCTTCGTTGATTTCCTTGAAGTGATTCTCGGCCGCCGCTTTATCGGTCGCGACGTCGGGATGATACTTGCGCGCGAGCTGGCGATAGGCTTTCTTGATGTCAGCTTCGGGCGACGTTCGCGGCACGCCGAGAACTTCGTAATAGTCGGTCGGCACAGGCTATCGAATTTCTACGTTGTCGAGATACGTTCCGAGCGATTGCGCGGTGCCGGCAGCGAGCGACATCAGGCGCCCATACGGCATGCGGCGCGGCCCGAGGATCGCGAGTAATCCCACGCCGCGATCGCCGAAGCGATACGGCACCGTGACGACGCTGCACTCGGCCATCTCGTCGGCGCCGAGTTCCGCACCGATGTGCACCACGGGCGTGTTCGTGGGGTGCGCGAGGTCGTCGGCGATGAGATCGTAGAGCACCTTTTGTTCTTCGACAATTCGGAGGATCGAGCGCAGCTTGCGCAAGTCGTGAAATTCGGGCTGGTCGAGCAAGTTCTGCGCACCGGAGGCGGAGATCTGCGGATCGGTTCGGCGCGCGTTGCGGAACGCCGTTTGCAACGCTCGCCGGATATCCGGCGCAACCGCGATCGTATCGCACACGCGATCGATCGCCGCGGGCGCGATGTCTTCCATCACCTTACCGCCGAGCACGGCGTTGAGCGCGTTGGAGAGATGCGTCAGCTGGTCGGCCTCAACATCGATCTTCCATTCAACCAATTCTTGCGCGGCGACGCCCATCGACGTGACGATCACGATCAGGCTCGTGCGAGCCGAGAGCCACAACAGCTGGACGTGTTTGAAAGCGTGCGTATCGCGTGAGGGCGCGATGGCGATCGCAACGTTGCGCGAAAGTCCCGATAGCAGGCGCGTGGCCTGATCGATAACGCCGTCGAGTTCGCGGCTCGCTTCGCGGAACTGATCGCGAATGCGGCGGGCGTCGATCTCTTCGAGAGGCTCCGGATGCATCAGGTGGTCGACAAACGTGCGGTAGCCCGTATCGGAGGGGATGCGACCGGCCGAGGTGTGCGGCTGCACGAGGTACCCAAGCGTCTCAAGTTCGGCCATCTCGTTGCGGATCGTCGCCGAGCTCACGCCGAGGTTGTACTTCTGCGTAAGCGTGTTGGAGCCGACGGGTTCGGCCGTCGCCACGTATTCGTAGACGACGGTGGCCAAAATGAAGGCCTTACGCTTGTCGAGTTCCGGCCGTACCGGCCGTGGCTCTGGCCCCCCGGGTTTAGCAGTCACGTCTAAGGAGTGCCAACATCCCGCTTACCATAGCAAGACCCGGGTCAGGCGTCAACCGCAAACGGCCCACCCGGAGCAGGCCCAAGCCTGCGGAGGGGAGCCGAAGCGGCCGCGGGTGAGGGAAAAGAAACCAGAGCGACCTACGCTGAGCCGGACGTGGTCCGCGGCGAGCCCAAGTTGTTCGCGCCGAGCCGGAATTGAGCGGAAGGGCCGCCCGTTTAGGGGCGACCCTTGCCGCTGATTAGTGGAGGACGCGAATGAGCGGATTGAGTGAGGCTCAGATCGGGGCGGGTGGATAGGTGGCGACGCCGCGGATGTCCGTGTTCAGATCCTTACCGGAGGTCTTTTCGTTGGTCTTGAGCGCCGGATACGAGAGTTCCAAGCCGTACTTGTGGTTGGTAACCGCGATCCAGAGGGCCGAGTCGTCGCTAGTGAAGGCCAACGCCTGCATCTCGAACTTCCCCTTCACGGTCTTTGCCGGTTTGCCGGTGTACGGCGGCGCGTAGATGTTGAAGCCCACACTCTCGTTGCTGATGACGAGGTTCTGCTGTCCGTCGAAGGCGAGCCCCTCGCAATTGCCCGTGTTGGATTGAAGTTCTATCGGCGACGAGCTGGCACCGGCTGGAAATTCGTCGAGTTGACCGCCCGGGTAATCGATCACGACGTCGCCGGCCGCGTCGACCGCCATGAAGTTGCTCTCGCATCCGACGCAGGCGGTATCGACGAGCGTCGAGGTCACCGTCGTCGAGCCTGCGGCAAAGACGTAGACCTCGTTGCCCTCCCAGTTATTCGCGTAGACGTTGCCTTGCGTGTCGAGCGCAACGCCGGCCGGATCCGTCGCGCCGGTGAGCGTCTCGTACGGCGTCGTTGCGCCCTGATGGAATACCTGGATGACCTGGCCGCTGAGATCCGCTACGTAGAGGTCCCCGCTCGGCGCCACGGCCAGACCGAAGGCGTCTCCGAAGCCGGTGATCTTGCTGATCGGTTTCGCGCCCTTGGCCTGATCGTAAACGTAGACGGTACTCTCGTCGGACATGTAGAGCAGCGGCGTCGTCGTCTTCGCATCGGGAAGCTTGGAACGGAGCGACGCTGCGCCGACGGAATTTCGCGACGCTGCCCCGACGGAATTACCCGGCGAGGCCGCTCCGGGCGTCTGCCCGGAGCCAATACCGGAACAGCCGGCAAGTGGGAGCGACGCGCAGAGAGCGGCAGCGGCAAATAAACGGCCGCCGGATACGGTGTGCACTTGATGATCCTCCAAACTATAGGGTAAAACTGTGTATAAGCACGCTACGGTTCGGCGGTAAACTAACGGTAAATTCCAGCCGGCCAACGCGTCGAGGAGCGCGCGCGACGGTTCGACCGCGCGAGTAGCCGGCCCGGCGACGCCCTCGACTCCGAAGTCGCGTGCGAACGAAGCGCACGAGCCCGTACTGGGACGACGACGGCGACCTGCTGTCGGTGGCCGGCGGCTTCGCCGACGATCCGGGCACCCCCGGCCCCGGCCGGCGGCTTTTTCACTCGTATAATTGCAAAGGGGCGCGCTTCTCTGCTATCATGGAGCCCGCAGGCCCATACCTCGGAGAAGCTAATCGTGCGTAAGATATTTTCGCTCGGCCTGCTCTGCGTGAGCGCGCTGACGCTCGGCGCATGTGGCGGGAGGCTCGGCGCTCCCTCCGGTACGGGCGCTCCGCTCACGCCCTTTGGGAACCGGCTCATCGCGGGCACGACGAACTTGCCGACGCACGTCGTCGTGATCGTGCAGGAAAACCGCACCGTCGACAACCTGTTTCAACAGCTTCCGGGCGCGGACACCCAAAGCTATGGACTGAACTCGCTAGGACAGCAGGTACCGCTCACCCAGACGGGGCTCGGCGTATCTTGGGACCCGTCGCACGCGCACAGCGCCTTCGTAACGGAGTTCGACGGCGGCAAACTCGACGGATTCGACAAGGAGAAGTGCGGCACCGGGTGTCCGGCCGACGCGGCCTATACCTACGTCGATCCGGCCGACGTGAAGCAGTACTACGAAATGGCCGAGCAATATGCGTTTGCCGAGCACAACCTTCAGCCGAACGAAGGCCCGAGTTGGCCGGGTCACATGTACCTGGTTGCGGCGCAGTCGGGGGAGCCGGGATCGAACTGGTACGTCTCCGAGAACCCAAACAACAAGAAGGGCACTCCGACGAACTGCCTCGCGGCCTCGGCGACGAGGGTCGTGCGGATTAATATGAAGACGAATTTTCCCGGCACCGAGGGGAGCAGGATCTTCCCGTGCTTGAACGGCACGCCGACGATCATCGACGAAATTGCGAGCGCCGGCTTAACCTGGCGCTACTACACTCCAAACGAAGGCGACCTGTGGACGGCGCCCTGCGACATCCAGGGCTACGACTGCCCGAACAATCCCAACGTGGTAACGCCGCAGACGCAGATTCTTACCGACATTGCAAACGGCGCGCTACCCAGCGTCAGTTGGGTCATTCCCGGGAGCAAGGAGACCGACCATCCGGGCAGCACAAAGAATACCGGGGGCCCGGCTTGGGTCTCGACGGTTGTAGATGCGATAGGCGAGTCGCAGTACTGGAGCAACACGGCGATCTTCGTCGTATGGGACGATTGGGGCGGGTTCTACGATCATTACCTGAACGGCAACAATCACCCGGCAGCGAAGCCGAACGACCCGTATGAGTACGGCCTGCGCGTCCCGCTCATCGCGATTGGCGCGTATGTGCGGCCGGCGTACATCTCGAGCACGCCGCGAGATTCCACCTCGATCGTGCACTTCATCGAGGACAACTTCGGTCTGCCGAGTTTGAACGAGCTCGAAGCGCAAACCGATGACCTCTCGGAGCTTTTCAACTTCTCGCAGAACCCGAACCAATTCACGCCCTTCGATACGGGTGCCAAGACGCTGCAGGAGTGGAGGATGCAGAAACCGGATCCGAACCCCGTCGATTCGGAGTAAGGTTCAGCGCCTTCCTTTTTCCGCAGCGGCGGTAGCGTAGGCCGTCTGGAGCAGCTCGGGGAGCGCTTCGGTGCGGAGCGCGGCGAGCCGTACGAGGATCCATTCGTACGGAACGTA
>Ga0182012_10006111_pt1 | contig 12323 bp, 10 predicted proteins | sample 612S2SmetaG_FD_120486 | JGI IMG/M metagenome (GOLD analysis project Ga0182012, IMG submission 120486) | Permafrost microbial communities from Stordalen Mire, Sweden - 612S2S metaG | ecosystem: Environmental > Terrestrial > Soil > Wetlands > Permafrost | place: Sweden: Stordalen | collected...
ATCTTCCGTCAGGCTCTCCGCATCGAACACTTCGCCGCGCTCGCACGCCAGCCGCTCCAGAATCTCGCGCGCAAAGCCCGTGCCGACTCCATTCGACGGCACAAACGATCCGCTGAACTGCCGTGCATGCATATCGATGTGTTGGAATTCCGCAAATTCATCGCAATACACGCCATGCATCAGTTCGAAAAACGGCGTCGGCAATGGCAGCACCGGCACCTGCACCATGTCGTACCTCGCGCGTTCCCGGTTGATCAACGAAAGCGCCTCGGGGTGAATCAGATCCTCGGCATCATGCAGCACCACCGTGTTGAACCGCACGCCTTGTTCTTTTTCGAAAGCCTGCATCTGGTGGTAAATCGAATTCAAGCAATCGGCTTTGGACGTCGGCCCTGGGTCGGGACAAACCGCCACATGCACATTGCCAAACGTTTCCGCCAATTGCCGTCCCACGGCCACCGTCGGCTCATCGTTCGGATACGCGCCCAGGAAAATATCGAAGTTCCGGTAGCGAATCGCCGTCAAATTGTGTCGCACCATGTTGCCGATCACGCCCGATTCTTTCCAGCACGGGACAAAGATGGCAATCTTGCTTTCGGGCAGGTTCGCCTGTACGAGCCCGCTTGGCTCGATGGGACGGCGCCCATTCCGCCAATACCGGCGCAGCAGGATGGCCAGCGGAATCAAGTCATCCATACCGCTCAACAACAGCGTGACGGCCAGTCCGCAAAAAGCATCGATCCAAAGTGTGTGCACAGCGCGCTCTCAGAGGAAGTGCCGCCGAGCGTTTATCTTTCACAGAATTTTCAAGATTTTTCGCGACTATCTTCCACTTCACACTTTGAGCGCAACCCCGTTAGAGTGGACATCTTTTACGCAGTTGATTCAGGACCTCGTAGGCGGTGCTGTCCGTCGCAATCGCTTTACGCAAAGGGAACTGGATCTGCTGTTAGATTTACAGACCTCAAAATTGCGAAAATCAGCGAGAATCGACGCACTTCGCCGGTACTTGCGTGCCGTACAGGCCGCACAGGCGCAAGGTGCCGACGAGCCGCCTAGATTGTCAAATTTCCTGATGGAGATCGCGCCGCGCAAAGCAGCCGCTAGCGGGGGCGCTGCCAATTAGCAAGTGGGCTATCCTCAAAGTTAAAGACAACAAGGAGATCAGCCGATGGGCAGTACTACCGGGCCAGCCCCGCAGACTGAGCGAATTGTCCACTGCGTCAAATTAAACCAGGATTTGCCAGGCTTAAGCGAGGTGCCGTTTGACGGCCACCCGCTCGGACAACGCATTTACGACAATGTTTCCAAGCAGGCTTGGGGCATGTGGGTCGAACAGATGAAGATGATCATGAACGAATACCGTCTGAACCTAGGAACGGCCGAAGCGCAGGAATTCCTGCTCAAACAGATGGAAGAGTATTTCTTTGGCGAAGGCGCCGCGCATCCTCCCGGATACGTCGCCCCGGGCCACTAATCATTGAATATGCAGTGGCCATTTCCACAGAGCGGCGCAAACCGACGTCTCATTAGTATGGCGCTGCGAATGTTTGTGTTTTTTTGCGTGGCTTGGCTGGCCGTAGCTGCTCCCAGCAGCTCGGCCATCGCCAAGCGTTTAGCGGAACGCGCTCGCACAGCCAGAGATGCCGGCGAAGTCGTCCGCGCCTATATGCTCTATAACGAGGCCGCCCGGCGCGACCCGTCCAATCCGTCCTATGCCGCTAGTCGCGATGGCCTAGCCCCGGCTGCCAATCTTCTGATGAAAACCCAATTGGAAGACCCGGTGGTGGCAGCCGATATCGCCAGAGTCGAAAGAGAAGAAACAGACGCAGAAGCTGCCGCCAATCCACCCCCGCCCGGCACCGAGGAACTCCAGCAAAGTTTGGCGACGTTCCCGCACATACAGCCCAGTGACATTCGACGTGATTTTGACATCCGCGGCGACGAAATTTCCCTGATCCAGCAAGTGGCCAAAGCGTATGGCGTGCGCGCCGCCTGGGATCCGCAACTCGACCCCAAAAGCAATCTGCAGATGCAGATCACCCAGGCCGACTTCCGCACCGCGATGGAGGCATTGACACTGGTCACCAACACTTTTGTTTTCCCCATTTCGCCGAATACGCTCTATTTCGCTCGCGACACCGAAATGAAACGAAGCGAACTGGAGCCATTGATCCTGTTAACCGTTCCGCTGCCAGAATCGATGAGCGAGAAGGATTTGATCGACGTCGCCAACCAGGTGCGCGGCTTGTTGAGCCTGAAGACGTTTGGCTGGGATTCGGTGAGCCGTACCGTGTTCATCCGCGATCGTGTTTCACGAGCGCTTGCGGCGCGTTCGCTGCTCCAGGCGTTGCTCCTGCCCAAAGCCCAAGTCGAGCTCGAAGTACAGATCATCACTCTCGACATCGATACTAATTATCATTACGGTATTTCTCCGCCCACTAGTGCCACTTTTCTGAATTTTGGCAAGCTGAATCTGAGTTCCGCTCTCAGTAGCGTGGGAGCATTTACCCAGTTCTTTACTTTCGGCGGGGGCCTCAGTCTGTTCGGCTTGGGTGTGGGCCAAGCGAGTCTGTTTGCCTCGTATTCCAAATCCGTCGGCAAGACGCGCTACGACTCGACGAACGTTACAACCGACGGGATGCCTGTCACCGTCCACTTTGGCACTAAATATCCTATCCCGCAAACACTCTACACCGGTTTCGCACAAAGCGCGGCCAGCATTTATAACCCGGTGCCGCAGTTCCAACAGGAAGATCTCGGGCTAGCGCTCAAGATGACACCGCATGTGAACGGCCAAGGAGATGTTGCTATCGACGTGGATGCTGAATTCAAGTCCCTGGGCACGTTTACGCTGAACACCGTGCCTTCGGTGAATCAACGCAAGTTCACTGGCAACGTGATTTTGCGCGACGGCGAATGGGCGGTGCTGGCTGGGCTGGATCAGGATTCCATCAACCGTAGCCGCAATGGCTTGGCCGGCTTAACCGAGGTGCCGGGCCTAAACCAAATCCTCAGCGAAAATATGCACGAGAAAACGACCAGCGAGACGCTGATCCTCATTAAGCCGCGCGTGACGCGCTTGCCGATGTCGGCGACCACCAGCCCACAGTATTTGGTTGGCCCTGTCCGCGGATTCAAAGTACTTCTCTAATTCCGCGCGGGCGAACTGCTATCTTCGACATCATGTCCACCATGGCGGCAGAAATTCGCCAGCAGCCGGCCGCGATCGAAAAGACGCTCAAAGCTGAATGGCGCAATGCGGTAAAACTTCGTGAATATTTCGCTCAACATCCCGTTCGCTTGATTGTTCTGGCGGCGCGCGGCACCTCTGATAACGCGGCGCAATTCGGCCGCTATCTTTTAGAGATTTCGACAGGAATTCCGGTCTCGCTGGCCGCGCCTTCTGTCTTCACCTTGTACGGCGGCAAGATGAATCTTAAGGACGCGGCAGTAATAGCTATTTCACAATCAGGCGAATCGACCGACACGAATATCGTTCTGGAGAAGGCGAAAGCGAGCGGAGCCTTTACCGCTGGGATCACCAATGAAGCGGAGAGTACGTTGGCGAAACTGGCCCAGCATACTTTTCTGGTGAGGGCCGACAAGGAGCGGAGTGTCGCCGCGACCAAAACATACACCGGCCAACTTCTCTGTTTTTACTTACTGGCCTACGCCCTTGGTGCACCGCTGGAGTTGACCGATTTGCAAAAACTCGCCGATTGGGCCGACGTGGCGTTACAGCTGGAGAAAGAGATTCTCGAGAGGGTTCAGCGCTACTGCTTGATGCGGCACGCCGTATGTGTGGGACGCGGCCTCAACTACGGCAACTCGTTTGAGTTTGCTCTCAAACTGATGGAGACTTGCTATGTTGTGGCGGAACGCTTCTCGTCGGCAGATCTGTTGCACGGTCCCATTGCGATGCTGGAAGCAGCTTTCCCGGCCTTTGTCTTTTGCCCGGCCGGAGTGACCTGGAAGGCAACCAAGGAACTGCTGATCAAGCTCCATTCCATACAAGCGGAGACATTGGCTATTACCGATCTCAGCAATAAGGCAGCTCGCGCCAAAGGAGTGGCCAACGTAACGCTGACCATACCAGCCGAACTGGCGGTCAAATCGAAACTGCCAGAGGAGGTATTTACGCCGATCCCGTATATCATTCCGGCACAACTATTCGCGGCCAGCTTGGCAGCGGCAAAGGGCCTAAATCCAGATCAGCCTAGGACTTTGAGTAAGGTGACGTTGACGATTTGAGGAGCGCTACTTGCGCGCTCCACGGGTGGTGCCTTTGAGCGAAGACTGGCGACGTTTGCCGTCTTTGCGTTTCGGCTTAACAATGTGAAAGGTTCCGCTGCCCATGTAGGTGGCTTGGTAAATACCTTCTTTTTGCTTGAGGTTAGGCGAACTGGCGTGTGCCGGTTTGCTGGTGGTGGCTTGCTTCTCTTCGGGCATAAAACTCCTTCGAATTCGTGAACTTTTAGTTTAGCGAATGGCAAAGTGAAGATTTGCTGCAATCCATTACTATTTAACCTTAACGCGATACTTTCACCTGTTCGCGGGCCTTTTGATAATGCGAGGCGACCCACGCCCGCATCGCGAGAATAGAGTCGCTTAGATCTTGCGCACCGGAATCTACCTGTTGCGGATCACCGGCAAAAGAGAAGTGTTTGAGCGTCTCGTTCAAACCTGTGGCTAACGCAGCGAGTTGCTGCGCCATGGTGGAGATCCCCTGCGTTTTCGAGCTGTTTGCATGCACCACCGAATCGACTTTGTTCATAGAGGTCGTCACCAGTTCCACTCCCTGGCTCTGTTGTTTCGACGCAGTGGCAATTTCGTCAACGATTTCGCTGACGTTCTTGACAGAGCTGATGATCTCTGTGAGCGCCTCACCTGAGCGATTGACTAAGGTAGCGCCATTGCTCACGCGGTCTAACGAGGTGGCGATCAGACGCTCGATTTCCCTGGCAGACTCAGTGCTGCGCAGCGCGAGATGACGAATTTCTGAAGCGACGACCGCGAAGCTGCGGCCACTTTCGCCGGCATGAGCAGCCTCGATCGAGGCGTTCACCGCCAGCAGATTGCTCTGGAAGGACAACTCATTGATCGCTCCCAGAATTTTAGAAATCTCGCTCGAAGATTGCCTGATCTCTTCCATAGCGGTGATGGCCTGCTGCACAGAAGCATCGCCTCTTTCCGCCGCCTGGCGAGCGGAAGAGCCAAGTTCATTCGCTCGCTCGGTGTGGGCTGCATTGTTGCGAATCGTGACGGAAATTTCTTCCAGGCTCGAAGTCGTGGATTGAATGCCCGCCGCCTGCGTAGTTGCGCCCTCCGCAAGCGAATAGGCGGTAGTCGCTAAGCTGTTGGACGTGGACTTCAGTTCATCCGACGAGCGGCTTACCTCCAGCAAGGATTCGCGGATCGAGGTAAGCGCACGATTCAAACTTACCGCCACTTGTCCGGTTTCGTCGGCCGAACTGACCGGGAGCTGTTGCGTGAGATCGCCGGTTGCCACGGCTTCCAGCACCCTCACCATGCGTCCTAAAGGGCCAGCCAGCAGGCAACTGAATACGTAGCTCATTGGGCCCGCCAGGAAGGCCGCGAACGCGACCAACGGCAGCACCACTGCGAGCGCGCTTAAGTACTGTGCTCTCGAAATCGACTGTGACTTGATCGCTTGCGCCTGCGTGATCATGCTGACCTGGTCGAAAGAGTGTTGTATTTGATCGCTAAGCGGAACCAAATCCTTGATCGTGTTGCGAAAGCCAATGATGTCCCCAGCTTTGGCCGCGGTCACGATTGAGCGTGCCCCCTTTTCGAATTCAGGCAATCGTTTGAGCGCTGCTCCCAGTTGCTCCCTGCCTTCCTGGGAACGTAGCTTCTGACGGCAAAGAAGGATCTGCTTTCGCTCGTCACCAAGATTCCTTGACAGCTCGCCTGTCAGTTTCTCGATCTCCTCGTTGTCGCCGGCCGCCAACACGACGCCTAGCAACACTCGCATCGCTTTCAGCTGCGAGATGCCCGCTTCTTTAACCGCGGAAACTGCGGGCAAGTCTTGCTCGTAGGCGGCATTCACGCGTCCGCTGAGCAAAGACATCGCCCAAAAACCAGCGATTCCGACTAATGCCGTAATCGCCGCCATAATGGCGAATGCCAGTCTCAGTTTGACCGTGATCTTTAGATCGTTGTACCAGGCCAACAGGAACAAACACACTTTTTGGAACATATTGCATTACTCCACTTTCAGGATCTTCACACCGGCTCCGGCATCGGCGGCTGGGACGCAACTGACTGCGCCAGGCGAAGTGCCTACAAAGCGAGCAATGGCCGCTGTTGTATCGAGCGTTTTCGGTGGGGGAACAACTTTGCCGAGAAAGCTCAATTGAATAAAATATCTTTTAAAATCAGGCCCGGACATTCCAGTCGTGCACTTAATGGCGGGACCGTATTCGGGACGGTCTGGACTGGGCGTGATGGCAACGACCTTCGCGCCACCTGCCCAAGTTGTTTTCTCGCCCTGGAACATCTTACGGAGGTCGCCGGCACTGATGGAATCGGTTGCATTTGCTTTGTTCACGATAACGACGTAGTTGTCGGCAAATCCGACTAGCGCCGGTGCTCCCACGAAGAACAAGCAAATCGAAGCTGTTATTCCGAGAAGAGACAGGCCGCAAAATTTATAAGTCGAGTTTTTCACTTTGCTTTTCATGTTGTCTTTCCTTAGAATGTGAACGCCATCTGCAACTCCAGGCCGTTTTGCGCCGCTGCGTTGCGAAGGAAAACTCGGTTGTATTGCAGCTTGAGAGCTGCATAGTCGAAGAAGTCAACTCTTAATCCTGCCGACGGTCCTTCGTATCTGCCCACGAACGCTGTCACCGGATCCGCGTTCGAGATGTTTACCTCTTGGAATCGGAAGTAGGGACGATATTTGCCAAAGTGATAGGCAAGTTGTGTGTAGCCGAGGGGCGAGTTGAAAGAGCGGCCGCCAGCGGTCACTTGTTGGTGCAGTAGCACCGCTTCGTTCATGAATTCCCATTTAGGATTGATGAAGACGGCGTAGGCGCTCGAAATCTGTTGAGATACCGTGGGTGTTCCGTTTGAGGGAATCAGGCTGCCTGTCAGGAACGAACCGCCAACCTGCAGACCGGACAACCATTCGGGCTTAATATAAGCCGCAAAGTTGATATCCTTGCGATTGCGGTCTGATACAAAGTTTTCAACTCCGTCACCAAACAGCGGGCTGCCTGTTTCTGAACTGCCGTTACCCACTTCTGCGATCCAATGTAAATTCAGCTTCCCCGACGGAACATAGCCTGTCATCGTCAGGCCAACTTCATGCACCGGCAAAACACCGCCGCTATCCTCGAAGTAGTACATGAATGGCCGGCCGGTGGCTGTCGAGAACCAATTGCCATGGTGAAACGCAGTGTTGTAATAGCCGATGGAAGTGTGGAACCGGCCACCGCCAATTTCAAAATATTTTGAAGGCCGGTAAGTCAACTGGAAACGCTCGAGGTCAAGTTCGAAAGCATTGTTGGGGCTGGTCGAAAAAACCAACTCACTCACGAAGCTCAGCTTGTCGGAGAGTTGCGACGTCATGAACAGGTCGAATTCGCCGGCTCGGAACGAACCGCGTGCTGGAACACCGAGAGGATATTGCAACTGCTGGGCTACCGATCCCTGGTCGTAGTCAAAATCAAAAAAACCGCGGAAATGCAGCGCGGGTCCGCCTGGAATCTCCATCATGTGGTCGTGAGATTCTTCCATGGGTGCAGCAACAGGCTCTGGCACCGGTTCTGGAGTGGTTGGAGCGGCGGGCGTCGCCGGAGCAGCCACTGCGGCCTCGGGGGCGGGTTGTGGCGCCGCAACCGTTTGATTGCCAGCTGGTTTGGGGGACTGCGCGGCTTCAAGCTGTTGAATTCTTGCTTCCGCCGCAGCCAAACGCTCCACCAACTTTTGAATTGTTTCGTTTGAAGGGGCTTGGTCTGCGGTCGTCTGCGCACTCGCAGATCCGGTACTGGCGCAAAGGCCCAACAGCCCGCACGCGCCCCAGAGAACGGCTTCTCTCATTGGCCTAAAAAACATATTTGAGACTCTCATCTGCTGTCTACTTCGGCAGTAACCGCCTTCTTGCAGCGGTCAAGTGCGCTCATTAGCTCTAGGATTTTCCCGGCTGCTTTCGCGACATCACGCGACCTGACCGGCTGCGCGCACAGCTATAATCACCCTGGGAGGATATTTGCTCCGCATCAAACGACGTCTGTGGCTCCTCTCCTTTGCTGGAACGGCCGCGTTTGCACGTCAACAGCAATCCACCAGCAGCGAAGCGAACACTAATACTAATAAGGACTGGATCTGCCCAATGGATCCTGACGTTCGCTCCGAAAAACCTGGCCTCTGCCCTCGTTGCGGCATGAAACTTGTCCTTAAAATTCCCGAGCGTGTGGAATACCCGCTCGAAGTCGTCTGCGCCCCACAACCACTCCAACCGCAGCAACCGTTGGAACTCACCCTTCGCGTGCTCCACCCCGACACCGGCAACATCATCACAAACTTTGAAATTGTTCACGAAAAGTTGCTACATCTTTTTCTGATCAGCGAAAACCTGGAATACTTCGCCCATGTGCACCCCGCCTTCCAAAACGACGGCCGTTTCATCCTGCCGTTAACCCTTCCCTATGGCGGTATGTATCGCTTGCTCGCCGACTATTACCCATCCGGCGCCGTGCCTCAACTTGCCGTCAGCACTCTATTTGTTTCCGGCCGCGCACCCGATAGTAAACTTGAGCCTTCTCTTACGCCGTGCAAGTCGACGAACTTGACCGCGACCCTGCGCACCGATCCAGCCGATCTGCTGGCCGGTCTCGAAAGCCGTCTCACGTTTTCGCTAAACCCTGTCGATGATTTGCAAACCTATCTGGGGACCTGGGGCCACATGCTCGCCGCCAGCAGCGATCTCATTGACCTCCTCCACATCCACCCGTTTCTCGTGAATGGCGGCGATATTCAATTCAACATAATCTTTCCGCGCCCGGGCCTTTACCGGATCTGGACTCAATTCCAACGCGCTGGACAAGTCAACACAACGATCTTTACTGTCCCGGTAAAAACCCTCTAGACGCTACGATAAAGCTAAGATGAGTTCCGACAAATTTCTGGCTGCTGCGATTGAAGAAGCGCGTCTGGGTCTGGCTGAAGGCGGCATTCCCATCGGATCCGTGTTGGTCTGCGATGGTTCCATTATTGGGCGAGGTCATAACCGGCGCGTCCAAAACGGCAGTGCCATTCTGCACGGGGAAATGGATTGTCTCGAAAACGCCGGCCGCCTGCCCGCCAAGGTCTACCAGCGCTGCATCATCTATACAACCCTTTCGCCCTGCCCAATGTGCAGCGGCGCCATTCTGCTTTACAAAATCCCGCACGTCGTCGCCGGCGAAAATAAAACATTTCTCGGCGCCGAGGACTATCTGCGCAGCAACGGAGTAAAGGTCGATGTCCTGCAAGACGCCGAATGCATCGAACTAATGCGCCAGTTCATTGCCGATAAACCAAGCTTGTGGAATGAAGACATTGGGGTTTAAAAGGCGACGGATGGACTTGCGATGCCTCCTTATCCGGTTGAATCGGTGGGGATACTTCGATCATTCCCGTTTCGCGGGATACGTAGAGTTGTAAAATTGAACGTTTGAAAAGGATTTGACCCGATAAATCAGTTAGCGAGCTGGAGTTCCACAACTATGAAGCCAGCGCAAAAGGTCCAATCCGACACCGGAATTACTCTCGACTTTCCGTCGGATCAGTCTACGAATCCGCGGAACCATTAGAGCCATTCGCTTCAAGCCACTTCGAAACATCAGCAGCAGTCTCGAATTGAGGTTAATCAGATCGGCATATCTGGACTTTGCGATAGCCCTGCATCGTCTGTGTCGGCCTGTTCCTGTCTTATAATAGTGTTACGAATGGCGCATGATTGATGTTGCTGCGCGCCGTACCGGCGCTCAATCCGTAAAAGTTACACGCCTCCTGGAAACTGCTGTTAATTGGTTCGCGGTCTTATTAGCCGGGGTTATCGCGTTCGTCTCGCTCGGCTATACCTTTCTTGCCTATCCTCAAACAGACGACCTCGAACGCACTGGCGCTTTGCGCATCGTCTCAATGTTTCACCGGATTAGAACCGATTGCCTTAGCATTGAAGGTCGCTGGGGCGCGGACCTGCTCGAGTATCCCGCCTACTTTGGTGGACACGTAATCGCTTGGTATCCGGCTTTGCTGATCGCCCTGATGGTGATTGGCTTTATTGGCTGCTGTTGTGTGGTTTCGCTTGTCATGGGGCGTCGGATTTCCGAACCACGCGTGATTGCCAGTGGCATGGCTGCCTACTCGGTGCTATGGCTCGCCGCACCGTTTGGCGAACAATTCTACTGGTATCCCGCTGGCATTGAAGAGTGGCTGGTCCTGGCGCTCGGAATGATTCTTTTGTGGTTGATGTCCAACTTCACGGAACCGTGGGCCAAAACTCTGGTCGTCCTTCTAGCTTTTTTGATGCCCGCGATTCAAGAGGTGTTCGGAGGCTGGATTATCGGCGTGCTGGCCGCGATTTGGCTAGTCAAGCTGACGACACGAAAGAAGACCGGCACAGTGGCAGCGGCAACGCTGGCGAGCGTCGCTGGTGCAGCGTCAAACCTCTTGATGCCGGGGGTGAGAGGGCGGGCGTCCGGCTCTGCCCACCTGTCTCTTCACGGTGCCGTCGAGCAAGCACTCTATATCGAGCGCGTCATTTTCCAGAATTGGGCCGCGCTGCTGCCTATTTTGATTGTGATCCTGTTGGCCGCCGCGAGCAAGCGCCTTCGGCCTTCCTGGTACGCCGAGGCCCCTTTTCTCATCAAGACTCTCCTGTTGTTCGCTATTGTCGTGGTGCCGTTCGTCGTGCTGACGATGACATGTTATGCTTTGGGCGGGGCGGTTGCGTGGCACACGTACGACGGATTCTTTTTGCTGTTAGCCGCTGCCATAGTGCCCTTCGTCGTGGCCTGCGGCTTTGACCTGGGCCAGTGGGATACCGCGAGAAACCTCCTCGCATCGCCCTGGGGTTCGCTCCTCCGCTCTGCTGCATTGGTCGCGGCTTTAGTTGCGACAATTTTCCTCCCGCGCTTTTACGCTGCCTTCCACGACATCCGTCCCGCAATGAGGAACCACGCCGTGTGGGTCCAACGGAACGCCGAAATTACATCCCAAGCAAAGGCCGGCGTTCGTGACGTTTTAGTCGGGCAGCGGATGTTACCACTCACCATCCTTCCCTTCTACTTCGATATAACGGAAGATCCGAACTGGTACGCCAATCAGCATCTGGCCGGCTACTACGGTCTCCGCAGCCTAAAACTTACACCCGCCGTCGATCGGACTGTCGATCGCGCGCCCACCGGCCTTGTCGAAACAACACCGGTTGTGTGTGATTTGATTGTCGACTCTATCAACGGCCTATCTCCCTCGATGGCGCCCGCCGTAATTGTTGACCGATTGACCGTCGAGGGGTGGACTGTCATTTCGGCCAAGAATGGCATTGCGCCTGAGCGTGTCTTTTTGACGTTGTCTAATATGAATCAGAGGCTCTACACCATCGCGCGTTTGGTGCCTCGCCCCGACGTAAATACTGCCCTCGGCCAACCCCGCATGCACGATTCCGGATTCAAAGCGGCCCTTGATGTTTCTAACTTAGAGGGCAGCTATACGCTGGGTATTTCACGCGTTTATCAGGGCAAGATGGATAGTTGCAGTCAGTTCCACCCGGTTTTCTTCATCCGTCAACGCACCGACAAGTGACCGCGCGTGATAGCCGACGACGGCTCGAATCAAATTCGCCATGCTGCGCTGACGTGTTGCTAAACCTCAGAGCATTGATTCTAGTAGCCAGCCTTATCAATCACAGCAAACTCTGCTGCGTAGGGAACTAAATACGGACTCACATAATGAGCCGCTCCCGGCTGAGCGTTAACAAAGCACCACTGAAGCAGATCGTGTGGAAATTGCGGCGATAAAGGATTAAACGCGCTTCTTAGGTCACCACCCACTTGGTAAACCTCCCACGCCATACGAATCGCTTTTTCCTGTCCTGGGTGTCTCGCAATAGCGGCCTCCATACTTTTTGGCATATGCACGTAGCTTTTCACCGATTCAGGAACAGCAGTGGAATCACCGAATGCACTAAACTTATTGGCCTCTAGAAAATCGGCATTCCTTCTGACCATGGCTGCATCGCCGAAAAGGTTACGATCTAGGACCAAATCGGATTCCTCTCGGTTGTTGATCAGTTGCGCAGCCGAAAGTCC
>Ga0182012_10006112_pt1 | contig 12323 bp, 10 predicted proteins | sample 612S2SmetaG_FD_120486 | JGI IMG/M metagenome (GOLD analysis project Ga0182012, IMG submission 120486) | Permafrost microbial communities from Stordalen Mire, Sweden - 612S2S metaG | ecosystem: Environmental > Terrestrial > Soil > Wetlands > Permafrost | place: Sweden: Stordalen | collected...
CCCGGTCCGCAAAAACTGGACCGCCCTCTACCATAAACTGTGTAACAGACCTTAGAGGGAGTTGATGAGAACGATTCTTGATCGACTCCACGGACGAGGTGGTGTAGACCTAACAATGCTGTTCACTTAACGCATGGCGCCCCAATCGCCTGGTGCCTGCCAACGGAGAGGATGGAAAGAGCACTCAAAGACTTGCTGATGGAAGCCAATCCCCGATCGTTCGCCACATTGTACTTCCACTGGTAGTCGTCACACGGCCAAATGACGCATTGCCCGGACTACCGGCTACAAGATGACTTATCATTACTAACCTGGTCGGCTGGGAGCGGGCGCGCCATGCTTTCGATTCTTCAGGAGGAACGCCGGCCTCCGCAGCCGTTGCAGTCCTCCGCTTGCTATGCCAGTTCACGAGCGGTATGATCCTGGTATGACCAGCAGGTTGAAGATCGCCATCAGTTTGCCGAAGGATCAACTCGCGAGAGTTCACCGGGAGGTCCGTGCTGGACGAGCGGATTCGGTTTCGGGTTACATTGCCGGTGTCCTGGCGGAACACGAGAAGCGCGAGTCTCTCCGGGCACTGCTGCGGGATTTGATCGAACAATACGGTGAGCCGGCGGCTAAGGACATCAAATGGGCAGAACGCGCACTCGCACCGCGGCAGGAATAATGCTGGATGCGGGGGCGCTGATCGCCTTGGATCGTGGCGATAAGCGGATGATCGCCTTACTCCAACGGGCGCTCGCTCAAGGTCGGGCCTTTCGAGTGCCCGCGGGCGTTGTGGGACAAGCCTGGCGCGACGGTCGTGTTCAGGTTACGCTAGCGCGATTCTTACGGAGCGAGGAAGTTGAGATTATTCCGCTTGATGAGGAGCTTGCCCGTTCCTGTGGAGAACTCTGCGGCGCCTCCAACACGACGGATATTATCGATGCATCGGTGGTGATCCTCGCCAGGGACCGGCGAGACGCCATATTCACGAGCGACCCGAATGACCTGAAGCGCCTGGATCCGGCTGCCCAGATCATCTCTGTCTAAAGTTCGAACGGGCGTGTCTCAATTCAGCTGCGGAACTCATCGCTCCCGGATCGTCTGCCATAAGGAAGCAATCCACATAGGCGTAATGTCGTTCCGCCAAACTGGCAGCCGAATGGATGCACCGATCAGTGTCGGGTGTGATACGGACATGTGACGGATTGGCGTTACGAAGATGACTTATGGGGAGTAATCTGACTTCGAGGCGCGGTCGCGCGAAATTCCGACAAACTGCTGACCCCAGCAAGCCGGTGGTATTCTCGAATTATGATTGCGCGAATCACGATGGAGCCCGGAAAGAGGTCCGGGCAGCCGTGCGTACGCGGCCTTCGCATTACGGTCTGGGATGTGTTGAGTTGGCTGGCGGGGGGAATGACCGAGCAGGAAATCTTGGCTGACTACCCGGAACTGGAGGCAGACGATTTTCGCGCGGTTTACGACTTTGCCGCCCACATGGGCAAGCGCGTCGCCCTGTGAAACTGCTTTTCGACGAGAATCTTTCGCGCAAACTTGTCGCCCGGCTTGCCGAATTGTATCCGGGTTCGGCTCATTTGGCAGCGTTTGATTTGCTTGAGCGCCCGGATCGCGAGATCTGGGAGTTCGCTCAAACAAACGGGTTCATCATCGTGACCACCGACGCTGATTTTTATGAACTCGCTGCTGCGTTAGGTCCACCCCCCAAAGTGGTATGGCTCCGACGCTGGACACACCCGACCCGGGATGCTGAATTTGTGCTGCGGCGCGACGCCATACGAATCACGGAATTCGCCGGTGATCCCTCTCTTGGGTTGTTGGTGCTGGACCGTCACTGAATCAGTGTTCGCCCGTTCCAGGACGCAAGTCGACTTATGCGCAATCTCAGTTTCTACGTAGGGTGCTTGTGCGCGGCCACCACAATAATCAAATGAAGCCGAAACTTCTGTTACATCAACCGGCGAAATTCTTCCGGGGATATTCCGAGTTGCGCCAAAATCTTGTTGTATAAAGGAGGTCCGATCTCGCGACCCCCATGGATCGGGATCGTCACCGCGCGGCCGTCGGGATGATGCCAGCGTTCATGACTGCCAGTTTGCCGTCGACGTTTCGAATCCAAGGCGGGAGGCTACCCGGCGAAACTCATCCGCACGCGCACTAGGCATGCACGACTTCGGTCGTATCAGCGGGGAGCGTCATACCCGCTTCGCGGAAAACGCTCACGACATCGAGGACTCCGCGCTCGGGTTGCTTCACTTGGATGAATTGGAATCGATCTTTTGTCGGCTTGATCAGCCGTAGACAAGTGAAGGCCAGAAACAGAAGATCCTTCGACTCCTCTTCTTTTCGACCCGTAACCTCATCGCCGTGGTAGCAGTGAACGAGAGCGAAGCGTGTCCCAGCCAGTGCCTTTCGAGACCTCAGATCGAGAAAATCACGCCATACGTTGAAGTGCTCTAACGTGAACATCCCGTCCACTTTCTCGACGGAGAGCTCTTCATTTAGCCGGAGGGGGCCCTCAGACAACAGATTGGACTCAATCGACTGCAATGGGACAATTGTCTTCCTCGACGTTCTTCCCAGGGCTCTCTTAACTTCGTCGAAAACAAAGCTCGGGGTTTGTTCGAGTGGGCCAAAGAATTCTTGGCGCCACCTGAAACCCGGCCCTTCGATGTGAATAATGTAGTCCGAGCGGTCAGAGGGCTCAGATATTCGAACCGCCCAAGTCTGATCGTCAGGTCTTTCCCCAATCGCATCGAGAACGGCGCGCTCGACGGCGGCTGCGTCGTGAGGCATCGCTATGGTATTTTCTACGACCTTTGCGCGCATCTAACATAACATTCTATCCGTTATGCCCAAGTGTTCTTTTCGGGCTTGCGGCCTCCCCAAACGGAAGATTGAGGAGACCATTGGCGAATCAACGTGATTGCGTGCTCTCGCCCTATTAGGAACGGGAAACGCGCTTGTCGCCACGCTAGGCATTTCCACTCGCGCCGGTGACGCTGGCTGTGTCCCGCCGATGCGGCTTGTGGCAGAATCGTTCTATGAAACGTCCGTTCTCCGCAACGATCTGGCGTGAGGGCGATTGGTTTGTCTCACAGTGCCTCGAGGTAGACGTCGCTAGCCAGGGCCAGACGGAAGAGGAAGCCCTCGAGAATCTCCGCGAAGCATTGGAATTGCATTTCGAGCCTCCTGTTGCCACTCACCCGCCAACAGTTCGTCAAATCGAGGTGGAAGTTGGGGCGGCTTAAGCCCCTCGGTTTTCGCGAGATCAAGCGTCGCCTCGAGTCCGCGGGTTTTGAAGAAGTCAGCCAGAAAGGAAGTCATGTTAAGTTCGCTCGCGTGCTGGGCGATCGAACAGATACCGCGATCGTGCCGCGGAAACACGAGGTCCCGATCGGAACGCTTCGCAGTATTCTCAATCAGGCGCGCATCAATCCGGAATCGTGGGACCAACTCTAACCGGACGGATTACTCCCCATAAACGCGCATCCCGTCTCAATCCACGCCGCCGATGGGCAATTTGTGACAAGTGGTCTTATTCGGCTTGACAGTAACGAGAGACCCACGAGACAACTCTTCGATATAATCAGCGATTACTCTTTGAATGAGTCCAGCCACAGCCAGTGCATCGAGCCCCTGCATTCGTATTCGAATCACAGAAGGAGCTGTCGCGCGAGATACTGCTAGGATTGCGTGAAAAGTCAGCATCCAGAGTTACAACGGTCGCCCTTTGCTCCAATGACCGCGCAACAATCTCCTGGTCTGTGGCCATCGACATCCCAACCTCGCCGACGTGGATACAATCATGACCGCGTTCACGTAAGACGGCCGCGGCGTCTCGCGGAATTCCCTGGTCAAGGACTAAGCGAATGCCGGTGGTGCTAATCAAGCGGCGGCGGTTTCCCTGGCGGTGTCTTCAAGGTTGGCCGCAGCGAACGCTAGTGCCTGCTGAACATCGTCCGGTTCCAGTTCGGGGTAGTTCCGAAAGAGGTCTTCACGGTTAGGGTATAGGGCCACGGCCTCCACCACCCGTCGCACCGTTAGACGCATCCCCCGGATGCACGGCTGGCCATTCATCTGATTCGGATTCCACGTAATTCGATCGAAGCGATGCATCACATTCATTTTGCTATATTTCGGCGGCCCTGTGCAGCGCCAACGCCCCCGACAACGGATCAGGAATGATAAACGCGCTTTCCAATCTTCGATCCCTCTGGCCGAATTGCCATGTTGCCTACTGGACCGAGGACCGGTCTGTGCACTTTCCAAACTACCAACTGCCAGTAACCCACCCTTCGCCCATTTCTGCTCCTTCATCCCAACAACATAGGCACCACCCCCTCGGAAAACCTTGCCCTCACGTGTCAACCTGAAAGCAGAACGGCCAAGGTGTTGCCGTCTGCCGGTCGCCCGCGCGCGACCTTTTGAAATTTGAGGAGTGCCACTTGCCGACGTTGCTTCACCTTCACCGCCCGCCGACCGTGCCGCAAGATCCGCCATCGACGCCGAAAGCACCGAAACACCGATACCGGTCGGCCTCAACATCCGCAATCTTGCGCTCCTTTCATCTCCTCCCACCCGGCTCATGGCCCTGGCGGCTTTGTGCAGCGCATATTTCCCGTTCTGCGCACAAAGATGCACAAACGAAGAATCTCCGCCAGGTGCACGGGCCTCGCATAACCATAACAAATCATTACTACTTAGAAGACATTGGGTTCGTTCCGCAAACCGCCGCGCAACCCGCTCCAACCTGTGCATCCGAGACGCCTCTGGCCAAAAACCAAACCGCCTGCCAAAGACTCGCATCCTCAGGCCGAACAGGGAGTTCGTTTTTTCCGTTGCCCCCAGGATCGCGCCTCCCGCCCCACCAATCCACCGCGTGGATTCGTGGCAGCCCACCATCGGCTTCCGCGATCCGCGCACAGAATGCACAAACCCAAAACCGCTGCCTGGTGCCGCTCCCCGGATAACTAAAGCAAAAGAAAGCCACTTATCAAAAAGTGGCTTCCTTTCGCAAAAAAACGTCCTCTGCATCAGCGGACTGCGCTTATGTCGCGCCGACAGAAAGCCCTAAGTGAACCGTATTGGCTGTACGCCTTGTTATAGGTAGTCCCGGTACCATTCGGCCTTCACCTTACCAATTCACTCCAACGGGTACTTCTGAACTCCTTACATTAGCTTTATCCTCGGAACTGTAATCTCACTGTTTCCGTTTTAAGGGCTCCCATGCACCTTCGCGCTTTAGTCTTCGTTTGCGCACTTACTTGCACCACCCTCCTGGGTGCAGCTTCCAGTAAAGTTTCACCAGAATTGCTGGCGATGAGTTCGGCTGGCCCCGTGGAGGTAATCGTGCAGTACCGCGTCGTGCCTACAGACGCACACCACGAGTTGGTTGCGCGCATGGGAGGACGCCTTCTTCGCACCCTTGAAGTCATCAGAGCCGCCCACTATCAGATGCCGGCGGACGCGATCCAGCGCCTGGCGGCTGAACCGGATGTGACCTATATTTCACTGGACCGGCCGATCCGCGGCATGTTGGACATCACCACCCAGACCGTTCATTCGGATACCGCGTTGCAAAGCGGGTACGACGGCACAGGAATCGGGGTTGCCGTGATCGATAGCGGGGTCCACAATTCGAATAATTTCAACTACAAGAAGAGCGATGCCCTGGTTTATAGTGAATCCTTTGTCCCCGGTGACACTAATACCAGCGATGAATACGGCCACGGGACGCATGTCGCGGGCATCATGGCTTCCAGTGCAGACAAGACCTCCTACCTTGGAGTCGCGCCCGCCACGAAAATCATCAGCCTCAAGGTACTGAACGGAAGTGGCAGCGGCACGGACAGCAGCGTCATCGCGGCGATCTCACGGGCAATACAACTAGCGGCTCAGTACAACATACGAGTGATCAACCTGTCGCTTGGCCGCCCGGTCTTCGAACCTGCGGCGCAAGATCCGCTTTGCCAGGCAGTGGAAGCGGCGTGGCGGGCGGGAATCGTCGTGGTTGTAGCAGCCGGGAACGATGGCCGTGACAACTCCGTCGGAACCAACGGCTATGGGACCATCACGGCGCCGGGAAACGATCCTCTCGTCATCACCGTAGGCGCGATGAAGACGATGGGCACGCCCACGCGCAGCGATGACCTGATCGCCAGCTATAGTTCAAAAGGACCTACTCTCTTCGATCATTACGTGAAGCCCGACCTGGTGGCGCCGGGCAACCTGGTTGTTTCGGTGATGGAAGGTGGGTTGCTAACCAACCAGTATCCACAGAACGTACTCAAAAGTGGGTTCTTCCGGATGAGTGGCACCAGCGTGGCGGCGCCAGTGGTGTCCGGCACCGTCGCACTCATGCTGCAAAAAACTCCCACTCTCACCCCGGACACCATCAAGGCTCGCCTGATGAAGACCGCGACCAAGGGCTTCCCCGCCTTCAGTACGGTAACCGATACCACCACCGGCATCGCCTATACCAGCCAGTACGACATCTTCACCATCGGCGCGGGTTATCTGGATTCGTGGGCGGCTTTGAATGATGCCGACACTGCGACGGGAATCGCGGCTTCGCCCGTGGCAACTTATGACAAAAGCACTGGCAGCGTCTACGTCATCAATGCCAACACGGCACTATGGGGCAGCACTGCGCTCTGGGGGAGTACGGCGCTCTGGGGCAGCACTGCGCTCTGGGGGAGTACGGCGCTCTGGGGCAGCACAGCGATCTGGGGATCGTCGGTCTGGATTAACTCGAGCACCGCGCTCTGGGGCAGCACAGCCTTGTGGGGCAGCACGGCGCTTTGGGGAAGTGGCACACCCACCCCTTCCAACACCGTCGCCGGTTTCACTGCGGTCTGGGGCAGCACGGCCCTCTGGGGAAGTTCTACAGCAGACGCGACGGAGAGCATCAACATCGCGATCAATGGTGAGAATTGATGCCTATGTTTCCACGTTTGTTTACTTAGGCGCCCAGGACGTCTTATCCAGGTTCGGGAAAGTCACCTGACAAGTCCCCGGGTCGATATTGTCCACCCGCGCATGCCCTTTATCGTCCAGCGTCCCATCGGCTACCGTAGTCCCGTCGGCCAGCGTAATCTTGTAAGGCTCGCCCGGTACCGGATTGCCATCCTGGTCATTCAGTTGAATCTCGATCCAGTCCTTCTTATCCTGGTTCTCCGGAGAGTTCGGATTGTGCGTCGGAGCGTTCGATCCCGCCGAAGGTGAAGTCACGATCGGACTCACGTTCGTCGCGCTCGTCGTCGCCAGCGTACCCGGATTCGCCGCCACCGAACTGACATCCCCCGGATTCGCCGTCGCTGCAATATCCGGATCCGTCGGCGATAGCGGCGATACTGCCGATCCCGGACTGCCCGTCAGCGGCGACCCACCGCTATTAATATTCACCATCGTCCCGAAGATCGTCACCCCGCTCGAATCGATCGTGATGAAATTGCCGCCCACGCTCAGCGTCATGCCGGTCATCGCACTGATCACCACCTGCTGCGCGCTGATCGACAGGTCCTGCGTGATCTGCGTGCTCTGGTTCCCCGAGAACACCTCGATCACATCGCCCGTCACCTGCAGCGAGTGCGAACCCGTAATCTTGATGGCTTCCTTGCCCGAGATCGTCAGGTGGTGGTCGCGCCCGATCTTCTCGATGTGGTCCCGCGCGATGTCGCCATGATCGTCCCGCCCGATCTGGTCCTTCCGGTCGCGAATCACATCCAGGTTGCGGTCTTCTCCCACCCATTCCCGGACGTCATTCTGTATTCGGATATCCTCATCTTTTTGGCCGAAAATGAAAATATCTTCGGAGCCGGCCAGGTCCTCAAAGCGGATCTCGTTAAACCCGCCGCCGCCCTTCGAGCTCATCGATTTGATGGTGCTCTTGGTCTGCTGGTCCGGCAGCGGATAAGGCACTGTCTGGTCGGCGTTATAAACCCGCCCTGTAATGATCGGACGGTCCGGATCGCCTTCCAGGAAATCGACGATCACCTCCTGCCCGATACGCGGCGTGAAGATCGCGCCCCAGCCTTTTCCGGCCCACAGCTGCGACACCCGGATCCAGCACGAACTGTTCTCGTCCATGGTGCCCGCGCGGTCCCAAAAGAACTGCACCTTCACCCGCCCATACTGGTCCACCCAGATCTCTTCGCCGGACTTCCCCACCACCACCGCCGTCTGCGACCCCTGGATAAAAGGCCGTCGGGCATTACGCGGCGGATGGTAAGGCGTACTCTGCGGGATGGCTTCGATGGTGTTGCGGTAGTCGAACGCGTCCTGCCGCTCGTGTGAAATGTAGTTGTTGCTGGCCGCCCGGTGCCGTACCGAGATCAGCGAGTAAGCCTGGTTGGCGGCCTCACGATAGTAGCCCGTCAGCGTGAACTGAAAGCCCGCGCAGAGAGCCCGGCAATTGGTCTCCGCGCTGATCGTCAGCAGCTTAACTTCCTGCTCCTCCAGGCGCACCCGCGCATAGCGGCTGCCATCGTCACGCACCGTATATTTGCCCGGATACTCATAGAATTCGCCTGGCCGGCTCGCCTCCAGGTTGGCGTCGATCGACGATTTCGGCTTGGTGAAATCGTAGTCGTTCTCCGTGACCTTGCCCACCCGCACATACTGCGACCGCCGCAGCGAAAGCACCACGTCCACGTCCTGCCAGAGCCCCGGCGTCGTGTCATAGGCCACTGTGGACTGGCCCGGACACGCTACGAAGGCCGTCGGCTGGTCAGCCATCACCAGCGTGTGTTTGTCCGCGCTGTGCTCGAAGAAATAGAAAATGCCTTCGTCTTCGAGCAGCCGCGAGATGAAGTTGAAGTCCGTTTCCCGGTACTGGACGCAGTACTCGCGCTGCGGATAGGTTCCCGTGCAGCGGTTCGCATAGTCGGTAAAGCCGCGATCCGAGAACACCTTCTGCACGATGTCCGGCACCGCCATATTCTGGAAAATCCGGCAGTCATGGAACAGCGTCAGCAGCCACGCCCAAGGCACCATGGTGGCCCGGTAAAGCGTCTCGCCATCCTTGCGCGTCTCGATTTCTTCGATGTTGTTGATGATGCCGTGAAAGTTCCGGTCGGAGTCGTCGTGTTGCGAAATGGACACCACCGCCGGCTGGTTCAGCAGGCTATCCATGCTGAACGACGGGTCTTCCGTCAACAGCCCGAGTTCGAAGCGGAACAGGTCGGAAACCCGCTCCTCGCCTTCGAAGCTCTCGAGGAACACTTTGTCTTCCCCGAGATTGGTATTCACGCGGATATGCCGGCCGGCTTGGGTGAGTGCCATTTAGGTGTGCAAAACTTCCGTTTCCGGCGATTTTAAAGTGCTGCCGCCTCAACGCAGGGACGCAACATAGCTTACAGTTTACTGCACTGAATATGGAACGCGGACCCAAAAGACATCCGGCGCAGTTGGCAGCCCATCGTGGGGCACGAGCCCAGAGCTTAGTTCACCGATGTGCGACGGTTTCAACATTGTCAGCGGCTGCAGATGGCGCAATGAGACTTCTGCGGTGCCAGCCTCAAACCCGTCTTCTTTTGTCCTATACATCCGTTACAATACACTTCAAGGATCTGAAACTTCCACTCTAAAAAGCCAGGCCTGTGGGTCCGCGGAGTTCACGTTGCGTGCATACGCCAGGGGTTTGTTCGAGTTGCAGATGGCTGGGTTCCGGCTCCTACCCATGGAAGGGATGCGAGGAATCAGTGCCCTGCTGGTTTTCTTCGTCCATTTTGATGCTCTCTTCGGATCCCGCGCCCAGTCTCCGGAGCTAGCCGACACCTTTCGCTTCCTGGGACACATTGGCTATCGCGGCGTGGATGTTTTCTTCGCCCTCAGTGGCTTTATCATGTACGGAATCCTGCTCGGGAAGCCGACCCGCTACTCCTCCTTCATCTGGCGGCGGGTGGTACGGCTATATCCCGTATTCACCACCATCTTTCTGCTGTATGTGATCCTGGAATTGACGATGGGCCGGAATGGCCGGCTATCGGGCTCCTTCGCCTCGAACGTGGTCTACCTGGCGGAGAATTACCTGATGCTGCCCGGGTTCTTCCCCATCGTTCCGCTGATCACCGTGACATGGTCGCTCAGCTACGAATTCTTCTTCTACCTGACGCTGCCACTGGCCATAAGCGCCCTGCGTCTGAGCGCATGGCCCCATGCGAAGCGGGTCATCCTGGTGACTGCGGTTTCGCTTGCGCATCTCGCCTTGACCCTGACTGGACTGATCGGACACGGCGAGATGGTCATGTTCACCTGCGGAATCCTGTTGCGAGAGACGATCTCGTTCCGATCCATCTGGAGCCGGCCGGCATGGCTCCGGGCAGGAAGCATCGCTTCCTTACTGGCGTTCGGTGGCGCGTTGGCCATGCAAGGCATGCGGGGGGCGCCGGCTTGGACGCAATACTCTGGCACGATAGTGGGCATTCAGGGCTGGCGCTTGGGTGTTCTGTTTGTAGCCACCTATGCTTTAGGTTATTTCGCCTTGAGCGGCGATGGATTCCTGGCCACCTGGTTCAGCTGGGACTGGCTTCGCTGGTTCGGCAACATCAGCTATTCGTACTATCTCGTGCATGGGTTGGTCCTGCACCTGTTATTGAAGGCTTGCGACTTCCTCCACTTGCCACCGTCCCTGTCTATCTCGTCCTTCCTGCTGCTCTGTGTATTTGCGTTTCTGGCCACGGCACTCGGTGGTGCTGTCCTCTTTCTCGCTATCGAGAAGCCGGCTTGGCGTCTCGGAAAACGGAATTCGAGCCAGGCAGCCGCGCTCCACAGTCAGGCGTGCAGTTGCGGATCGGCAGATCTTCCAGCCTTGGGCTGACGCAGGAGTTGGCCATATTTCATGGTTGCCCAACCCCTGACGCCGCTGCGGTCGTAGCGTTGAGTAGCGCCTCTACCTGCAATGACTACGTTGGCTACGCCTGAATGCTTGTTATAGGCTTTAGGCCGGCCTATTCCCTTAACTTGACTTCAAGCGGCGTCTTCACTATCTGGGCGCGCGGAATTCATCGCGAAAATTAGTCCAGTTAAGATGGCGGTCCGGCAACAGGAATCGCACCCTACGAGATATGAGTTTATCTGTAACATCAACGCCCAACGACTATAAAGCGGAGTCTCTGTACAGCATGATCTTCTATCGTATGTTGCCCGATTCCCCTGACAAGGCGGAGATGCTGAGCGGGTTGGGTCTGCCCGCGTCGGACGTGGCGTATTCCGGCACGCACGCCTACACCCTAGGCGCACCCGTCGTCGCGGACCCGCAGTGGCGGAAGGATTTCGTCGACCGGGTCACCTACCGCAACCTTGCCATTTTCTATCTGCGAAATCTCCCGCTGACATGGCACCTGTTGGGGCGCGAGCTAAAGGAGGATGCCCCCCGGATCAGGCCCGTCGGTTTCGGCAATTTCGAGCGCGAGGACGGTTTTCCACCAGGCGCGATGGCTCATCGATTTGACGCCTGGAGTAACCTGCGGTCCTGGCTGTTGCGGGTCTTTCCGGCTCACATGGTGATGTTTTATGGCGTCATGGACATGGCTTCCCTGCTGTGCCTTTTCCGGCCGGCTTGGGCGGCGAGGTGGCCTCAATACCCCTTGGTAATGTTGCTGGCGGCGAGCGGCCAAGTCGAGTTCCTGTTCGCTGTGTTACTCGACGGCACCGAAACCGCGCGCCATCTTTTCTTCTTCCACGTGATCACTGAGATCCTGATCGTCTATGCTGTCGCGGCGATCCTCAGCCAACTGGCCTACAGGTACGCAAACGTCCCGTCTTCGGCGATGGTGACGTGAATCGCTTCCGGCTTCGATCCTTCGGCGATCTTCCCTAACAACTGCTTAGAAATATCCGGCAGCAGCGTATTGGTCAGGATGTTATCCACATTGCGGGCGCCGCTCTCCACTTCCGTGCAGCGTCCCGCCACGGTCGTAATCAGCGCATCGTCGTAGGTCAGCGTGACGCGATGCGTCTCCAGGATTCGCTTTTGAATCTTCCGCAGCTTGAGCTGGATAATCTTCCGCAGCGCTTCGTCACGGATGGGGAAATACGGAATAATCACCATGCGCCCCAGGAAGGCGGGCTTGAACACCTTGTCGAGCTCCGGCTTCAACGCTTTGACCAGACCCTCCGGTCCCGGCATGGTCTCCGGATCCGCGCACAGCCGCATCAGCGTCTCGGTGCCGGCATTCGATGTCAGGATAATGATGCAGTTGCGGAAGATGATCTCGCGCCCTTCGCCGTCTTCCATGCGGCCCTTGTCGAACACCTGGAAGAACAGCTCCAGCACATCGGGATGCGCCTTCTCAACCTCGTCCAGCAGCACAACA
>Ga0182012_10006113_pt1 | contig 12323 bp, 8 predicted proteins | sample 612S2SmetaG_FD_120486 | JGI IMG/M metagenome (GOLD analysis project Ga0182012, IMG submission 120486) | Permafrost microbial communities from Stordalen Mire, Sweden - 612S2S metaG | ecosystem: Environmental > Terrestrial > Soil > Wetlands > Permafrost | place: Sweden: Stordalen | collected...
CCTCAAGAATCCCATTGCCATTATTCCCAATGGCATTGATCTGCCGGAAATCACCGGACTGGCCGGTTCGCCAGACCTCCCCGTCTGGAGCAACTGCCTGGGCCCCGAGCGGAAAGTATTGCTGTTCTTGAGCCGGATTCACCCCAAAAAAGGCCTGGTCAACCTGCTCAAGGCGTGGGCCCAATTGCCGCCAGCCACTCCGTCCGGGCCTGCCTGGACCCTGGCGATCGCCGGCTGGGATCAAGGCGGTCATGAGGCGGAATTAAAGCAATTGGCCACCGATCTGCGCCTGGCTTGGACGGATCTCCGGGAGCCGCAAACCGGCGGCGGTCCGTGGTCCGTGGCTTTCCTCGGGCCCCAGTTCAACGCCGCCAAATCCGCCTGCTACCGTCATTGCCATGGCTTCGTTCTCCCCTCGTTTAGCGAGGGATTGCCGATGGCGGTGCTCGAGGCGTGGGCGCATGGCCGGCCGGTGCTGATGACTCCCGAATGCAATCTGCCCGAGGGATTTGCCACCGGCGCGGCCATCCAAATTGGATCTGGCGTGCCGGAAATTCTTCATGGTCTGACCACACTGGTGCGGGCCGGGGAGGATGATCTGGCGGCCATTGGCGCCTGCGGGCGCGAACTGGTGGCCACCCGGTTCACCTGGCCCAAGGTGGCGGGAGACATGCGACTAGTGTACGACTGGTTGTTGCACGGCGGCGCCGCGCCCGCCTGCATTGTCTGAATGGGCCGGACGTTATATGGGTTTTTGGAAATCGGATATCCCGCCTGGCTTGGGCATCTCCCCGGCACAATTTGTGGGTGATTTTCCCGGGGGGCATGAGCCGGTGAGGGCCGCCGGTTGCCGGATTTAAATTAAGACCGGCAAAAATAATTATTCTAGTTTTTTCCGTAATTTTCAAACTATGGGGCAGATAAACACTTGCCAGATAATCGATTGGAAGACGGCCTCAGCATCCCATCCAAAACACAGCAAACGGGATATTAATGACTGAATATCAACTGCTTGCAAAGCATTGCCTTCCTGGTTCTGCGGGGCGGAATCGTCAAGTAATTAATGTAGAAGCACATGCTGAAACACGTTGATGCTCAAAACCGGTGAAATCTGGTTCCGACTGCGCTCGGCCCCAGTTGTTTTTTAATAATCGCCACAAGCACATAAACGCAGATGGCAATCCACATCGAGGAAGCTTTCTAGAATGGTGAGCCGGCCGAAGGCCATGCATAGGAACTGGTTCCAGCGCGGGAAAGTTTTGACCTGTTAGTCACCGTTGTAGCGTCGCACACAGCGCCGAAATTGCTCCGGGAGGATCAGATTGCCTGCTGTGCGAAAACCCCGAAAAAATCGCAAATTGCTAACATCCCTTGACCCGCAGAACATATCGGCAAATACGGGACTTTTCCCCAATCGTCCCCTTCAATACCCGGACAATGGTTCATCCAAAACCCAATTTTAGCAGTTCAAAATGAACAATCTTAGGATCAAGGACGTGTGTGAAAAGGTTTTCATTTTAGCCTATAAGGAGGATACCTCCCACCTGGAGTCGGCCTTGCAAAGCGAGGGATTTCGGATAACTGTCCTCCGTCCAAAATATTCCCCGGTTGAGCTTGAATATAACTCCAACATCCGGTGCATGCTCAACCATCGTGACGCCATGAATAAAATAGCCGTTGAAGCAAAACCGGTCATTGTATGCGAGGCCGATTTTGTTCCCTGCAAAGGATTGGGAAACCAGCCATATCCCATTCCTGGGAAGTTGGGCGAAAAATCCTGGGTCTGGCTTTATTCAAACCGGCCGGTGATCTCAGGGGAGATATATGCGCATGCCTTTGAGGGGGCATCCAATTCCACCGTTTGTTATTTGGCGCCCCCAGCCGCCGCCGTCGCCGCCTTGAAATTTTACGAGCATGTTATGATCACCCGGGACCCTCGTGAATACTTCGATTTTGACAACCATTTGCCCAAGTTTGTGGCACAACTGGGCATAAAACAACTCATTGCTCGCCGGTCTCTCGGCGAGCATGGCGGAATTTGCAGCCCCGTGCATTCCCACATCACCTTTGGAACCGCCAGCCAACAAGCGGAAGTTCTGGTCGCGCCCGTTTGCTTTTTACCGCCCTATGCCGGCGGCAGCCGCTTGAAGTATTGGTGGTTCCGGCTGCGGTTTAAAATCCGCGCCTTCGCTCGGGTGGCTGGATTTCGAATTGCCCGAATACCATATCTGGCGTCGCAGCCGAGCCTCGCTGGACGGATCCGAGTGGTCTGGTTCGTGGTTGTGAGATTGCTGACCTTTTATTAAGAAATACGGTTGAATTAATAAATTTAACCCTAGGGCTGCCGCTTCGGCAGTCGGAGATATGAGCTTTATGAGTGTTTCAAACCTTGACCGGCCTGTGGTTGTGTGTTCCGCTGATAAAAACATGGAGGCTGGTCTCCATGTAACCCTCCTTTCCCTGCTGACAAATATGTCCGCGCAAAAAATTGGAGTTAAAATATACCTGTATCTGGAAGGTTTTTCTTCTCGCGATTTGAGCCGATTGAAGGCCACGCTGGATGGCCCGGGAACGGCTTATCAACTCATAGTTGGCGAAATCGGCCTGGATATTTTCAAAGGCTGTCGCAGTTTTCATGGCTCGTACATGGCTTATGCCCGCTTGGTTTTGCCCGAAGCAATACCGGACGAGGAGCGGATCTTATATTTGGATTCTGATTTGGTAGTAGGTGTGGATGTTTCCACGCTGTTCCAAATGGACATGGAAAACCGCGCGTTGGCGGCGGTCGGGGGTGGAATTGTCGGTGGTGCCATGGACAGTCCGTTGCTGTTGGAAAATGGTTATACCAAAGAGGACCGCTATTTCAATTCGGGGGTTTTGCTGTTTGACGCAGCCCAATGGCGCAGGGAAAAAATAACGCAACAGTGCCTGGACTATTGCAAACAGCATGGCTCCCGGCTGATATCCCATGACCAAACCGTTCTCAATGTCTTCTTTAGTCGCAGTTATCTTGCCTTTGACGAACGGTTCAACAAGGCGATTTATCCCGATACGGTCAGGCTAAGTCCGGCGGAGGCCCGGAACCAGGTTCTGCATTTTCAAGGCTCGCCAAAGCCATGGGATTTGTTCGGGAGCCGCCTCCATCAGAACAGCGAGATCTTCTATCATTACTTTAACAAGACGGCTCTGGCCGGGCGGTCGGGTTTTCATCCCGGGACGTTGCTCCGGACCTTGCGGCTCGCGCGCTCCTACTACAAATGCATCAAAGCCCTTCGCCGGCCCTGACCGGTGGCGGCCTCTGTTTATGAGTCTGGATATTGCCAAAAACCGTTCCGCGCGAAAATACACCGTTGCGGAGCAGATTCGGCGGGTGTGCTGGGGGTTCGGCCAGGTGTTCTTTCGCTGGAGCCCGCGGCCCTGCTTTGGCTGGCGCCGCTGGATCCTCCGCTGTTTTGGCGCGACGATCGGCCGCGAAGTGCGGGTCTACGCTTCGACCACGATTTATTTTCCCTGGAATCTGCGCGCCGATGACTGGAGTTCCATCGGCGAATGGGCGCTGGTCTACAATTTGGGACCCGTCACCATCGGCCGTTGCGCCACCATCTCCCACCGCGCCCACCTCTGCGCCGGCACGCACGATTACCGGGATGTCACCCTGCCGTTGCTCAAGCCCCCCATCATCATTGGGGAGGAAGCCTGGATTTGCGCGGACGCCTTTGTCGGACCCAATGTCCGCGTGGGGCGCGGCGCGGTGGTGGGCGGGGGCGCCGTGGTCACCCGGGATGTGCCCGAGTGGACGGTGGTGGCCGGCAATCCCGCCCGGGAAATCAGAAAACGCGTGCTAAATTAAGCCCCCGGTGCCAGCGGGGTTTTAGATTGTTTCGCCGGGGGATTATCAGGTAGCTTCCCAATCACTCATGGATATTTTAAGCGATAAAATGCCGCCGGCATCGGCGGCTGAAATCACCAAGGCCACTGTGGCCGTTGTGAAATCAAAAGTTCTGGTGACGGGTGCCGCGGGATTTATCGGCGCGCATGTGGCCGGGGAATGCCTGCGCCAGGGCTTTGACGTCGTCGGCGTGGACGACCTCTCGGGCGGCTTTCTGGAAAACGTCCCTCCGGGCGCGCGCTTCCGCCAGGCTTCGGTGACCGATGACGCGGCCATGGAACGCCTGTTTGCCACGGAACAATTTGATTATGTGTTTCACCTCGGCGCCTACGCCGCCGAAGGCCTTTCCCATTTCATCCGCCGGTTTAATTACGAAACCAACCTCGGCGGCTCCATCTCGCTCATCAATGCGGCGGTGCGCCATAATGTTAAATGCTTTTTCTTCACGTCCTCCATCGCCGTCTACGGCCGGAATCAACTGCCGATGCTGGAGGAGCTCACCCCCCAGCCCGAGGACCCCTATGGCGTGAGCAAATACGCTGTGGAATTGGATCTCCGGGCCGCCCATGAAATGTTTGGACTCAACTCCGTCGTGTTTCGCCCTCACAATGTATATGGCGAGCTCCAAAACATTGCTGACAAGTACCGCAACGTCATCGGTATTTTCATGAACCAGCTGCTCCAGGGCAAACCCATGACCATTTTTGGCGACGGCAGCCAGACGCGCGCCTTCTCCTACGTCGGCGACATGGTTGGCACCATGGTGCGCAGCGTCACCATGGCCGAGTGCTACGGCCAGGTTTTCAATATCGGCGCGGACCAGCATTATAGTGTCCTCGAACTGGCGCGGGAGGTGGCGCGCGCGCTGGAACGGCCGGCGGACATCCTGCATCTGGACGCCCGGAACGAGGTTGTGCACGCCTACGCCAGCCATGCCAAAGTGGAAAAATTTTTCGGTCCGCAGCCGGCTACGTCCCTGGCCGATGGTTTGCGGCGCATGGCCGTGTGGGTCAAAAGTGTCGGCGTCCGCGAGCCGGTCCGTTTCAAAAATATTGAAATCGCGAAAAATCTGCCCCCGAGCTGGCGTTAACCGCCCGCTGGGCATGTCATGATCTCCATTCTCATCCTCACCTTTAATGAGGCGGCGAACCTCCCGGCCTGCCTCGCCGCGCTGAAGTGGTCGGATGATATCCTGGTCGTGGATTCCCACAGCACCGACAACACGGTGGCGGTGGCCCGGGCGGCTGGCGCCCGCGTGTTGCAAAACCGCTTCGTCAATTTCGCCGCGCAACGCAATTTCGGCCTGGAACAGGGCGGCTTGAAACACGAATGGGTCTTGCATTTGGACGCCGATGAACTGGTCACCCCGGAATTTGTCGCGGAACTGCGTCAGGTTGTCCAAACCCCCGCTTTGGATGCCTTTCGCGTTCCCTCCAAAATGATGTTTCAGGGGCGCTGGTTGAAGCACTCCGGCATGTATCCCACCTATCAAGTCCGGTTCGGGCGGCGGGACAAACTCAAATTTGTCCAGGTCGGGCACGGCCAGCGGGAGGATTTGCCCCCGGAGCGGCTCGGCACCCTGCGCGAAGCCCTGCTGCATTTTTCTTTCTCCAAAGGCATTGCCGACTGGGTCATCCGCCACAACCGTTATTCGACCGATGAGGCCCGCCATTTTGTCAGCGAGGTTGCGGGCCGGCCTCTGGACTGGCCCGGCCTGTTTTCGGCGGGCGATGCCGTCCGTCGCCGCCGCGCTTTGAAGCAACTGGCTTTCCATCTCCCGTTCCGGGCCGCCCTGCGGTTTTTTTACATGTTTGTCCTCAAGCGCGGATTTTTGGACGGCCGGCCCGGATACCACTATTGCCGGTTGCTGGCGTTTTACGAATATTTGGTATCCTTAAAAATCCAGGAGCTGCGCGCGAAACCATTTGATTTGAAAACGTCTTTATGATTTATGTCCCGCCACGCGCCGGCCCGGTCTTCCGCCGCCGGTTGGTTGCCTTTCCCCCGGCCCGGTTCGTTGTTTGAATGAAACTCCGTCGTTGGCTCAAATGGGCCGCCCTGGTGTTTTTGTCCCTCCTGGCCCTTGCGCTCGCCGCCGCCTGCTTTCCCCACCAGGTCTTGACCGTGGACAGCGGCCCCGTTCAGGCGGATGCCTTGCTCGTGCTGGGCGGCGGGGGGATTGAGCGGCCTGCCCGCGCGGCGGAATTGTTCCAAGCGGGGGCGGCTCCGCTGGTGATTTGCACCGGGACCGGCGATGCCGTCTCGCACCGGGCCTTCTTGATCCGGGCGGGCGTGCCGGCGGCCGACATCCTGCTGGAACCCAAGTCCCTCACCACCCGGGAAAACGCCCGGTTCACCATCGCCATGCTGCATGCGGCGCATCTGAAAAGCGCCATTATCGTCACCACCTGGTATCACTCCCGCCGCGCACTGGCCTGTTTCCAGCATTATGGACCGGACTTGAAATTCTATTCGCGACCCTCCTATTATGACTGGCCCAGATCCAAATGGACGATTCACGGAACCGCGGGGTTCGTCCGCGCGGAGTATTTCAAAATGCTTGGGTATTGGCTGTTGTATGGTGTTTGCCCATTATAAATCACCCGGATTTTCCCGCGTGCTTGGCGGGTGGACGGCGGCGGTGGCAGCACCACTGTCCGCCGCGCTTCCTTGGTTTTGGGTGCCCATTATCCCGGCTGGCTTTCAGTGCCCCCGAATTTTCTTCCGTGCGGGCGAGGTTTCCACTGCAATTTCCCAAAATTGTGGTAAAATAGCCAATGCCTGTTAGCGTTCACCAATCATCCGTTGGCAGCCTCGGAGCCCGCCTCAAGGCGAACCGGGGCATGCTGATTTTGGCGGTCGCCGGCTTTCTTCCGCTGCTGTGGAACTTTTTCGTGCTTTCCTGGCAGCGGCCGGCCTACCAGTTTTTTCCGATGGCGTTTGCCGCCGCCGGTTTGCTGGCCTGGCGCGCCGCGGAGGAAGTGCCGCCCGGCTTGCTGCCCGGTCGTCTTGGAATGGCCCGGGGGCTGGTCCTGGTCACTGCGGGTGTCTGGCTGGCGGCCAATTACTTGTGGTCGCCCTGGCTCGGATACATGGGTTTCTTGCTCGGGCTGGCCTGCGCCGTCTGGGGGCTCGGCGGCCGGCCCTTGATGGCGGCCTTGCTGCCGATGGGCTTGGTCCTCGTGGCCATCGTTCCCCCGCCTTTGGGCCTGGATGAAATTCTCACCATCTGGTTGCGCGGCCAGGCCACGGACTTGAGCAGCCGCCTGCTGGACTGGCTCCAAGTCACGCACTTGCGGGATGGAAATACCATCTTGTTACCCGGCCGGACCATGTTGATGGAGGAGGCCTGCAGTGGCATCAATTCATTTGTCTTATGCAACGTGTTCTGCCTGTTTTGGTTTATGTGGCAGCGCCGCCCTCTCTACTGGTTGCTGTTCGCCCTCCCAGCCACCAGTGCCTTCGTCGTGCTCGGCAATACCCTGCGGATCACCACGTGCGCCGTGGCGGATTTTTTCTGGCACGTGGATTTGTTAAATGGTTGGAGGCATGATGTTTTTGGTCTCGTGCTCCTGGTCAGTTATTGCCTCTTGGTAATGAGTCTGGACCAGTTATTGGTGTTTTTTAAGGGTCACCCTTCCGAGCCCGCCGCGGCCCCGTCCGCTCCCGCCTCCCCCGTTGAGAGCCGTTCCACCCGTTATCTGCTGGGATTTCCTTTGGTCGGGGCCTTTTTTGCCCTCGTGGGCCTGGGATTTTTTGCCGGCCATCTGTTTCGCCAGGGTGAAAGCCACGCCTTGACCCCGGTGCGAATGTTCAATTCCACGGTAAAACTTAATCTAACCATGCCCCAAACCCTGGCCGGGTGGAAACGGATCAATTCCAACGTCGGCGACCTCGTGCTGGTGCAAACCCTGGGCATTAATTCCCAAAGCTGGCGCTACGAGTACGCGGGGGAAACCACCACCGTGGCCGTTGATTACCCCTTGGACGGCTTCCATAATGTGAAATATTGCTACGTGGACAGCGGCTGGCAGGTGGAATCCGAAACCCCATTATTGGCCGGCTCCGACCGGCAGGATACTCATGCTCTCCGCCTCGCTTTGGAAAAAAGCCACCAGCACGCCGTGGTTTACCACTCCGTCATGGCGGCCAACGGCTCCTGGCTGGCCGCGCCCAAATCCTTCGAAACGCGGTTTGCGGCCGCTCCGCCTCCCGCCGGCTATCGCATTCAGCTAATTTCGGCCGGTGACGGCGGGGGCTACCTGCCCATGTCGCCCGCCACCGAGTCTCACATAGCGGCCTTTTACATGGCCGCCCGCCAAACCCTGGCCGCCCAGGTCGTCGAGCAGCTCGCGGGACCGCATGCCAAATGAATTTACGGGCCTTAAACTATCGTCTTGACCGGTGGGCCGCTTCCCGCCGCTGGGCGTTGTTGTTATATGTCTGGCCGGCGTTGCTGGCCATGGGCTTGATCGCCCTGGTCGCGGTCGTCATTCTATTGCATCCTGCCAGCTCCTATCAGCAGCGCTACGTTTACCTGACCCGGAACTTGTTGTCCGCCCGGCGCTATGAGGAGGCGCGGGTGGCCGCTCTGCGCGGCCTCGCTGATTCCCGCAACGACCGCGACAGCGCCCAGTGGCTCTATTACCTGGCCGTTGCCTTTGGCGGCCTCGGCAACAAACAGCAAGCCCAGGCCCTGATCCAGGCCTCCGCCCCGCTTGACCACCCGGGCTTCCTGCCCGCCCACATGTTGCTGGCCAGCAGTCTTCTCGCCTCCACCAACCTTACCGCCCAGGCCATCCGTGATGCTGAATCGAACCCGACCAATGCGGTGGGCTTGACCCTGCACCAGGCCGAGCGCCATTTGTTGAATGCACTCGCCCTGGAGCCGGACTCACCGGCGGTTAACGAGGCCCTTGCGCGTTTTTACATCAACACTCGCCAGCTCTCCAAGGCCCGCTCCTATTTGATGAAAATCTATTCGGCCAAACCCGACACCGCCTTGCTGCTTGCCATCTGCGCCGATTTGGAAAATAACGCCCCATCCGTGATTGAGTGGGCTGACCGCGCCATCTCGGCCTATGAGCAAAACCTCCTCAAAACCGCCCCGCGGTATGTGCCGGACGACCGTCAGGGATTGCTCCAAGCCCTCCTCCTCAAGACCAAATACCTGAGCCCCCAGGAAATTTCCGCGCGGCCTCACGTCGTCATTACCAATGCCTTGCCCCAGGACAGCCCGCAAATCTGGCTCGGCATCGTGCATTTGCTGTTGCTCAATGGCAAATATGACTCGGCCATGGCCACCCTGGACCAGCAAATGATTGCCAATTCCAACGCGGTCTTCGCCGCGGCCATCGGTGAGTTGTGCTCCACCTGGGCCCAAAACCTTCCCCCCACCGAGCCCGGGGCCGCCGCCGCCCGCCTGCGACTGGTCGAAAAAGGTCTCAAAAACTCTCCCGAAAATGTGAGTCTGCAATTGCTGCTGGTCCAGACCGCCCATGCGGAGGACGACACCGGCCGCGCGGCCGCCGCCCAACTGAAGGCCGCCATGGCCGCCGCGACGGGTGAAAAAGCGGCCCTGTGGGAATTCCTGCTGTGGACGGACGCGCGGATTCGCGGTCAAATGGAGGAGGCTCGCCGGCATTTGCAAACCGCCGCCCGCCTGTCGCCCGATAACCCGCGCATTATAAACGATCTGGCCTTGGACCTGGCCACCGGTGCGCGTGCCGATGCCGAGCGCGGATTGAACATGATCCAGCAGGTGCTGGACAAATACCCCGAGGATGCTTCCTATCGCGACACCCGCGGCCAAATTCTGGCGGCGCTGGGCCGCAATCAGGAGGCGATGGCGGATTTGGAATACTCCTCCGTCCGGTTGGGCAACCCTCCGGATACCCGCCGGGTGCTTGGCAAAGTTTATGCCGCGCTGGGCGTGGCCCCCAAACAGGCCCTCCCTGACGAGCTGGTGCAGGCTCACAAACTTGTACGGAATAATAAATACAAGGAGGCTTTCACGCTCCTTGACCAGGCCGGCCGCGCCAGCCCCAACCCGGCTTTCACCACCGCCATGGCGGATGTTTGCGTGAGCTGGGTCAATTCCCTTCCCGTCACTCATGGCACGGAGCGCCTTCAAATCATTCAAACCGGTTTGAATCTCGATCCGCAAAACCAGCCCCTCCAGCTCCTTCTGCTTCAGGCCACCCACCTCCCGGGCGAATCCGGGCGCTCCGCCCGGAAAATCCTCGACCAGGTAGTCATGGCCGCCGCTGGTGAATCAGCCGCCCAATGGCACCTCTTTTTAGGCCGGGATGCCCGGAAAAATGGCGACTTGGCCGGGGCCCGCAACCATTTGCAAACCGCCTATGCCCTGTCCCCCAAAAACACCGAAATCCAGCTCGAACTGGCCACCATTCTTTCCGCCGGAAATGCGGCGGATTTGGCGCAGGCGCTGCAATTAATCCAGCCCGTTGTGGCCCAGTTTCCCGATGACCCCAATTTTCTCGGTCTGCATGGAACCATCCTGGCCCGCCTGGGTCGCAACCAGGAGGCCCTGGCGGATTTGAAGTTTGCCGTCTCCCGGTTGGTGGAACCTCGCGAGGCACGTTTGCAACTCGCCGCGGTTTACGACGCCTTGGGGCAGCCCGCCTTGGCCGCCGAGCAACGCCGCCTGGCCGGCCCGCCACCCAAACCATAAGTTTTTCGTTTGCAGCCAAATAATGTCATCAGTGACGTTTACGCACGGTTTGCCCGCCGGCTGCCGCCCGCTGGCCCGGCCTGGCCGCGTTTTTTCACCGGATTATTCATTCAAACCCGTCCGGCCCTGTCCGGTCGCCCGCCCGTTTTTCCCGCCCTTTGGGATAACTTAAATTTGACAGTCCGGCGGCTTCATGATAAATTTACGAGCATCAATGGGGTTGGATGTAAAGCCAGCACTTGCAACCTCCCTGGGAAGGAACACTGGCTGGGAACAGGCACAGAATCACTATGAAATTTTTTACCCGGGCCATCCTCGGCCTGCTTTTCTTTTCGGCCATCATCCAGGTAAAGGCTCAGTTTGAGTATACAAACATAAATGGTAGCATCACCATTACCCGCTATACCGGGCCCGGCGGGGCTGTGGTCATTCCCGCCTTGATTGACGGACTGCCCGTTACCGGGTTGGCGGCCCCCGGCTTCTTGGCGGCCCTTACGGTGACCAGCGTGGAAATTCCCGCCAGCGTCACCAACATTCAAGCCGGCTCCTTCGAGTACTGTTTCTCCCTCACCGGCATCAACGTGGACCACGCAAACCAGTGGTTCACCAGCTCCGGCGGCGTTTTGTTTGACGCCTCCCAGGCCACCCTCCTGCAATATCCCGGAGGCTTCTCGGGGTCTTACACCATTCCAGGGGGCGTTACCGCCATTGGCGACCACGCCTTCTTTGCCAACTTTCTGAGCAATATCTCCATCCCTTCCACGGTCACCAATATTGGTCCGGTCGCCTTCGCCTACTGTCCTTTCCTGACGAGTATCCAGGTGGACCCGCGCAATCCGTCATACGCCAGTGTGGACGGTGTGTTGTTTGATTATGCCCAGGCCACCCTGATTCAATACCCCGGCAATCTCTCGGGGGCTTATGTGGTTCCGCCCACCGTCGTTAGCATCGGCAGCTATGCTTTTGAATATAGCTTTCACCTGACCAGTGTGGAGCTTCCCACCAGCGTGACCAGCATTGGGGTCCAGGCCTTTTCGCATTGCAACCGCTTGCAAGCCGTTAATGTGGACCCCGGCAATGGGGTTTACAGCAGTTTGAACGGCGTGTTGTTTGACCTTGCCCAGGACGTCCTGCTTTATTATCCGTCCGGGTTGGCCGGTGGTTATTCGATTCCCAGCGGAGTCATCTCCATTGGCGCCAATGCGTTCGATTTCGCCAGTGTCACGAGTCTCGCCCTGCCGGCGACGCTTGCCAGTGTCGGCCCCCAGCCGTTTTTCGATTGTGCCAGCCTCTTGTCCATCACCGTTGACCCGGCTAATCCAACCTACAGCAGCCTCAATGGTGTTTTATTCGACAAAACCCAGGCAACGCTGATTATTTACCCGGATGGTTTGACGGGCAGTTATATAATCCCAAACGGCGTCGCTACCATTGGACCACTCGCCTTTTTGTATTCTCTCGCCACCACCATCACTGTTCCCGCCAGCGTGACCAGCCCGCAAGCCGAAGCATTCGCCGAGTGCGCCCGGCTTTCCAGTGTCACATTTCTGGGTAATCAGCCCGCCATTGATCCCGCGGCATTTTTGGACGACAGCAATCTTCAATTGATTTATTTGCCTGGCGCCACGGGCTGGACCTCTCCCGTGGCTGGGATTCCGGCTCTGCTATGGAACGCAACGTCCCAATCCGCCGCGGTCATTCCGGGCATTCAAAAACAGAGCTTTGGCTTTGCTATTAAAG
>Ga0182012_10006117_pt1 | contig 12321 bp, 13 predicted proteins | sample 612S2SmetaG_FD_120486 | JGI IMG/M metagenome (GOLD analysis project Ga0182012, IMG submission 120486) | Permafrost microbial communities from Stordalen Mire, Sweden - 612S2S metaG | ecosystem: Environmental > Terrestrial > Soil > Wetlands > Permafrost | place: Sweden: Stordalen | collected...
AGGAGAAAGGTGGCAAGTCGCGCGAGATCCCGGCCCGCCATGACCTGCAGCAGATGATCGCCGCCTACCTCGACGCCGCACGCCTGCAGCAGGCGCCCAACGACACCCCGCTGTTCCGCGCGGCGATCGCCAGGACCGGGCAGCTCACTGCAACGGCCATCCATGTGAACGACATCTGCCGCATGATGAAGCGCCGCCTGAAGAAGGCCTCGCTGCCTGGGCGGCTTTCGCCGCACTCGTTCCGCGTCGCCGTCATCACCGACCTGCTCGAACAAGGCGTTTCGCTGGAAGAAGTGCAGCATCTGGCCGGCCACGCCGACCCGCGCACCACGCGCCTCTACGACCGCCGGCAGCGCAAGGTCACGCGAAATATTGTTGAGCGGATCTCGATCTGAATGGAGCGGCCGCCACAAACACGGTGCGAGAATCGGGAGCGGCGTGCCTACAGCCGCACCCACCGGAGAAAATGATGCCAGGCGAACCCAAGGAAACAGACGTCACTCGCAGCTATGGCGAACTGCTCTCCAGCATTGTGACACTCCTGGAACAGGGACGCCAATTTGCTGCGCGCTCAGTTAACGCCGTATTGACCTCGACGTATTGGCTCGTGGGCCAGCGCCTGGTGGAACATGAACAGGGCGGGGAAGAGAGAGCCGTTTATGGCGCCGAACTCCTGAAGCGGCTGTCACGGGATCTCCAAACCAGACTTGGGCGGGAGTTTTCGGAGCGCAATCTGGAGCAGATGCGTCAGTTCTATCTCGGATGGCCCATTTCGCAGACGGCGTCCTCGAATTCCAGCTTGCCAACCGATTCCAACATTTCGCAGACACCGTCTGCGAAATTCAAAAGCATAGATCGTCCACACGAACTCATTTGCGAAATGCTCGAACGGGTACTCGCTAGCCGGACCTTCTCAAACGCTCCGAATATGGGCAAGCTGCTGGAGTTTTGTGTTCAGGAGACTATCAGTGGCCGTAGACAGACCCAAGTAGCGATAGCTGAAATCCTAAATTACCGGGAATTCGACTCCCTCCAGCATTCGAACGTTCGCCGTGAAATGGGTCGCCTTAGGAACAAGCTCAGGGACTACTATGACCAAGAGGGCGCTTCCGATCCGTTGATTATTTCTGTTCCAAAGGCATCCTCTAAAGTTGGATATTGTGCGGAGTTCCAACTTCGTCGCTCTGCTTCGCGAGAATCGAAGAATCCCCGTTATCTTCAACTTGTTTGCGAAGCGCGCCACTTATGGGGTCAACGCATGCCGGGTCCCACCATGGAAGCCATCAAGCTCTACGAAGAGGCGGTGCGGGAAGACCCGGAGCACGCAGCCAGTGCGGAGGGCGGTCTGGCTGAGTGCTATTGTTTCATGGCGCTGTGGGGTTTTCCTCCTCGCGAGACCGTACCTAAGGCGAAGGAGTGGGCGCTAAGAGCAATTACCTCCAATCCTGAAGGTCCTCCCGCTTATGCCGTTCTAGCCTTCGCAGCGGCGGTGTACGATTGGGATTGGAAGCTCGCCGACGAGTTCTTCGAGAAGGCGCTAACTCTTAACCCTGAATCGGTAGAAGTTCATTGCTGGTACGCAAGCCACCTGATTTGCACCGGTCGGTTTTCCGAAGCGATCGAAGTAGCTAGAACAGCTCAATCTCTTCAGCACGATCCTAGCGTCGTAGTTCTCAGCCACCTTGGCAAAGTAATGTACGTCGCAGGAGATCTCGATCATGCCTTTGACCTACTGCAACTGACGTTGCAAATGAACCCGAATTTTTATCTTACTCATTGGTACCTGGGTATGATTTTACTGGACCGCGGGAACGTCGATGTCGGACTCGATCATCTGCGTAAAGCGGCTGAGCTTGCACCGGAGAGTAGCGGCGTTATCGCAAGCCTAGCTTACGCTTTGGCGATGCTCGGACAGCGACAGGAAAGCTTGCGGCATCTACGGGCCATGGAACGGATGCGCGAAGAACGCTACGTTCCGGCGTCAGATTTTGCAACCATACATTCCGGATTGGGAGACTTAGACTCCGCTTTCGCCGCTCTGGAGCGCGCCTTTCTTGAGAAGTGCATCCATCTGACATGGCTTCACGCCTGGCCTCCCTACCAGCACCTGCGTTGCGATTCACGTTTTGCTGAACTCTCACACCGACTAGGCTTAGGCGGGGGGAATGGTCAAGTTGCCCGTAGCGCGACCTCCCTAAGTTAAGTACTTTGAATCAACGTTAAGTACTTTTCTAGGCACGGCCAATGGGGATATACTTCAGTCCTGTCATAAATCCAACGTTTGGCAGTGGCGGGTGCAAGAACACCAGCGCGCGTGCTGTGCGGGCGATACGGAGGTTGCTGATGCGGGCGGTAACCGCATTTGTTGAACGCGGTATTCTTACGGCTGCTCTCGCTGGAGGGAAAGAAACTCACAGGCCAGAGCACGTTTAGTGCCATCGACCTTCGGTTGGTATTGGGGATATAGTGTCTTACGAATTCATTGGTACTGGGTTTATGGAATTGGGGCCTCCGGTACGTTATGGGAAGTAGAGCACCAGCGTTAAGGGATGAAGTGTGTGTCCGTGGCTTCCAGGAAGCTGGCGACAATAAGTGGTTTGAGGAGCTATTCATGCGCCATCGGAAGAAGGTTTTCTTTGCGTGCAGGGCATTCTTTTCTGATACTTACACAGCCGAAGACGCGACCCAGGAAACATTTCTTCGAGCTTACCGGGGAATACAGAGCTTTCAAGAAGGTGATTTTGTCGGATGGCTAATGAGGATCGCAAGAAACGTCTGTATCGACGAGTGGCGGCGGAGCAGTCTAGATCCGGTAGCCGGAAGTGCCGAACTTACTGAAAGCGTGGCTCCCACGAAGCTGGATTCCTCGTTCGACATCCGCGAAAAAGTCGAAAGGATTTGTCAAGAGATGAGGTTTCTGTCCCCCGAGCAGCAGCGATGCATGGAGCTAAAGATCGAGGGCTGTTCTTATCAAGAAACAGCGGTCCGCACTGGTTTTTCACTTGAGGCCGTAAAATCTCACCTCCAAAACGGCCGTCGGATGCTCTGGAAAAGGATGGAGGGGGCGTTCTCCGAATCGAAATGAGCGGCTGGAACGAAGACAGCTTTCTGGAGGAGACTATGCCGCTACTGCAGCAAAAGCTAAGACCCGGCTGGTGTCCCGACGCCGAGACGGTGTGCGCTGTCGCAGCCGGAGACGCGAGCGATGCCCTGAGACTCGCCATTGCAGCGCACACGGTGCAATGTCAAGCTTGCGCTAATCTTCACGAGCGCCTTCGGCGCTTCGCTCAGGCGGACTCTCCCTTCCCGTTGCAAGAGCCGGATTGGAGCGAGACTGAAAAACGGCTTGCTCGTTGGTTGGCGAGCTTTCTCGATGAAGAGGCCAACATTCATAGAGTAGGTCATCGTGTCAGCGAATCGGGTATACGCCTCGTGTGGCACAGGCTGAAAAAACCGCTCGGGGCTGTGCAGATCCGATGGTTACTCGCCCCTGCCGCCACCCTAGCGCTGGTGATTTGCTCTTTCCTGGCCGGCCGGGTTTCCGTGCGGCTCGGACCGCAGATAGTTACCGAGGCCCTACCTACCAAGCTGGCCATCGAGGACGCGACGGCTCCTCAGACGGTGAAACAAGGTGTCCAAACTGCATCGCTTCCTCACCCGGCTGCCGAACAGTCAAAAGGTGTCGCGTCAGGCGGGGATCGAATCGCGGGATCAGGGGTTCGGCCCATTCCCTCTCACCAACAGCAGACCGCCGTCACTACTCCGCCTGGTTCGACCGGACTTGACGCGCCGCAACCAGCAGGAGCATCAACGCCGCTTTCGACCATATCCCCAGTCGCTCAAAATGATCGCGCAATCCAAGAAGCGGAAAGGGCGTCTGGCCCTGCTACATCGGCCCTTCCACAGCGGCCGACGGATCGCGGAGCGGTCCAGGCGCCGGCGGCGCTTGGAATCAAACCGGTCCTAGCCTCTCGGTCCGGCGGCGCAACCGTCCACAGCGCAAGGACGGAGCAGCCATCGGCTATTCCCGCTCCGGCGGAGATTAGGCTTGATGCCGGCACTCGCGTATGGATCTCATTGAAGTCAGTCCGTGAACGAGCGGATGGAGTTTCGGACTTTAGCGGCGTGGTGCTCCTACCAGTTGTTCAGTCTGGTGCGGTATTGCTTGAGCGGAATACTGAGATTTCGGGAGTTGTCGGCGTGCAACAGGGTAAGACTGCCGTCCAAATAATGGAGTTAGTGTCAAACGGGGCACGTTACCGACTGAAGGGAACAGGTGAATCCGCGAACACGCGTCCCGAAATGGGAACCGCAGTGAAATTTGATTCCGGAAAAGTATTGGAGACGTGGATAGTGTCTGCTTCGATATTCGGGAAGCTGCCTAAGGAAGTCGGGGCACCTGGGAAATAATAAATCTTCGCATGACGTATGGAATTCTGTGAACGCTTTCGTTCTATTGAGTGAAATCGGGAGAGAGTTACTTTGGAGGCACCGTGGATCTAGGAAGAAGAAGCCGCAGGATGTTTTCATCGGGAGTGGTGCTCGCTGTTGCTTTAGCTTCGGGCGCGAGGGAAGCTCCTGCCCAAGAGAAGAAGACGACGCAAACCACCGCCGCTACTAATCAGAAGCCAGTGCAGCCAAAGGCGCCTACGAAGCCGCCGCCCCCCCCACGCCCCTGCAACCGGCCGGACTGCGGCGGGTACCGTCCCAGGCCTCCGAAGCCGCCCGATAAGCGGCCAAGAGAGCCCCACATCTACGCACCTCCTCCAGGGGCTCACCTAACTAAACTGCCGAATGGGAGAACCGAGTATTACGACACCAAGTCGGGCCGTACGGTAACGACGAATGAGCGGGGAGAAGTGCAAAAGATTGAGGCGCCTCTGGGCTTGGCCGGCGGCAGAATGACGATTGACAGAGGCTTACATGGCGGGCGGGAGATCATAACCACCCGTCCCGGAGGTGTTCGCGTGGTCGGTTACGGAGAACATCGAGGATTTGTCGAACGCCCGCTGCGACCTGGATATATTTCGCGGACGTACGTCGTCGGAGAGCGTTCATACGTGCATGTCTACCGTGAATATCGGTACCGCGACATTGTTTACTATCACTACGTTCCCGCCGTTTATTATGGTCCGGCTTTTTATGGGTGGGCCTTCCGCCCTTGGGGGTCGGTGACCTACGTCTGGGGTGGCGGGTTAGTGACGCCGTGGTTCGGCTTCTACGCTGGCTACTTTACTCCCTATCCGGTCTATTCTTCGCCAGATTTGTGGTTGACGGATTACTTGCTCACAGAGAACTTGAGGCTGGCCTACCAAAATAAGCAGGACCGCAACGGCGAGCAGGCCCCGCCTCCAGGTCAACCCACTGCCGCTAATGCCGCTACACTCGATGAGATAAAGCCCCTGATTGCAGAGGAAGTCAGGCAGCAGCTCGCAGCGGAGAGAGCGGCTGCGGCTCAGCCCACCTCCTCCAATCCGCAGCAGCTCGCGCCTGGCGCCGAACAGCTTCCGCCGGCGCTCAATCAGAAATTCTTCGTCGTGTCGTCAAATCTTGAAGTAACCACAACTGGACAGCCATGCGCACTGACACCCGGAGACGTTATCCATCGAACGGGTAAGGATGTGAGCACCGACGGTAGCGTTGCGGTTGAGGTCGTTAGCAGCAAACCGGGAGACTGCGCCGCCGAGTCCCCGACCACGGTGGAGCTCGCTGCGCTGCAAGAGATGCACAACCAGTTGCGGGAGCAGATTGATTCGGGATTGAAAATGCTGGCCGAGAATAAGGCTAAAGGACTGCCTAGCCCACCAGTGGCTCTCAGCCGTCCGGTGGCGGAAGGAACTGCAGACCAAGATAGCAGCGCCACAGAGCTGTTGGATTCCCAGCAGCAACAGGCGAGCACTCTTGAAGGCAAGGTTAGACAAGGCGGCTACTAGGACACAACTGACGTTCTTTTGAATGTGATGGCGAAGCCGCATCAGTGTAGTTGTATTGAAGGCCAATCGCCGGAGTTAAGAATTACATTTCGGTTTCGGTTCGGATTCTTGGATTTTTAGGGAGCGAGATAACACAAATCATGCAAGCCAGAGCCTTAGTTCTTTTCGTCTTCTCTTTTGGAGGGTTGTTGTTTGCAGGGCCTCCAAATCAAACGCAGAGCGCCAGCGGCACTGAACAACTTGGATCAGTATACATCCCTACGGGAGTGGGGGAAAACGGTGTCGTCACTCACGCAGGGACAGTTCTGGTCGTCCAGCAGGATCATATTTTGGCGCTGGCGGCCTCAATCGGTTGTTATCCTTCGAATCTTTACAAGAGCGGTGGCCGTATAAAGCTGGGCTTCATTCAAAACTGCGGCCGCCGTTACACTCCCGCTGATCAGCGGCGCCTCCAGGTTGGCGATAGAGTATACCTGACCAGCATGGAAGTTAAGAGTTCGGAGATTGTTTTCAAAGTGCAGTCCTGCGGCAACTGCGATCCCTCTAACATCGATCCTGAGAATGTTCCCTACAGGGCGGCGCTCTCCTTCGAGTTCCAGAAGGGATACCTAGACACTGCGAACCTCAAGCAGATCCGTGAGACCATAGATCAAGTTTTCGGTATCGGCACCCCCCAGGCAGGTGCACCGCATGTGCAGACCTCTGCTGTACGGCTGAAACTTCCAGCATCATACTTCAGCACCCAAAACCCGGCCGACCAGCTCCAGTTGAACTCCGATAACTCTTTTTCACTTCAGGAAAGTGGACAGGCCTATCACGGCAACTTTACGATCAATGGCAGCACCTTGGAAATCACAATTACTGATACAGGCATCAAAACCCCGATGACAATTCAGGGAAGCAACCTCAGTGACCCTAGTGGACAAACCTGGGCTTTGCGAGAACAACCCACTACGACTGCATCTAGCGGAGGTGCTCTTCGAAATGAGGACGTGATCAAGATGGCCAAAGTTGGTATTGATGACGGGATCATCATTTCGAAGATCAAGTCGTCCAGAACGCAGTTTGATACATCGCCGGACGCGCTGATCGCGCTGAAAACAAGCGGCGTCAGTTCGGCTGTCCTGAGGGCGATGACGGAGCCTTCATCGCAACCCCAGACGGAGCTTCGTAGTCAACCCGCGGCGTCGGGGGCGGGACTGCCGGCGAGTTACGGCGGTTTCGTGTTCGACGGTACTCAATACCAGCCTCTCGCGCCCGCGAAAATCAGCGTCGTCGTCGGACTGCGGCTGAGGACGGGCGGAAACGGCTTCGCCGTCGACGGCTTCAGCGGGGAGCCGCCACAATCGCCGGTGGCAGCCCCTTCACAGCTCCTCATTTACCAACAAAACGTCGATATAGCCTCGGTTCATCTTGCCCGGCTGGTATTGATTCGGAGCCTGCAAGCCTATCAGTTCAACATTGCGACAGCCACCGTAAATCCTAACCCGAGCCTCTACCCCTCGCTCTTCGGCGTTCAGTATAACCAGGTGATCCCGGTCAACCTGTGGCGTCCCCTGCAACAGGGTGTTCCCGTGCGCACGGAGCCGGTCGTCGAGCGCAACGGTATGTTCCGCCTTATCGCGGACGCCCCGCTTCCCCCTGGCAAATACGCCCTCTATTTCAGCGACTCGGTTCATACCTCCGACATCGTCTTCACGGCCAACGGCGCATCTGGCACGGCTTACTACTTCGAAGTACGGCCAGGGAGATAGAGCCGCATTCTCACGGCAACTCTGCGGACATTCGTTTAAGGACTTGATGACAATGCTGAAAACCATGAGAACGATTGCCGCCGCCGCGCTTGCGGCCGGGCTGACGCTGACGACCGGCTGCACGTCGTCGAAGGAGCTGAACGAGAAGAGCGCTCGCTCGCTATTGAAGGACCTGTACGCGAAGGTCCACTACCCGATCCCTGTCTCCATCATCGCGCCACTGATGACCCGCTCGCCCGCGTCCTACGGCAGGCTCGTGGACACTCTCAAGGAAAAGCAGGTCAAAGAAAACGTCGCGGTCTATATCGTCAAGCGGCTCGTCGATGCAAATCTCGTCACCGAAAAAGTGGACACCATCAACTACCCCAACATTCGCGGGAAGTTCCGCTCGGACAACCGGTATGACTTCGACGAATACGACCTTTCGATGACCCCGAATACGAACCGCATCACCGGCATCCGCGACCAGCAGTGCCAGTCCTGCGCCAATCATCACCAGTCGAACGTGAACGGGATGGTCGATGAGAGCGGTCTTGTGACCTTGCCCAACGGGCGTTTCCGCTACAAGGAGGAAGGCGGCGCGGCCTACCTGATGGACACGGATCGCTTCAACGTCACGAACTACAAGGGCGCGGCGAGCGGCTCGACCGTGGCCATGAAATGGTACACCTACGCCTACAGTCCGGATTTGAAAGCGCAAATCGAGAAGACGCAGATGCCGACGTTCGGCGGCTTCGGCAGCGCGAAGCAGGAGACCCTGAACGGCGGCGGTTACGATATCGGCGACGTATCGGATCTCCAGCTTGGGATCACGCCGACGATGGCCTCGGCGTCTTTTGCCTGGACCGCTTCCCTGAACAAGGTCGGAAAAATCTTCTACGCGGAGGATGTCCCCAAGGGAAAGGGCCGCGTCACCTTCGTGCGGAAACCGGATGAAACCTGGGTTATCAAGGACTGGTGTGTCACGAATTGCATGTTTTGACAGATGTGTTCGAAATGCTTTTTAAAGGTTCTGACTCAGGTTTGGTGCAAGGCACATGGGCTACGGAACGGCAGAAGGGAGCAGCCGAGCGCGGAGCAATTCAAAGCCAGCGCGACCGTACATCTGCCGCTTGAGCGTTTTCAGCCGGTTGATGTAGCCTTCCACCGGACCATTACTGAATGGCTCCTTAAGTGAATTTTGAACTGCGTTCCAGTCGCGTCGAAGTGTCTTGGCAAACCTCTTGAGAGAGTAGATGCCGCTATTCTTTGCTTTGGCAATCCATTCGATCAGCCCTTTCACCGAGCGTGACCGGAGGATCCCTCGGAACTGCATCGCCAAACTGCGCATCAGGGCAAATGCAGGGCAGGACTTTTTCAAGGCATCCACCTTGTGCGCCTGGGCCGGTGTTAAGAGGGGTCGGGGCTTCAGAAGAAGCGCTGCGGCCACACGGGATGATACGTGATGGCCAACAAATAAACTCTGAGTTTCGCTGGTCGCTGTTTGTTGCTCCGATGTGGGTACCGCACCTTGCCTACGGGCACGCCAACCCGAGAGGAAACGGGCTAATTGTCACGGTGTACGAAATGAGAAGAATGTCGCGTGCAAGGGCGGCGCACTGCACTTAATTAAGAGAATCCAGCAGTCAAATGGCATTTAATTAAGAGAATCTCCCTGGCATCTAAATCGGAGACTTTTTGCTGAATTCCACGCCGAGCCCTCCAGTAGTTTCACAGCTGCCCACAAGGGTTCCTGCAGCAGTTCCGGCCACGGTTCAGATGCTCTCAGAACGAACGAGCGATCTTTGGCCGGAATGGCTTTAAGTAGATTGAAAAAAAGCCTGGTTCTCTCAGCGGTTGACGCGGGCTTCGGCGAGCTATTCGCAGGGCCGAAAATGACCTTGACGATGCCAAGCATCACCAAGAAGCGCCATTTCCAAGAAAAGTAAGTCAGCATAGCTTCCGCCTTACCGCGCCCCCGGAAATAGCAATTGGCAGTTTCCGCATCGAGCATCAGCGCAGCGAAGATGTGGGTCTCGTTTGGAAGTCGACTCGAGAAGAGAAGAGCCAGCGATTCGATGAGCGTCGTGAACTGGCGGCTTGATATCTCGCCGCACACCTCCGGGTCGGGATCAATTCCGCCAAGTGTCGCGCTGCACTAAAATCCTGGATTTTCACGTCGGAGGCTACTTTACTGCACTTAAATCGCAAACAGAAAGGGCGTCACTGTACGTAAAACGCGGACAAGCCGTCTTGCCTTGGTAGGGCGTGTACGGCCAACGTTCTTGCTTCCGCCGACGGAGGGCGGAAGCGAAGCGCCGTTGTAGCGGTATGGGCCAACGTTGGCTAGCTTTTTCCAAGTCTTGCCCCTCAAATTGTGGAAGTGATCGCATGAGTGCAGTCCATAACTGCAAACTTCGAGAGCAGCGGAGACGCCGGAGCTTCACGTTGGAGCTAGGGACCGCATTAGCAATGAGATCCGCGATCACATCGAGCAGCGGCTGACGCGGAAGGGTGGCGGCCTTATCAAGCAATGGGTCGGGAATGAGACCTAGTCCGGTACACCTAACCAGCAATTGCAGCATATCTTCAACAAATCTACGAAAAGCCCGGTCGGTGGCTTTGCCGAACAGAGAAACATCTGGAGCAACTCCGAGAAGCGCGGCCCGATACGCATCCTCAATCACTTTAATGATTTGCTCATCCCGACGGACTGTCAGGCCGTTGGTCGGTTGACAGAAACCTCCACCGCAAGACCAGCACGCTTGCGAGTTCGATTGAGACGGACCAAAGGTGAGAGGATCTGATTCGCCGCAGCTGGCGCAGCCAAACTGTAGTGGCGTACCGTGAACGCCGCATTGAGAGATGCAGGCAAAACACCACTCCCACCGGATATGGATGATCGACTGTTCTGCGATGCATAAAGGGCAAAATGCATACGCGAGGCGGCGCCATTTAGCACGCGGACAGCAAGCGGATCCACCGGTGAATCGCAACAGCAGCGCACCTCCCAGATGCGGCACTCGTTGCGAAAGATCTAACACGCGAATTCGTTCGACGGGCGCTCGGCAAAATATCGAGATTGACTGAAGGAAGAGCGGAGTGAGGCCGAATCAAGCGACGGAAGGCCGGGCACGCAGGAATACCTTGCGTCGAAGCCGTCGAGTAATTCGTTGATGGGTGTGCAGTTCGCGGCAGCAACGCGGAGCAACCAGGATGAAAACAATTCCTGTGGAAGCGGTCGCGGAGTCAAGGGTAGTTGCGCCGGTGCGATTGTCATAGCCCTATGCCGTCATCGGGCCGACACGCGGCGATTCCGACGATCGGCAATGGAAATCAAGGATTCGGTGACAAGGTCATCCTTGAGCAAGGCCAAAGTGATTTGTTCCTGACCATTCCTAATTGCCTCTACGGCTGCGGTTTCAATGAGCCGGCAGATTCGGACTAGCACACCCTCCGTTAAGCTGAGAATCCTTTGATGCACCTTCGGATCACGAAACTCGGATGGCCAGCGCAGAGGCAGCATCGACTCAAAACTCAACAGTAATTGCTGGAAAGCTGCATCATTCTCCCAGGCCGGCAACTCGGCAGCTTCAAATCGATCCGCCAACTGCTGATCCGTCATTAGAGCTTGTTTAGCATCGTTCGTTCCAACGCAGACAAGTGGAATTCGCAGATCGTTGGCAAGAAAACGAATGGCGTTCAAAATGATTCGCTGCTCACGGAATGTGCCGGCGAGCAGCGAGTGGATCTCGTCAATGACCAACATTCGGACCTCCAGCTGCCGAGCCAAGGCACGAATGCGGTGACGCAGTGTGGTGACGCTGGTGGACTGGGCAAAGATACCGCTCATGCCACCCAGAATCTCTTCGTATAAATCACGTTCGCTCGGCGCCGGAGGCATCTGGATCGACACGACCGGTACGCGTGTCTTGCCGAGCTTCTTGTCGAAGTGAGAGCGATTGTCGCGAAGGAACTTTTGAATCACCCGCGTCTTACCCATCCCTGTTGCCCCGTAGACCACCAGGCAGGGCATGCGATCACGTGGAGGATAATCGACGAGGTCCAAAAGTCTTTCTAAGATTCGTTCGGCGCGTGGATACTGTATCCAGCGCTCTTGACGAAGCCAATGGATCCGTTCCTCATTGGTCAGTAGTGCTGCATCCCGGCAAGGCGGTTGTAAATGCCCCAGCTCCTCCAGCTTCAATCGTTCTCCCAGATCTCGACCGGATACGGTTTGATTTCCGCCGCATCTTGATCCGCCGCGCCGCGCACGTCAGCACTCTGGCCATCAACCGATAAATCAGCTGGCATTTTCTCGTGCCGCCGCCGCTGTTTGGACGAGCGAAGCGCCTCATTCACAATTCTGCGCTGCTCGGCAATACTGGCGAAGATCGCCTTTTCAGCGTTGGCACGTTTGCCTTCCTTCCTTAGCTCCTTTCGCGCTTCTTCCAATTCCCAGAGCGCAATCGGCGGCTGGCGCAGATTTGCGTAAGGGACCGGCCAATGGCGACCATCTGGATCCCGCACATACAACCCTGAGAACGATTCGGACGAAAATACACCTGATGTCTTAATCTTCTATTAAGGATTTCTTAATCTTTGCCTCGGCGTCGGGATCGGATGCCCTCCTCCCAGCCTGCGAGTTTGCCGGG
>Ga0182012_10006121_pt1 | contig 12318 bp, 9 predicted proteins | sample 612S2SmetaG_FD_120486 | JGI IMG/M metagenome (GOLD analysis project Ga0182012, IMG submission 120486) | Permafrost microbial communities from Stordalen Mire, Sweden - 612S2S metaG | ecosystem: Environmental > Terrestrial > Soil > Wetlands > Permafrost | place: Sweden: Stordalen | collected...
CCCAGGCGTCGTTGTCGAATGGTACAAACAGAGAGCGCAGGCGGCCGCCTTGATCGAGAGTTACCCCACCCTGCGAGTCGTCGGCAGCCTCTACAACGATAGGTGATAGGTTATTGGAAGCTACCGAACTCTCTCCGTTGACAATAAGTGTCGTGTACAGGTAGTCACGATCAGGATAAACCAAAAAGCGCTGTTCTAGATCCGGATTGCCTTCCATTTTGTGAATGACGTCAATTTCGATGCCGCTGCCGAAGGCGTCCGACACGGGATGTATGCCGTTTAGCCCGACAACATGAGTCGTATAGGCGAACGAACTGAGCGTACCGACACCCTGGAGCGTCGCTTCACAGTAGGCCTGACGAATAGCGCATCCATTCTTCCAGATAAGATCGAACTGTCCGGAGGTCAAATCAATTCCAACGTGGACCCGACTGGTAACGACGTCAATTCGATCGTCAGTACGTTGAACATCGACGCCCTGCATTGCATTCAAGCGAGGCGCAGTTGTGACTACCAATGTATACAAAAGAACAGCAGCAAACCAACGCATATGCGGCTTCATTGCGTTTTATTGTATCACAATGACATACCTGCTGACGTCAATGAGAATTGATATTCTATTGAACACTTACGGACAGTATGTGCCGCCGAATATCGCTCTTTTCCATTTTGCATAGCTAATTGAGTTCTTTGTTTGGCGATAGTGCGAATTCTCTCAGCCAGTCACGGAGTCCGTCGCGGACTCGTCGAAAAGCCGCCAGGCGCTCCTCTTCGGAGCCCGTAACTGACGCCGGATCTTCAAAAGTATGATGGAGCCGTTTCACTGCACCGAAGAACACCGGGCATTTTTCGCGCGCGTTGTCGCAGACAGTGATTACATAATTGAACCACATACCCTGAAACTCAAGGACGCTTTTAGAACGATGTCCGGATATATCGATCCCCAATTCCTTCATAACTTCAATCGCTTCCGGTCGAACAATCGTTGGAGCCGTTCCTGCGCTTTCGACGTCGAATATAACTCCAGCGTCGTGACGCAGCAATCCTTCGGCCATTTGACTGCGCGCCGAATTGCCAGTGCAGAGGATTAACACGCGTGTTTTATCAGATCCGCTCAAACTTACACCTTCCCTTTACTCAGTAAGCCGACATGATTTCTTCCTCAATTTCGGCGAGTCTTTCGAATACATCTCCACAGGCTATCTACAAAGCTTCCTTTAATTCGAGTACCGCGCCGCTAGTTGACGACTTGAAATAACGTCGCTGGAAATACAGTGCGACATTGACCAGACCGATCAGCGCTGGGACTTCTACCAATGGCCCAATCACTGCCGCGAATGCCGCTCCGGAGTTGATCCCGAAGATGCCAACTGCTACCGCAATTGCCAATTCGAAATTGTTGCTAGCCGCCGTAAACGATAGTGTCGCGGTTTGTGCATAATTTGCGCCGAGCTTTCGGCCCATGGCAAACGACACCAGAAACATGATAACGAAGTAAACCAGTAGAGGAATGGCGATCCTTATCACGTCTATCGGCAGGCGCAGGATCACCCCGCCCTTAAGCGAGAACATTACCACAATGGTAAAAAGCAGCGCTACCAGGGTCATTGGGCTAATACGTGGAATGAAGGTTTGCTCGTACCATTCTCGGCCTTTCGAACGCAAAAGCGCTATACGTGTCAGAAATCCGGCGACGAACGGCACGCCCAGGTAAACAAAGACGCTTTGAGTGATAGCGCTCATTGTCAGGCGAGAGAGATCGACTCCAGCGAAGTGGACCCCGAAAAGCGGCGGCAGTACTTTGATAAATATGTAGGCATAGATTGGGAAAAACAAGACTTGGAATACCGAGTTCAAGGCAACCAACCCAGCTACATACTGCGTATCTCCGCCGGCCAATTCGTTCCAGACTATGACCATGGCGATGCAGCGTGCAAGTCCGATCATTATCAATCCAACCGCGTAATCCGGTTTATCCGGCAGCAACAACAGCGCAAGGGCGAACATCAGCAGCGGCCCGACGATCCAGTTTTGCACGAGTGACAGGCCAAGCACGCGCGTATTTCGAAAGACCTGCCCAAGCTCCTCGTATCTCACTTTGGCGAGCGGTGCGTACATCATAACAATCAGGCCCCCGGCAATCGGCAGCGATGTAGTCCCTATCGATAGTGCGGTAATCGCCTTTGGTACATCGGGTACAAAGACACCGACAGCAACGCCAATTGCCATAGCAAGAAAGATCCAAACCGTAAGATAGCGGTCAAGGAACGATAGTCGCCCGGTGACGCCGGGGTGACACGTAGTGACCCCGTTAGACATTAGCGATACCTTCTGACGTCGATTCACAGCAATCAGAACCGCAACAGGATGTTTCTTTAGGTTTTGTTGCCCGAATGAAAGCTCCCATAACGCGCCCGTCGAGCGCCGCTTTTTCTACAGCGGGGAGTGCGGCCACTTCCGGCGTACTGCAAGTTGATGCTTCCAGATCCGCAAAAGTATAACGACGCGTCGGCTCGATAGAAGCGCCCACAAAACCTGCGCGAGCTAGCCGTTCAAGATAGTCCGTCTTTTCCAACGCTCCCGCGACACATCCGATGAATGCTTCCATATCAGAACGTACCGCGTGCGGCAGTTCCCCCTCAACCACAACATCGGAAACGGCAAAGCGGCCCCCGGGCCGAAGAACGCGGAACGCCTCACGAAGCACTGCATCTTTGTCGGCGGAAAGGTTGATGACGCAGTTAGATATGATCACATCGACAGCGTTCGAGGGCAATGGAATCGACTCGATGTTTCCTTTCAGAAACGCAACGTTTATGGCGCCCGCAACGGCTTTGTTCCTTTCCGCCAGGGCTAGCATTTCATCGGTCATGTCAAGACCGTACGCGAACCCGTTTAGCCCTACCCGGCGCGCCGAGAGAAGAACATCAATGCCCCCGCCGCAACCTAAATCAAGCACTATCTCACCCTGGTTCAGGGCGGCAAGAGCGGTAGGATTGCCGCAGCCGAGTGACGCTAGCAACGCTGCTTCCGGTATTTCGGAAGCCTCCGTGTCGCTGTATAATCCCCCTGTGATGGTATTACCGCCGCAGCAGCTATCGCCGCCTCCTCCAGCGTTCCCGCCGCAGCAAGCGGCTCCCTTACCCTCCAAAACAGTAAGCGCCGCTGCACCATATTTTGCACGTACTACGTCGCGCACATCGGCGCGGTCTACCAATTTGTTGTCGGCCATTGTCTTTTACTCCAATTCATCTCAGCAAGTTACGTCGCTGCCTGTCAAAATCGCATCGCCGAGATACTCCGCGACGGCTTCAACAACGTCCCTGTTCACTCCGCAGAGCATGCTTTTGCCGCGTCGTTCGACAGTGATAAGTCCTGCCAAACGCAATTCATTTAGATGTTCCGAAATGTAGAATTAATTCGGTCCTCCCAGGTTATATAGCAGCACACTTCGCCCATTGCAGGACCATTCACTGGTTTAACGTCTCCCGATTCTTCGACCGAAACTGGGCGACAGCACGATCGCAGGAAGTCAAAAGTTCGAAGGCGAGTAGGCTCTCCCAGAGCCTTAAACCTTGCCGCGCGCCTCGGCAAGGCAGGTTGATAATCTTACAATACTACAGACTCATTTCGCTTAATAACGAAATGATACCACTATTACTGAGGAAAGCAGCGAACATTTCGTTATTATCCGAAATTAATTTCTATTGGCAGATTCGTACCGGCCCTCCGTTTGCAAACATCTGCATGTATCGAATGAAGTGGGATTACCTTCCATGTGGGGCACGAAATATGTCGGCGTGAAACCGAAGGTACCGGCACTTGCCGTCCATGGAAACGGGGCACGGGTGGCGCGCCAGCACTCAAGCGAGTATCCTACCTGTTCGCTGCGCCTTCCGTTCAAGACCTGGTGCGCGGCGCAACGTAAATTTGGGCAGAGTGAGATACGCGCTATCCAGGCGGGTGGCCAATTTATGTACCAAGTGTGCTGGACAACAGCTCACTTGGTTGACATTAATTAATACTCAAGGCTGCCGCCTGCAGCCGCGCCTGCCCTAAGAACTGGTTTGGCTCGCTGGTAAGCGCCCATGTCACCACCAGCTTCTGCCCGGGAGAAGCGGCATGGTAACGCAATGTGTACTCGGTTGTTAAGCCGTCTGGCACCGGAGCCCAATCAAATGCGAGGTTACCGTTGAAACTGCTGCTTACAAAATCGGGCGCGGAACTGTCCGACAGATGCGCAGTTAATGTGCAGCCCGCGCCGGAAATGCCGGCGACGAAAACACGCAGTACGCGGTTGGTTTTATCGGCGGGTGCGTCGAATGTGAATGCGGTACCGACATTGTTCAGCCACAAACTGCCGTGAGTGCCCTGCTGCGCTGCTGTCGGTGTTCCGTCCGACCAGGAAGCATTTATTGGGAAGCCGTCGGTAGCATCCATGTAGCCGCCGCCAACTTTTTGCATCGCTCCGATCTGATCGGCCGTACCCGTATTCGCCTTTCGGTTAACACCGTCTTTTCCCCCTAATCCCCAATGCACCCAATCGATTGTCCCAAGGTCTGTTAAATTAACCTCGTAGGGGGCCGGGTCGCCCTGGCATGAGAGAGAACCGTCTGACGTTGCATCTACGAGCATGCTTCGGTCGTTGTAGTTATTCTCTTTGTTGCTTTCGTCGGAAACACGATCCAGGTCATCAATCATGGTGCGCAATATGTGCGCTCCAGCTATTGCGGACCACGTCTTACCCGCGGTCACAACCCGAGACTCGCCGGGCGCCAGAGGCAGACTGGGGTCTATGCTTCCATAGTTAGTGTACTTTCCATCCACAAAGAAAGTGACAGTGCAGGCAGTATTATCGGGAGTCGGGGCGGCTCCGACATTTTTCAACGTTGCGCTGAACGTGACCGGGTCGCCTGCGTGAATAGAGGACGGCAGCGTAATATCCGTGCAAATTACATCTGGCCGAGCGGACGGTGTGCCGGCAATAACTTCTGCACCTGGCGAAACATTGCCTGAATGATCGTACGCCTGGACCGAATACGGATATTTCAATCCAGGCAGAATGACTGCCGAGTCGTCAGCGTAGTTCGTGTCCGTTGTGTCAGCAATAAACTGATTATTTCTATAAACAAAATATCCCGCCGTGCCGCCTTTAGTAGACCCGTTTCGCCAGGATAACTGAATTTTATAGGTGGTCGCGGAAGCGATGAAATTTGTGGGAGAACGTAGGTGAGCGGTGACAATCGTTTGCGCCGGAGGGCACTTAATTTCAACAATCAGTACTGACGAAGGAACGGAAAGTGACAAGTTTCCTCTGGAGTCGATAGCCGCGGGCGATCCCACAAACGATCCGGTCTCATCCTGTGCAAGTACCGTTGCTTTCGTGTTAGCCAGTGTCTCAAAGTGGATTGTTATCGGCACGGGCGGATTTACGATATCGGAATGTGTATCGCTGTTGAAATTCGTCAGTTCATTCCAAATCAACAGGGAATATTGTCCGTTGCGCTTAGCCAATACAACCGAATGAACCGTCGGGGGTGCAATGTTAACGTCGAACAGTAACGCCCGCGGCTGCGCACTGCTTTGGCCAGTCCATCGATGTGTTAGCGGATCCCAAACTGAGTCTTTGATCGCCGACATGAAGGTCTTTATTGCGTAGTAAGATGGTCTTTTCGTTGTTTGATCGTTCTCCAGCAACCCGTAACCGTCTGCGTTATTGATTGCGAATAGATAAGCGCGCTTGATTCCATTCCTGAAATATTCCGCAAGCAAGATGGGATCGTTGAGCGCTTGCGCTCGTAGCGAGCCAGTCCCGCCAGTGCCGTTGGAAACGTCAGGTTGGACGTTATAACCGCATTCTGTAGGAATAAACTGCGGTACAGGGCAGCCGTCCGGCAAAAGGTTATACGATTTTTTCTCGTTTGGAATAATACTGGCTTCAGGGGTTTCATATCCTTGATAGGAGTGCATGTTGAGGTAGTCAAATGCATTGCAGGGTCTCGCTAGATGATAATCTGTGAAGATCGCAGTATAGGAAACGACGCCAATATTTTTTGTCGCCGGATCGCTTTTGATTAAAGGATAGATGTCGTCCATGTACGCAGCCCCCGCAGCTTCGTCAGTGAGGCCCTTATACTTGAGGTTCAGATTCTGCGGAGCAAACTTATTGTTGACTTCGTTAGGGCCCTCAATCAGATCAACCGAACCGGCCTTATACAACTTGAGTCGAGGCACAATGTTCGCAATGCCTTTGATCTTGCCGGGATCAATTAACAACATCGCCGAAGCGCCGTAACGGTCGTATGCCTGGCTAATTAGTTGAGGCGCGTTCGGTTGGGTGAGATCATTCAGCAATCCTGTCCGATAGTGATTAATCCCGAGGTCGAAAAAAACGGCGGGGTCATACTTTGTACCGGCGCCGGCAAATGGTCCGGAGTCAAGATAACGTTCAAAAGGACTCGCATTCAGGCCCACAAAATCGGTGAATTGGTCCGCTTGGTAGGCAGGCTGATGTCCAGAAGAGAAAATCAGGTCAGCGGCCGCGCCAGGAAGCCCACAAGCGAGAATCGCAAAGAAGACCGCAAGGGTACGAAGATAAAATTTCATAGGTGCCTCACAACATTAGGACCGGCGAGAGATGCAGTGTACGGGCGATGTCCGACAAGCTTGGTGGTATTCTCTAGACATGTCAGGTAGTTGACATACATATTCAAACACAGAATTCTGCGATTGGCAAGCCGGTACGAAATGAAGATTAAAAAAATGTCGGCAAACCGCCGGCGTTTGCCGACTTACAAATTCACATCAACTTAGCAGCGAGCCGACTGCATTGCGTTTACAGGAAGTCCAATGCCATTCAGGATTTCAGTATATGCAGTTCTTCCTTCGCGTGTTCCAAAACTTTACGGTGATCCTCCGAAAGCCCTTTGCAGGCCCTTTTTATATAGAACGTCAGTATTGAGTTATTTTCCATGATTGGATGGTCAATAGGGACCACAGAACGAGATAAAGAGCGATGACCCAAAACTTTTCCCATGTTCTCTCTTGCATGTACGATCCTCTTATAAATTGAAAATGCTGGACTAAGGAGCATTCAGAATCATTGAAAAACAACGGGCTTTTCGTACTGGTATTCGCCGCGGCTGTCTGCAGTGCTTTCGCTGGGGATTACTGCCTTCTGGCCGCTCCGCCGGAATTTGCGTTTATGATCGAAAAGAACTTGGCTCCATATGTACCGACGCATTACAAAACATCCGGCGACAACTACTATGTTGATGCCATGCATGGAAACGATCAAAGCGGAAACGGCTCACGAGCCAAACCCTGGAAGTCAATAACAAAGGCAGTCAACGCGCTTGGGCCGGGCAGTTATCCGAACGTAACAGTAAATGTGCTGCCGGGAACGTATACTGAAAACCTGACCCTGTCCGGCTTGGGAGGTAACGAAGCCGGATGGCTTGTATTTCGATCTTCAAAACCTAATGCGGCAAAAATCGTCTCACAGTATATTGAGGGCACAAAGCCTAGCCCTACGCCACAAAACATAGAGACCCTCGATTATTCGAAGTACATCCTTTTTGATGGTTTTGAGATGACCGGAACGGCTCAGCCTTACGTTACCGGTTGCGGTTTTCAATTCTTTCGCTGCAACCACATCACTATTTTAAACTCAATCATCCATGATGTCGGAGGCGCAGGTATAGGAGGCATCTTCTCGGACTATTTCACGGTTGAAGGCAATATTGTCTATAACACGGCCGGCTATAACAGCTCCGGAACAAGCGGAATAGACTTCTATGAACCCATAGCTGCTGACCACTTATCCGGCTTCCACAACGTCATCAGCAATAACATTTCTTTTGATAACTCTGAAATTGACGACGGCCGGATGCCGCATTCTGAAGGCCATGGGATAATGTGCGACGACTTTGACGACTCGCAAAAAGCGCAGGCCGACGGGCCTTATGCCGAGCAGACATTGATCCAAAACAACATCAGCTTCAATAACGGCGGCGAGGGAATAGCCGTCTACTTCGGAAACTACGTGACGATCAGAAATAATACGACTTACCACAACCTCCAGGACAAGCTTATCAATTATGATACGGGAGAGATTGCCGTAAGCGAAGGCAGCTACGATGAAGTTTTGAACAATATAGCCGTGACAGATACTAACAACCGTTCGGGATGCCTGAATTACGCACTTTTCGACTCCTATGCTTACGGCTCCAAGCAAAATGTCGGAAATGAGTGGCACAACAATATCTCTTTCAACGGAACCATGGGTCAGTCATCCGTCGGTGGGATTTCGACACGATTTCCGATAACAGCGGATAGCGCAAACATTCTTGGCGCTGATCCGAAATTCAAAAACCCGCCAGTAGGTATCGCTCCTCAGGCAGCAAAAACACTTACGGGCGATTTTTCGCTGCAACCTGTCAGTCCTGCTATCAGATCAGGGACTACAGCCTACGGTGCACCCACCACAGATTTTCGAGGAAAGTCGCAAACGTCGCCCCCGTCGATAGGGGCGTTTTCGAGATAAACGCGAGAGAATATCGGACACTATCAACTATCATGTCGCTCCACCGCTCATGTTTCTTGGAAACGATTTGTTTAGCTGTCGTGCCTCAGTTGTGTCAACTGACGATCACGGGCGCACGCAATTAAATGTCTACTTTCAGCCGTATTCGGTACCCCATCTTGCCTATTTCGTTCCTGAATTCCGAGCATGTCGTTCCAGGGACGCATAAGATTACTGCTTTGCCAGCATCGGAGTAATAGATGCAGTTACCCGCGCGGCCAGAACACCGATTCCAGTCGGGTTAAAATGAATTCCGCCGCTGTCGAAACACTCGGGATGTCCGTACGCGGTTGTGAAGACGTCGTCGACCGGAAAGTGATTCGCGGCAGCGACTGCAGCCGCCGCCTGGTTGCGTACAACGATACGATCTGTTTGCGGGTTTGCTGTCGATTTTGTATCTGCCGAGTCGGTTGGCGTTGTTGACGCGATTACAATAATTGCACCGGGAGCGTATTTCTGAATTGCTTCGATCGCGCGTGGATATGCCTTCCTGTATTCGTCTTCGGTATAGTCCCAACCGTGCATCCCGTTGTTGAATTGGATAATCTTCCATCGATAAGATTTGAGAGTCGGGATCAATCCATCGATGAATGAAGGATCGGCAATGCATGCCGATGTACAATATCGCGAGACGGACGCTTGTCCGCTTAACAACTGCGAAACGTTAGGATAATATTGCCTTGTAATCGAATCGCCAATCAGCAACACACGCGGTAATGCCGTGCCACTGCCGTCGGCAATCCAGATGTCGGTCCATTCTATTGCTTCACGATGAACGCCGCCAGGCAGCGAATCAGCCAGAGTCGAACCTGTGCAGCAAAACGCGAGGACGGCAAGGACTATGATAGTTCCTGTAAGACTACTTAATGACATAACATTTGGTTATCCTTCTTGGAAAGTGCTTGTTTACGACGAGGTTTCTGGTGTCAGTACAATCGATGCCAGATTCATGGCATGCCACGACGATGGTTCGCTGGCGCGAACTGTCAGCACCAGATCTTCTGCGGCTGGGATGTTAAGAACGCCAGTAAAGGGCTGATAGTCGTCAAAGCCCTTAGTTTGAACGGTTTGTACGACAGACACACCTGGTCCACCGTCCAAAATGATCGCTGTACTTCCGCCCCCACTCGAAGCGAACGTCGTAACGCTATAGGCGCCGGCATGATCGAAATGCACGTTCCAACTCACTGTATCGGCGGCATTTTCCCATGCGCCGATAAATGGCGGAATTCCCGCAAAATATTGGAGCTTTCCGACGAGATCGGCGGCAGCCGCCAGCAGCGTGATTTCACCGTGCCGGTTGGCGTTGATCGGGGGATTGACAAGCACAGCGGGTGTGACAGGGGTCGACGCGGCAAGGTCCAGCCCTTCGATCTTCAATACGTAGGCGTGATCGCACGGCTTTGTGTCCGGCAATGTCACGACCAGACCGTCAGCAGTTCGGGTCCAGGCGATTTTTCTCTTAGATCCAAGTAGAGAAACCTTTTTGACAGTTCCCACGATTCCATGGGCAGTCGCAGCGAGCGTTCGAATGGTAAGCTTCTGGTCATCCGGCCAGCCCAGTGCGGTGGCGTACAGTACGTTTCTTTTCGTGGTGAAACGAAAGTCATAGGGGCCAAGCTTTTGTTCGCCGCCCTCGCTGAATAAACCTCCGCGCAACTGTGGGGAACCCTCACCCGAGATCTTCCAGGACCGAGTTGAGTATATGGCTTCGCTGTTTGTCGACATCCACGCAGCCATTCCATGCAGAAACGCGAGCTCATCGGAGTCAATAGTGCCATCGCCTTTGACAGGGATATTGAGCAATAGATTGCCGTTCTTGCTGACAATATCGACTAACATTTTGACAACTTGTTCGAGGGTCTTGTACGAATGGCTTTGAAAAACACCTAAGTCGTAGTGCCATTGCCCAATACAGGTGTCGGTCTGCCAGGGTTGCTCCGCTATTTCATCGCTTCGACCGCGTTCGTAGTCCACAACCAGCGACTTCTTGACGTCGTCCCTTGCATTATCCTTGACATTGACAACGCCATCGAGCCGTCCATTATTCCACCCGATGTTCTTGTTGTAGTAGTTGGCGACGATCTCCAATCCGTACGCCGACGGGGGATCCCAAGAGTCAAAATAAAGAAGATCGGGCTGGTGAAGTTCGACGAGATCGTTCACACGGTTGCGGAACTTGATATCATACGCAGTATGGGCTTCAGGCGTTCTTGCCGCGCCTGCGGGGCCATAAAGTTCGGCCGGATCGTAACCTTCCCACCACATTCCCTTACCGTCTGCAGCGGTTAAACATCCGTCGTACGGAACGCCTGCCAGGGGCCCGGTCTTGTCGGCTTCGTGTGATACGTCGAACCAGTCCCAACAATAGTAACCATGAACACTCACGCCAAAACGAAGCCCGCGCTTTCTCGCCGCTTGCGCCCAGACGCCAATAATGTCCTTTTTTGGACCGATGTTCACCGAGTTCCATGGCTGGTACTTGGAGTTCCAGGTATCGAAGTTGTCGCAGTGGTTCGCCAGGCCAACGAAGTACTTTGCGCCAGCTTTCACATAGAGATCTATGAGTTTATCGGGATCCCAATTTTCGGCATGCCAAATGTAGTCGATGTCCTTGAAACCCACTTTTGACGGATGACCATAATGTGCGATCTGATAATTGTAGTCTCCATCGCCCTGCAAATACATATTGCGGGCGTACCAGTCACCCTGTTCAGGGACGCACTGAGCTGACCAATGAGCCCAAATGCCAAACTTGGCGTCACGAAACCATTCCGGGCATTCGTATTGGGAAAGTGAGTCCCAGGTAGGTTCAAATGTTGTGCTCGTTGGTACGGCCGCTCTTGAAGCCGTAGCGCCTGAGTCTGTTAGCACAATTGCCGCAGCGGCAGCAGCGCTGTCAATCAAAAACTCCCGTCTTGAAATGGACATGGGCCAATTCCCCTTCGATTAAATCCTCGAAATCACTGAGCTTCAATTCCCCACTGATTGTTCGGCTGCGGCCCGAGAGTTAAGTTGAGAACTCCCCCGCTGGTGATTTCCGAATACCTGAGCCAGCAGCGTTCCAATTGTTTGTCGTTCAGCTTTGCGGACTGAATATAGACGTTTTGAGACGAGTTGTTCCTGGCGAGAACCGTGAAGCTCTTTCCCTTCGGATATTTCCGATCCAGATTGAATGTAACTTTGTCGAAGAGAGGTGTGAAGATTTCGTAGCGCGGATCGCCAGGTAATCGCCGTTGACATTGGAGAAGATCCGCGAGTCGACAAGCGAGTGATAAAGTACGCTCGTAGATCTGGTCGAGCAAGGCAATTGTCAATACCCCTTCTGTTCTCCGTAGACAAAACTGTTGCCCGAAAAACCGACAATTACCTTATCATAAGTGTCCCATGAAGCCGCCATGCATGTGGGAACATCGAAGACACCGGCAGGATAATACGAGATGCGCTGCCAAGAGGCGCCGCCATCGTTCGAGCGGAAGATTCCCCAAAACTGATCGGCCGCTTTTCGCCCATACACATAGACGCTGTACGGCGTTTCGGCGCTCTTGCCGTTGCCGGCGCCGAGCGCTAAAGTTATTGCATTCAGAAAGAATGCGCTTTTGACAAATGTTCTGCCGCCGTCGGTCGAGTGCCACAAACCATGCTCGCTTGCGCCCTCCCAGCCGTCTACAAACCAGAGGTCGTTCTCAACATGTCGATTAACTTCTAGCTGACCATGATGCGTGAATCCCGGC
>Ga0182012_10006122_pt1 | contig 12318 bp, 15 predicted proteins | sample 612S2SmetaG_FD_120486 | JGI IMG/M metagenome (GOLD analysis project Ga0182012, IMG submission 120486) | Permafrost microbial communities from Stordalen Mire, Sweden - 612S2S metaG | ecosystem: Environmental > Terrestrial > Soil > Wetlands > Permafrost | place: Sweden: Stordalen | collected...
AGCCGTTGGTGACGCAGGCGGCGGCGAATGCCGCGCTCAATGGCTTGATGGGCAAGATGAGCAATGGCACGCCGATTTCTGGCACGCCGAGCTGGGCGACGGGCTCTCCGGTGACCAATCCCGCGAGCACGCCCGGCCTCGTGCCACAAACGCAGTTGCAGAGCGGTACGCCCACGTACCTGCCGGGTCTATGAGTACGTTCGTCCAATTCCAGCCCTCGGCGCAGTCGCCGTTCAACTTCACGGCCACGCTCTCGAATGGCGTGACGTACCAAATCACGGCGCTGTGGAATATTTTTGGCGAGCGCTTCTACATCCAGGTCACCGACCTCAGCGGCAACTTGATTTATTTCCGCGCGCTCACGGCAGGCGGCCCCACCCTACAAGCCGCGCTCACGTGGAATACGAGTACGCTGCAGGCCGTGGCGACGACCGTGCTGCCGCACAATGTCCCGGTCGGCTCGGTGGTGGGCCTGCGCATCTCGAAAACAGGCACGGCGTTCGACGGCAACTGGCAAGCCTTGGCGACCGGGCCTAATACGCTCACGTATACGTTGAGCAACCCGAACCAGTCCGCGGCGGTGTCCGGCACGGTGTCGTTCCCGCTCAATCTCGTGAGCGCGCCGAACATCGGCTATCTGTTGTTCCACTACGAAACGCAGCAGTTCGAGTATTGACGTGGGCCGCTACTACGACATCACGCTCGCCAACGCGACCGGCCAGGTCTATCAGTTCACGGCGGACGGCAACGGCTTCACCCTCGGCACGGGCGGTACGACGTTTTCCAGCTTGACCAACGGGATCAACAATCCCGGTGCGCTCAACATCGAGTTCGACATTCCGGTGTTCAACTACAACACCCCGCAGGGCAATTCCCACATCACGGTATGGGGGGTCGGGCTCGGCATGATCGGCCAGGCCGCGCAGCTTGCAGGGGCGTCGATCACGGTGAGCGGCGGCATGAAGCCGGGGCTTCCGCTCGCAACAGCGGCAGCAAGCCAGGCCGGGATCTTGATCCAAGGCACGGTGTACCAGTCCTACGGCAACTGGCAAGGCAACAATCAGACGCTCGATCTGGTCATCAACTCCGGCATCGCGGCGCTTGACCAGAACATTTCGTTCAATTGGATCGCCGGGCAGACGCTGGCCTCGGCTATCGCGGCCACGCTCTCGCAGGCATTTCCCGCGCCGACGTTCAAGCAAAGCATCAACATCGGCTCGTTGTTCCTGCCAAGCACGGAACCTGGCCTTTACAGCAACTTCTGGCAGTTCGCGAGCTACATCAACGATATCTCGCAGCGCTACGGCAAGCCCATCTACGGGCCGAACTATGCGGGTGTGAATTTGATGGTGGTCGGCAACACTATATTTGCCTATGACGGCACGGTGCCGGTGACGCCCAAGCAACTCGCGTTCCAAGACATGATCGGTCAGCCGACGTGGATCGATCAAGGCACGGTGAGCTTCAAGACGGTGATGCGCAGCGACTTCGCGCTCGGCACGCAGTTCACCTTTCCGCAAGGCGTGCAGTCGCCCTATGCACTGACCGCGCCCACGGCGGCGGTGCCAGGCGGGCTCGCCGGCAACAAGTCGATTTTTCAAGGAACGTTCATCGTGAAAGAGCTGCATCACTTCGCCAACTTTCGCCAGCCGGACGCCGATGCGTGGGCGACGGCGATGATTGCCAATGCGGCACCGAGTTTCGCATGAGCAGTCATCAGAAAACTCCGTTCGTCCGCAACTTGAATGCGTGGGGCGAGCAAAAAGCTTTCGATGAAATCGTCAAGTCGGGGCTGGCGCTGCCGGGAGTAGTCACCTCGGTGAGCGGTGCAATCGTCACCGTGAATTTCCAGTTACGGGGCGTCACGTTGCCACAGGTAACGATGCCGCTCGCCGGCCCGGAGTATCTGCGCTTTCCGATCAAGCCGGGCGACAAGGGCGTGGCGATTCCGGCATCGGTGTTTCTCGGTGGAGTCAGCGGCCTTGGCGGCGGCACGGCGGATCTTACGCGGCGCGCGAACCTGGCCACGCTCTTTTGGGTGCCGCTCGGCAACACGGCATGGACCCCGGTCACGCCCGGCTACACGGTGATGTATGGGCCGAACGGCGTGATTATTCAGGACACGGCCACCGCAACGCCGACCACGTTCGTCAAAGTCACGGCCGGGCAAATCTCGATGGCGGCAGGCGGGCATACGATCCTCATCAATGCGGCGGGCGTCACCATCGACGGCAAGGTGTTCCTGACCCATGAGCACGTGCCGGGCACCTACGTGGCAGGCGCCACGCCGGTCACCGGAGCGTCGGGAGCCGTGGTATGAGAATTTACGGTCGTATTCAAATTCCCCCGACTGCGCAAACCGAATGGACCGTGGACAACGACAGCATCACGGCGGACTCGAACATCACGGTGGACGGCACCTCAAGCGGTGCGCCCGGCACCGTATGGTTCACCATCGAAACCGATGCCAATGGCAGCAACGATCTCGTGTACGCCACGGCGCTCGCGCAGGTGCTGCTGTTGAATCTCAATGAGAGCCCGTTCTATGCCGCGAGTGGCCTGCCGCAGCAGCAGTCGGTCATGCAGCAGACCGCGCCCGACTACTACGTGACGCTGACCCAGCAGCAATACTCGCAATATTTCGCATCGCTCTCGGTGACCAAAACGGCACCGACCGCAGAGAACCCAACGCCGGCATACCAGATAACGGCCCTGACCAATCAGGGGACGATCATCAACGTGAGCGCACCAATCCCAACATGAGCACGCCAAGCCCGTTTTTCAGCTTCCCCATCGTCATTACGGAGACAGGATTGCAACCACAGTCGCCCGCCTCACTGCTCTCGCAACTCACGGCGGCGGTGACGGCCCAAGTCCCCGACTTCACCAATAACCTTCCCGGCACGCTGATCGAGGATATCTCGAGCACCGATGTGGCGGCCATTGCGCTCTGCGATCAGGCAAGGGTCGAATTGGTGAACTCGTTGACGCCGCTGGGCGCGAATATTTTCCTGCTCCAGCAGTTGGCGCAAATCTATCTTGGCCAGTCCCAGCCGGGAGCCGCGAGCAACACCAGCGTGCAGGTCGTATTCACCGGCAATTCAAGTGCTGTCGGTTACGTCATCCCGAATGGCTTGATCCTCACGGACGGCAACTATGCCTATCAGGTCCAGGTCGGCGGGGTCATCCAGTCCGGCACGTTCCAGTCGCAGCCGATCACCGCGATCGCCATGACCGCAGGCACCTTCGGCGTCGCCGCCAACACGGTCACTACGATCCAAAGCTCGGTGCCTACGGGGCTCGGGCTGACCGTCACGAATCCGAGTGCGGGTACTCCGGGCGGCACCGTGGAGACGTGGTACGCCTTTCGCCAGCGCGTCATTCAAGCCGGCCTCGCGGTGTGCGTAAGCGCGCCCCAGTTCATCAAAACCATGCTGGGCGCGATACTCGGCGCGCAGTCGAATTTGATCTCGGTGCAGCAGGCCAGCGGCGGACTGCGCATCGTGGTGGGCGGAAGCTACAATTCGTATCTGATCGCATACGCGATTTTCTCGGCGGTGGGGAACCCCGGCCTCTTGGTCGGCTCCGCGATCAACTCCGGACGCAACGTCACGGTGAGCCTCAACAACTATCCCGACAATTACAACATCGAGTTCGTGGCCGCGCCCGTCCAGGTCATCACCATGACGATCACGTGGAACACGGTGCTAAGCAGCTTTACCGGCGGCGCGGCATTCCCCTCGTTGGTGCAGGCGCCGCTTGCCGCATACATCAACTCGCTCGGCATCGGCCAGCCAATCAACGTGCTCGAAATGAACGAGATTTTTCAGCAGGCCGTAGAATCTTCGCTCGACTCATCGTTGCTCACGCGACTTGTGTTCGCCGTCAGCATCAACGGTACGCCGACCTCTCCAGGAGCGGGCACCTACGCCGTCTCAGGCGATCCCGAAAGCTCGTTTTCGTGCCTCACGACGGGCATCACCGTGGTGCAGGGCTAAGCCATGCTGGCGACCACGATCAACTCGTATCTGTACCAACAGTACGCGGACGACGACAGCCTGCAAGCTTTCGTGCTCTCGTACAACGTTGCAACACAGACGATAGTCACGTGGCTCGCGACGACAAACCTCGCGTATTACCCCGGCCTGACGGGCGACCTGCTGACGTGGGTGGCGGCAAATCTCTACGGCGTGGAGCGCGCGGCTCTGGAGACACAGCCCACCGGGAACTTCGGCCCATTGAATACCGAAGCGTTGAACACCGCCCCGCTCAACTCGTTCATCCCTTCGGCGCAGTCCTCGTACGCTATGACCGACGATGTGCTCCAGCGCATCCTTACGTGGAACTTCTACAAGGGCGACGGCAATCGCTTCACCATGCTCTGGCTCAAGCGCCGCATCATGCGCTTCTTGACCGGGACCAACGGCATCGATCAGAACCCTTGGACCAACCCCAATTTCACTGTGGGCGCGGAAACCCTCTCCGCGATCAGCGCGCATATTTCCGGCACCACGTTAACCGTGAACATCAACCAGGCGCTGCTCTCGTCGCAGGCGCAGATCGCGCCGAACATCCTGCTGTTCTTTCAACTGGCATTTCAGAGCGGCGTGCTCGAGTTGCCGGCTGAATTGACTTCGCTCGTGTGCAACATCCAAACCACGCTGGTTGCCACGGCATCCCCCGCCTCGTTGGTCATCGTGCAGAGCTTGGCAAACTACACGTCGCCACCGACCAGTGTTTCTTTGGAGGGCGGTTCGGGCAGCTACACCTATGCGTGGGCATTCACCTCGGGAGGCGCGGGCATCACCATTACGTCGCCCACAGCCGGAAGCACCACATTTTCAACCACAGGGCTTGCCTATGGCTCCAGCGTCTCGGGCACGGCGACATGCACTGTCACGGACACGATTACGACGCACGTGGCGACGGTCTCGGTTCCCGTCAGTTTGGCACGCGGCTCTGTGCCCATCGTGTCGATCTCTCCGGCATCCATCACCTTGACCGGAACCGGCAGCAATATTCTGACGCAAGCCGCAATGGCAAGCGTGTCGCCAGGCTCCGGCAAAGCACCGTACACGTATGCCTGGTCGTGGCAGTCTGGGGGCACGGGCATCACCATCGACACAGCGGCGGCGGCCACGACGGCTTTTACCGCAACCGGAATTTTGCCGGGACAGACGTTCTCCGGCACCGCCCAATGCGCGGTTACGGACTCGTTTGGCACGACCGTCAACGCGCTCATTCCGATATCGATTACCTGCGCCACGTTGGTCACCATGTCGGTCAGTTCAACTTCGCAGGTAGTGAACGGCGCAACTGCGGTGCTCATCACCGGATTCGTCACCGGCACCGCCGCCGGCGGCGTGGGTCCGTACACATATTCGTGGGCGTGGGCATCGGGCGGCGCTGGGATCACGATCCTCGATCCGGCCAATCCGACCACGGATTTCGAGACAACCGCCGCTGCGCCGGGCACGTCCTATACAGGCAATGCGGTATGCACCGCGAAGGACTCGCTGGGTCAATACGCGCAGGCTACGTGCGGAATCATCATCACGCGCGCCTCGCTCATAACGGCGGCAGTATCCCCGGCCACGCAGACCAGCAGTAGCAGCGCCACCACGCAAACCACCGGCTTCTCGACCGCCACGGCAACCGGCGGCTCGGGCACTTACACCTACGCGTGGGCATGGGCCAGCAGCGGCTCGCATATTTCGATCAACTCGGCGTCGTCCAATCGGACCAGCTTTACCGGATCGAGCATGGTCGCAGGCAACACCTATACCGGGGTTGCTCGGTGCACGATCACGGACGGCTACCTCCAGATTGCCACGGTCACCGTCTCGGTGTCGATCACGTGCGGCGGGGTCTTTAACGGATCACTGGTCGCGGGCGAACAGTTCGACGATACCGTAGGGCACATCAACTATTATTTCGTCGGCTACTCCTCGCCCGGCTATGGGACGCTGACGCCGCACATCGATCAGAACGGCAACACGATCGTGATTCTCTCGTACGCGCAACAGACACGGCAATTGTTCTTGATCATGGATGTTGCGGCGAACCCCGGCCAAAACTATTTCACGACGTTGACGGTCGGCGCGGACAGCTACGCTTCGGCGAGCGCCATCTACAGTTACAGCGGCGGTCAAGCGACGTGGCTATGGAGTTCCGCATCGCCCATCACCAATACCGACACTTACGCCGTCCAGCTTGCATAAATTTAGGAGCTTTGCATGAGCTTAATGTTGACCACAAACAACGCAGTCACCACGCTTGCGGCGGGCATCTCGGCAGCCGCCACGAGCTTGTCGGTGACCAGCGGTGGCGGTGCATTGTTCCCCAACCCGGTCGGCCAGCAATACTTTCGCGTGACCTTGGTCAAGAACGGCAACACCGCGATCTATGAAAACATCAAGGTGCTGTCACGCTCCACCGACAACTTCACCACTATTCTGCGTGGCCAGGAAGGCACGACGGCGCTTGCGTGGAATGCGGGCGACACGGTCACACTGCTACCCACGGCGGCGGATCTATCGGCCTTCGCGCAATTCGATGACCTCCAGGCGCAATATGGCAACTACGCCCTCGATACCGGCGCGGCGAATGCTTATGTGGTGGGTCTCACGCCCGCGCTAACCGCGCACATCATCGGCATGCCGATCCGCTGGCTTGCCGGGCATACCAGCACGGGCAACTGCACTTTTAGCGACGGCGTAGGCGCGCTCACGCTGTTGCTCGCACCGGGCGTGCAGGTTCCCGCCGGCACCATCGTCGCGGGCGGCATGTACGAGGCGATTTTTACCGGCACTTATTTCCAATTGATCTACGGGGCGAACCTGGCCCCGTACGCGCTGTCCTCGGCGCTTGCCGCGTATGCGCTTGTATCGAGCCTGGCCGCGTACGCGCCCAAGGCATCTCCTGTGCTCACCGGCACGCCTCAAGCGCCGACCGCCCCGCCCAACTCCGGCTCAGTGCAGCTTGCAACGTGTGCCTACGCGGACCTGGCGGCCGAAGAAATTTACACCACCGGCACGAATGGCAGCGTCACCTATCCCAACGGCTTCATCGAGAATTGGGGCACGGCTTTGACTCCCGGCAGCAGCCCGGTCACCATTAATTTTGCGAAGCCGTTCACGGCGAAAGTGTTCCGCATCCACGTCACATGCTTGAATGCGTTTCAAGAGTTGTTCGTCGCCTATCCGTATTCATCGCTCACGGGATTCTCACTCGGATTCGGTTCGGGCGGGCAGTACGTGGCGTGGTCGGCGGTAGGATATTGAAGAATGGCGGACCCTCAAACCCCACAGAGCCCTGGATTTGTCCAGGTTGTTTTTTTCATCCTCAACGGACTCTTAACGATCCTCGCCGCCTTCGGCACGTGGCTTCTGAATGACTTTCGCCAAAGGATCAATGGGATCACTAAAAGCCAGCAGAAACTAGCCACGGAGCAGCAGGCAATGGCAATTCATCACAGCGCATGCGTCACCCGGGATGAACTCGACAAGAAGTTCGAGGTGCTTCGAGATGACCGGCAGCGGATGCATCAGGAGAACCTGGATAGTATCCGCGAGCTTCGGACCACCATCGTGACCAGCAACAATCAGACCTCAGAACAGGTGCGCGATGTGCACAGCCGGATTGATGAACTGATGCGGGAGCGGCGCCGATGACCGCGATTGATCTTTTCCTCGCGCGCGAACCCCAGGAAGAAGGGGAGCGGGACGACCCCTACGATGACGCCACCGGCAAGACGGTTCGCGCTCCGGTCGGCAACCTGACATGGGGCCGTGGCTACTTCCTCAAAGAGATCGGCTCGAGCGAGCTGTTCGACGTGATCGACCGGTTCCTGGTCGGAAAAATCGAGGCTCAGTTGATGCCCCATTCGTGGTATCAAATCGACCCGCCGCGCCAATCCGTGCTTCTGGATATCGCTTATAACGGCGGCGTCCATTGTCTGCTCGGCTACATCCACATGCTCGCCGCACTCGACGCCAAAGATTGGGCGACCGCCCAGATTCAGTGCACTACTTCGAATCCCAAACTCAAAGGCCGGTATGAGGCCCTCGCCAAAATCCTCCTCACAGGTGACCCATGAAAGACTCCTTCGACATGTACATCGCCCGCACGCAAGCGCGGCTCGCATTCTTCTTGTTGATCGTTCTTGTGCTACTCACTTGCGGCGTGGTGGCCATCATGCTGTTTCCGCAGGTGAAGCCACCCCAGGAGATCGTCGGCCTGATTGTCCAGGTGCTCACCGGCGTGCTGGCGCTCTGCGGCTCTGCCATTGCATACTTCTTCGCAAGACACAGGCCGCCGACCGTGGGTGATCAGGACGATCCGAACAAGATTGTCTCGAAACAGACCTCGACGACGGAGGTATCCCAGTCGATCCCTTTAGTGCCGGCGACCCCGGCGAACAATCAGGAGCAAACGAAATGAGTCTAATCACCCTTCCCGCTGAACTGGGGGCACTCGTGCTGAAGTACGCCGTGGCCAAATACATCGAAGCCGCGGGCTCGGCCGCCGGCGCCATGACCGCTCGAGCGACCGCCATCAAAGCGATCGCCCAGGAGATCGCCGGCGTCTCGACCGGCGCCGTGACCATCGCGGAGCTTCAAGCCTTCACCGCGGCGGAGCTCGAGGCCAAAGGCATCGCCATGTCCACGCAGACCCTCGTAAATGGCCTCGTGGGCCTCTTGGCGAACGCGATCCCAGGCCCCACCGGCGGGCTCATCTCCGCGGCCATTGCCGCTCAGGTGAACCTGGTGGCTCAGGATGTGATCAGCGTGGCTTCGGCGTACATCGCATGAGTCTGTTGAGCATCCTCCAACTTGTGGGGGCGCTCTTGTCGGCCGGCAAAGAGGCGGCGGATCTGATCGATTGGTGGGAGAAACAGCGCGCCGCGGGGCAGCCCTACGGCGCGCCGCTCTCGCTCCATCAGGAATCGCAGGCCAAAGCAATCGTTGCGGCGAAGTTCGACGGCGACGAAGACATGGCCCAGAACTTCATCACCGGTACGCTCGGGAGCTAATCATCATGGACGTTGGAGAGGCGGCAGCCCTTGGCCTGCTGGTGCAATATGCAATGGATAGTTTCACGGCCGACCCGGCGAACATCGCCCCGCCGGCCGATCCCCGCCTCTCCCCCCAGTGGAAACTGCTGGGTCACCTCACCGCGTTCGATGCGGTGTTTCGCAAAGGCCCTCTCAATTTCGGCAATGCCGTCTGCTACGGCTTCCTGGCTCAAAGCACGACGGACCCCACCTCGTTCGCGGTGGCGATCCGTGGCACGGCGGGCACCCTCGAATGGCTGGACGATGCGGAATTCTTGCCCGTCCAGCACCCTATCGCCGGGACCGTCGAGGCGGGATTTTGGGGGATCTACCAGAGCATGGAATTCCAGCCCTTGGGGGGCACCTTGCGGCCCGCTCCGGCGGGGATCGCGGCGGCGGTCGGCCAGGGCTCGATTGTCGTTATAGGCCATAGCCTGGGGGCTCCCCTGGCGACCTACCTGGCGTTCGACCTGTCGGCGGCAGGACTGCTAGGGGATCGCGTACAGGCCATCCTATTCGCTTCCCCACGGCCTGGGGATAGCCAATTCGGGGCGGCCTTTGCCACGTCGGTCAAGCGTTACCAGCTTTTTAACTATGACCTGGATATCGTCCCCAGAGTGCCCCTCGGGAACAGTTACACCGACCTCCCCGGCGCGGTCTGGATCGACCCGGATACGGCCCAGTGTAAGGTCGGATTCTCTCTGTTTTGCCATCATCATTTGCTCTGCTATCTGGCCATGCTCGACTACGCGCTCATGAATTGGCAGGCCACGCCAGTTTGCGATTACCAGTATACCGTTTGCATCAAGGGGAAGACGCCATGAAGTTTGGACGAAAGCCACGCGGCCACGACAGCCGGATCCCGAAGTTTGCGGACCTGGTCAAAGGTCGCGCCCTCGCGCCCATCCCTTTCGCTATCAATTATGCCCATGGCCTACCCAACAATCTAGGCGCCATGCTCAATGATCAGCTGGGCGACTGTACCTGCGCAGCATGTTGCCACGCCATACAAGTTTGGTCTTTCAACGCGACCGGCGGACTGGTATCCCCGCCAGACAGCGCGGCACTGGCCCTGTACGAGCTCGCCGGCGGCTACGTCCCGGGCGAACCGAACACCGACCAGGGGTGCGTCGAACAGACCGTTCTGCAGGACTGGATGACCACCGGCATCGATAGCAACAAGCTCGCGGCCTACGTCGAAGTGGACCAGGGCGATCTGGACGCCATCCGGCGCACCATCTGGGAATGCGGCCTCGCCTACATTGGCTTCAACGTTCCGCAGTACATGCCCATGAGCGCGGGCTCGATCTGGGATGTAAACCCCACGGCCGACAACACCATCATCGGCGGCCATGCGGTGATCCTGGTGGGCTATGACGTGACCGGCCTGATGGTCGTCATCAGCTGGGGCGCGCTCTATTACATGACGCCCGCATTCTTCGCGCAGTTCGTCGACGAAGCCTATGCGCTTGCGAACGCGGAATGGATCACGTCCACCGGCAAGTCGTCGGCGGGCCTCTCTCTCGCAGATCTCGAAGCCTTGATGGCGGCGTTGAAGTGGAACCCGCCGGCCTATGGGACGCACGCATATCGCTGGCGCCGTCAGCGTCACAAGCATTTGAAAAAGAAACAGCGCGCGGCTGCGGTTGCCGTGGCCACCTGATAGGCTAGTCGGGTGCCGCGATGTGTGAAGCATCGCGGCGACCCTAACCACCTAGCCCACCGGAGCGCTGAGCCAAATGGCTGATTCGGATTGTACCCCGCGCCTTGTTGCCTTCTGCACCACCTGCAAAGGCCGGGTGCACCACCTCCGGCAGACCCTTCCCCAAAACCTCGCGGATCACGCGGGCGATCCATACGTCAAGTTCGTCATCCTCGACTACGGCAGCCAGGACGACCTGCTGGCCTGGATCTTGTCCGATGAGCGCTTCGAAGCCGCGATCCAGGAGCGGCGCCTGATCGTCGCCTCCCATCCCCGCATCGGCCCCTTTCAGATGGCCCACGCGAAGAACATGGCCCACCGCATCGCGCTCGATGAACGCGCGGACCTCCTCGTGAACCTCGACGCAGACAATTTCACGGGCCCCTACTTCGCTTCCCACATTCGTCGGCTCTTTGCCGAGAACCCCCACATTTTTCTCTGGGGCTGCATGATCCAGCCCTGCAAGCTGCACGTGGATGCGGACCCCTTCATCGCCCACGGCGAGGGGGAGTGTGTGCTGCCACGTCGGCATGCCGGGCCCTGCACCACCGCGCTCTACATGCTCCACCAGCTCTACGATGAAAACGAGCGGCCCCTCACGCGCGGCATCACCGGGCGGATCGCGGTCTCGAGGACGGCTTTCCTCCAGACCGGCGGCTATGACGAGAAGTACGCCAACTGGGGCCCCGATGACCAGGACATGGTCGCGCGGCTGAAACTCCTGGGCTATGAAGGCCTGCCAGTCCCCAACCGCTTTTTGGGCTGCATCCACCACGGACCCAAACTGCGCTTCAAGGAATACCCGCATGCGGATCCAGGCGATGCGGCCTATTACGATCCGGCGCCCATCGAGCGAACCACCGCAGTCGCGAACTTCGGCCAGGTCGGATGCGGCTGGATCCAGGAGTACCTCCCAGGCTGGGAGCAGTTCCATTCGGTGATCAATGCCATGCCCACGCGCATTTTCGGCATCGGCATGCATAAGACCGGCACCCTATCGCTCGCCGGCGCGCTCAACCTTCTGGGCCTCGATTGTGAGCATTGGCCCACCCCGCGATGGGCCCGCAACGTCTGGGAAGAGATGCGCGATTGCGGCAAATCGCTCACCCTCGAGCGCCACTACGCGGCGACTGACTTCCCGATCGCGATGCTGTTCCGCGAGCTCGACCAGGCCTATCCCGGCTCGAAGTTCATTTTGACGGTGCGGGACGAAGTCGACTGGCTCCGGAGCGTGCGCAATCACTGGAATCCCGCCATCAATCCCTGGCGCAAGGAATGGGACAGCGATTGCTTCACCCACCGGATGCATCAGATCGTCTATGGCTCGAAAGCCTTCGATCCGCTGAATTTTTTGAAGCGCTACCGGGGGCATAACGCCGCGGTACTCGATTACTTCAAGGACCGGCCTGGCGATTTGCTCGTCATGGACATGGATGCCGGCGATCCCTGGCGTGCGCTCTGTTCATTCCTGGGCACGCCGATCCCTAGCACGTCCTATCCACGCCTCAACGCTTTGTAGGATTGGACTTCGGGGAATCAGAGATTGAGAAATCGGTAAACG
>Ga0182012_10006123_pt1 | contig 12317 bp, 11 predicted proteins | sample 612S2SmetaG_FD_120486 | JGI IMG/M metagenome (GOLD analysis project Ga0182012, IMG submission 120486) | Permafrost microbial communities from Stordalen Mire, Sweden - 612S2S metaG | ecosystem: Environmental > Terrestrial > Soil > Wetlands > Permafrost | place: Sweden: Stordalen | collected...
TACATTTCGGCGCGGACGGTCATGGCGAAAGCGCCTGGCCGGCTCGGCAGAGTCTCTTTCTCCCAAATATCTTGCGGATGTTCTTTCCGCAACTGCGCGGCCAAGGCGGCGAGTTCTTGTTCGGCAATGCGGGGAGTTAAACCGGGACGAACGCGGCCCCACATCTGAACGTTGATGGTTTTTTCAGAGAAAGCTGCTAGGTCTTGACCGGCCGCAAAATAGGGCTCTTGCACGATGGGGACGCAAAGCTGGGGTGGGTCCAAGCCGAGGCCGCTGAAGTCGCCGGGCAGAACGCCGACGATGGTGGCAGGCTTTTTGTTGAGCAGAATGGTTTTTCCGACAACCGATTGATCCGCGCCAAAGCGGCTCCGCCAAGTGCCGTAACCGAGGACGACCACAGGCGCGGCGCCGGGCGCTTCGTCCACGGCCGGTGAAAACAGCCGGCCTAGCTTGGGAACGGCACCAAGTTCATTGAAAAAGTTGGGAGTAAGAAAGCTGGTGTCGATCGGCTGTTCGTCCTGGCCGACGGTTAGCCTGCCGAGGCTTCTTGCCATCACGGCGCTGAGCGTCTTCGAATGCGCGGCGAAGAAGGCAACTTCCGGATAGGCGAAGTTGTCGGCGAAGTTACCGGGTGATTCGTGCTGGAACTGCAGCAGAGTAGCGGGATCGCGCACCGGCAAAGGGCGCAGCACCATGAGATTGAAGAAGCCGAAAGCGGCGACGTTGATGCCAATGCCAAGGGCCAGCATGGCTATGGCGGTAAGCGTGAATCCAGGCGACCGTTGCAACATCCGAGCGGCGTAACGAAGATCCTGTAAGAAGCTATCAATCCAAAGCCAGCCCCACGCATCGCGCGCTTCTTCGCGCAGGCGCAGGGCGTTCCCGAAGTTTCCATTTCCTCCGCGTGCCGCCATTTCGCGGTGAAACTCCATCTCGTTCGCCAGCTCCTTGTCAAAGCGGCGGCGGTTCGACAGGTAAAGGAGCCGGCGGAATAGTTTTCTCATAGGCGGATTCCTTTATGCGGTGCGAAGGACGGATTGAATAGCTCCGTGGACGCGTTCATAATCCGCCAACTGGTATTCGAGCTGCTTTCGCCCAGCGGCAGTGAGGCGGTAGAAACGGACTTTCCGATTGGTTTCCGAGATACCCCATTCGGCAGTGGCCCAACCTTGGAGAAGAATTTTTTGCAACGCGGGATAAAGCGCGCCTTCTTCTATTTTCAGGACTTCGGAGGAAAGACAATGAATCCGCTGGGCGATGGCGTAGCCGTGGAGGGTTCCGGAGCGAAGAACCTTTAGGATGAGAAGAACAAGCGAGCCCGAAGGCATATCTGCTATAGGCATAATATCGTTATGGGTAGTGTGCACGGGAGCGAGATACCGTGTCAAGTATTTTGCGAAGGCGTGCCGCCGGTTGGCGACGTCGGGGAAGATGGTGGCTTCGGGATCTGATTGAATTGTGATTTGGCAATCCATTACAAGCTATTATCCGGTTCCTGCCTATTTCTGCTAGCGCATATTGCCAGTGCCGAACCAGTTCCGGCGGCGGGAGCGCTGCTGGCGATGGTGCATGAGCAAGCCAAGCAGTTGAGCCCCATTGAGCGGACGGAGGTGCTGGATGATTTGGCGATTGCAGCGACGGCGTTGGACCGCCAAGTCTCGCGGGAATGGGCGATGGAGATGTACGAAGTAGCGAAGAACCAGATCGATGGCCAGGATACGTGGCAACAGATGATGCGGGCAGCGCAAAGGAAGAATGCGCTGACGGTGTTGTCCTTCACAGATCCGGAAGCGGCGGCGGAACGGTTTTTCGACTTGGAGCCGAGTGCGGGGCATTTGCCGGCTGAGGATCCGAGGGTGGATCTGTCGCGGCATTTGTTCGTGAGGCTCTGGTCCAAAGAGGGAAGGCGGTCGCTGCCGGCAATCAGGAGGATGGCGGCGTTTACGGCGGAAACGGGCGAGTATCCGTATGCCGCGATGGGGCTTCTGATTCCGGAGGTGGCGCGGGTTGACAGGCGGATTGCGCAGGAGCTTTTTGCGGAGGCAGTACGGCATCTCGGAGACCAAGCGCGAATCCACCGGACGCAGGGCGCGTACTTACAGGTTTTGCGAAAGAGCTGGATGGTGGCGAACCAGAGGCAGCGGAGGGCGGCGGCGCGAGCGGGAGTTCTGAGAGCGCAGCGCGCGGCGCAACAAGGCCAGGATGGAGGCGGACATTTTTATTTCCGCTATTATTTGCCGCAGGGGACGGTGCGATTGGATCGAGAGGTTGAGGCGAAGATCTACGATCTGCTGCCGTTTTTGGATGATTCAGATAAGAGACTGGGGGCTCGGTTGCGGGAGGAATATCCACGGCTGAGGGAGGTGCCGGTGGTGAGCGTTGGAGTGGTCCCATGGAGATCGGCGGTATTTGCTTCAGCGGGGCGCGACACTCCGGAGCTGGTGGAGAAGGCGTTTGAGCGGGCTGATTTGCAGTTTTTGCCCAAATGGGCGGCTGAGGATGCGGCGCGGGCAGTTGGGGTCGCCTCATCAATCAAGAGCGCGGCGGCGCGAGAAGAGGGATTGGCTTTGGTGCTGCCTCATTACGAGCGCTTGGACGCGACGAGGGCCGAGGGGCAGCGGGTGGAACTGGCGAGGGATGCGCTGTCGGGAACGGAGGCTTCCTTGGCGTTTTTGGAGGCGATGATTGAATCCGAGGTTATCCTCAGAAGGACCGAGGAGGCACGAAGGATTGCTCGTCGCGCTTGGAAAGTAGGAGTGGGCTTGCCGGATTTGGGCAAGTTGGCGGAGATATGCGGACGGTATTGGTTTGGGGACGAGGAGTTCTATACGGAGATCAATCGAGCACCGGATGTGGCAGCGCGGTTAAGGTTGCTGGCCCGGTATGCGCGGGGGGCGATGAAGGACCAGGTTGGATATGAGGAGCCGAATTGATTGCTAGAATGGTCTCATGGGTGCAGCGTCTGTTTTAAAGCTACCGGTAGAAGAATATCTGGCGATTGACCGGGCGGCGGGGGTCAAGAGCGAGTATCACGACGGCGAAATGTTTCCGATGGAAGCGGTGACGCTGGAGCACGCTTTGATTGGCACGAACGTCAATGCCCTGCTGAAGAGCCAGCTATTGAAGACGGCGTGCCGCGTGGTTGCGTCGGCTTTGCGGGTGCGGGTTAGTCCGACAAAGTTTGTGATTCCCGACATGCTGGTATTTTGCGGGAAGGCTGAGTTGACGGATGATCACCGCGACACGATTACGAATCCGAGAGTGATTGTGGAGGTTTTGTCGCCCTCGACGGCTGATTATGATTATGGGGCGAAGTTTAGTTTGTACAGGCGGCTGCCGTCGTTTGAGGAGTATGTGCTGGTCTCGCAGGATGCGGCACGGGTGGAGACTTTTCGTAAACAGGAGAAGGAGTGGGTGCTGCGGACTTATGAGGGGCTAGAGGTGGAGGTGGCCATTGAGTGTCTGGGGATTTCGCTCGCGTTGCGGGAGGTGTATGAGGGAGTGGAAGTGAGTAATTCGTGAGGCGGTGCGTAACGAATTGGCAGGCGGAACCGCCTGCCCCACAATAGCGGGTGGAAGCGGCTGGCCCACCGCCTCAAAAGCAGGGGCAGCGTGGCAGTTAGCAGCGCGAAAAAGGGGACACCCCTGTGGGTCGGACAGTGCGGAGTTGATCGAAACCAGTCCGGAGTGTCCCCATTTTCGCTGCCGGACTACATCATAGCCGTGGGAGGAGCGGGTTCGTCAGGGCTGCCGGCGGCGTTCAGGGGCCAGCGGATGAGCAGGTAGCCGAGAGCGAGGAGGACGGCGAGGCCGAAGAGGTAGGAGGGGGAGTGGAAGATTTGCAGGTGGTCGAGGATGGTTTTGGGGAGGAATTGCATGCCAGCCCAGACGAGACCTAAGATCGCCTCGCCGGCGATGAGACCGGAGGCGGTGAGGACGCCGGCGTTGTCGATGCGGGCGCGCTGGGCGTCGTTATAGCCGCGGCGGAGGGCGAGCGTGTCGCCGAGCCAGCGGAAAAGGCCGCCGACAAAGATGGCAGTCGTTGTTTCAAACGGCAAATACATGCCGACGGCGACGAGCATGGGGCTTTTCACATTCATGGCGATGAAGGCGAAACCCATGAGAATTCCCACCAGAACGAGGGGCCATGGCATGTCACCTCCCACGATGCCTTGTGCGAGGAGAGCCATGAGACCGGCTTGGGGCGCGGGGAGTTGGCGATCGCCGAAGCCGGTGCCCCCGGTTTTGATGTTGCCTTCATACAAGAGAAGCAAGGGAAAGTACATGACGAGGCTAGCGACAACGACGGCGAGTAACTCGGCAATCTGAATATTGCGCGGAGTTCCGCCCAAAATGTAGCCGACCTTGAAATCCTGGAGGAGTTCACCGGCGACGGCAGAGGAAACACACACAACCGCCGCGACTCCCAGGACGGCGGCGACACCTCCAATGCCGGAAACTCCGAGAGACACCATTAAGAGCGCGGCAATGATTAGGGTGGAGAGCGTCAGTCCGGAGACGGGGTTGTTGGAGGAACCGATGAGTCCGCAGAGACTGCCCGAGACAGTGGCGAAGAAGAATCCGAGGATGAGCATGACTACCGCGGCGACAATGCCACCGACGACTTGGCCAGAGAAGTAGATATAGAGGGCGATCATGAGGCCGAAGACGACTCCGATGAGACTGAGTACGACTTTGGTACTCATGTAGCGCTCGGTGCGGCTGACAGAGACCTTTTGGTCAGTCGCTTGACGCGCTTCGGTGATGGTGCGCTTGATGCCGATGACCAGGTTGGTGCGCATTTTGAAGAGAGTGTAGCCTGCCCCGACTAACATGCTGCCGACGGCGATGGGACGCACAATATATTTCCAGACGGCGGTGGCCATCCCGGCCCAGGAATCGGAGTTAGCGTCAGGCGGGAGGAAAGCGTGGAGTTGTGGGCCCATGAAGTAGATCAAGAGAGGAACGAGAAAGCCCCAGGCGAGGAGACCACCGGAGAATTGCAGGGCAGCGAGGCGCGGGCCGATGACATAGCCGACTCCGAAATAGGCGGGACTGATGCTGGGAGCGGAGAAGCTGGTGATGCCGCCGGTTGGGAGGATGTTGGAGGTACCGGCGCCTCCCAAGCGGACACGGCTGGTGCCTAGCCGGCCGATGTGGATGGGAAATTCGGCATCGGCGGCGAAGAGTTGGAGGCGGCCTAACATGTAGACGATGCCGCCGATAGCGATATTCCAGAACAGGAAGCGGGCGGCTTCCGCACCACGCTGGCCGGCTTTGTGGATTTCGGAGGCGGCGACGGATTCAGGGAAGGGCAGCTCGGGATCTTCAACCATGACGCGGCGCACGAGAGAGATGAACAGGACGCCTAAGACGCTGCCCACGAGGATGAGTACGGAGGTCTTCCAATAAGCGTCGACGAAGCCGAAGGAGGTCCAGGTGTGGGCGATGAGAAAGGCCGGGATGGTAAAGATGGCGCCGGAGGCAACGCCTTCGCCGATGGAGCCGCTGGTGCGGGCAATGTTTTCTTCGAGGAGAGAACCTTTCCAGGCGCGAAGAACGGCCATGCTGATGACGGCGGCGGGATAGGTGGCGGCGACGGTGATGCCGGCGCGCAGGCCGAGATAAGCATTGGCCGCGCCGAGGACGACTGTCATTGAGAGACCGAGGATAAGGGCGCGGGCGGTGAGTTCGCGCATTTGGACGTGTTCGGGAACGAAGGGTTTGAAGGGCTGGGCTGGAGCGCTCATAAGTGTGTTGTTATTGTACGCAAGGGCGGAGGACGCCAAGCTACGGCGCATCCGTTCCGACTCCGATTCACTATTCGGCAAGGAGATTGGCTTGGTGGTAAAGGTTTGTGTCGCGCAAGTGGGAAGCGTGGTGTTCGATACAACGGCGACGCTGGAGCGGATGGAGGGGATGTGCCGGCGGGCGAGTGCGGCGGGTGCGCGGTTGGCGGTGTTTCCGGAAGCGCTGCTGGGCGGGTATCCGAAGGGGTTGACTTTCGGGGCTACGGTGGGCAACCGCACGGCGGAAGGGCGCGAATTGTTTTTGCGTTACAGCAAAGCGGCGGTCAGATGTCCGGGCCCGGAGACGGAACAAGTGGCGGGCTGGGCGAAGGAATGCGATCTGCACGTTGTGACGGGCGCGGTGGAGCGCGATGGTGGAACGTTGTACTGCACGTCGCTGCTGTTTTCGCCGGACGGCAAGTTGATAGCGAAACATCGAAAGCTGATGCCAACGGCGAGTGAGCGGCTGTTGTGGGGATTGGGCGACGGATCGACCATGCAAGTGACTGAGACCGAGATTGGGCGGATTGGGATGGCGATTTGTTGGGAGAACTATATGCCGCTGTACCGGCAGCACCTCTATCAACAGGGAGTTGAGATTTGGTGTGCGCCAACGGTGGATGCACGCGAGATGTGGCAAACGAGCATGCGGCACATTGCATATGAAGGCCGTTGTTTTGTATTGAGCGCTTGCCAGGCGCTAACGAAGGCAGACTGGCCGGAGGATTTGCGAGAAACCGGAGGGGAGATCGATGGCAGAAGCGTGATCGTCTCTCCCTTTGGTGAGTTATTGGCAGGGCCCATAGCGGGCGAACAGTTACTGGTGACGGATATCGATCTGGACGACATTGGGCGCGGGAAGTTTGATTTGGATGTGGCGGGGCATTACAACCGGCCGGATGTGTTCCGGTTCGAGGCGAAGAGGGGGCAGAACTAACTGGGCTGCGCTGAAGGGGCGACGTCCACCGGGAGGCGGGCAATGCCGAGTTCCCGTTTAACGAGTTCATCAAACCAGGAGAGAGGCAAGCAAGCGCGCAGGGTGGCCATGATTTTGGCGTCGGCACCGACGAGAAGGCGGGCCGGCGGTTTCTTTGCGAGCATGCCGCGGACAATTTGCCGGGCGGCTTGATCGGCACTGATGGCTTTTGAGGCGAAGCGCTTGGAGGCGGCGACGAGACCGTCGATCTCCGGCCCGTAGAGTTGGCGGGCGGGATGAGTGGGGTGAAATTCGGCGGAAGAGGCATCGCCTTTTGCCCACATGTTGGTGGCGACGGCGCCGGGTTCGAGCACGGTGACGCCGATTCCTTGACGGCGGAGTTCGATGCGCAAGGCGTCGCCGAGAGCCGTGGTGGCGAATTTGCTGGTGGTGTAGGGTGCGAGGACAGGTTGGGAGACGCGGCCGCCAATGGAACTGGTGAAGAGCAAACGGGGAACGAATGGGCCGTGCGCGGCCACGCCTTGGCGGAGGAGAGGCAACGCGGCGCGGGTGAGATCGATCATGCCGAAAAAATTAACGTCGAACTGACGGCGCCAATCGGCGGCAGAGACATGTTCGAGAGGTCCGGGGACGACGATGCCCGCGTTATTCATGAGGACGCGAAGGCCGGAGGACGCGACCAACCTGGCGGCGCTGTGCAAAGCGGCGGCGATGGAGTCCTGATTGGTAACGTCGAGAAGGATGGGATGAACGCGGCCGGCGGATTGGGTGAAAGCAGCGGCAGCTTCCTTTGAGCGGACGCCGGCCAGGACGTGGAAGCCCTTGGCGGCGAGTTCGAGAGCGGTGGCGCGCCCGATGCCGGTAGAAGCGCCCGAGATGAGAGCCCAGGAAATGGTCATGGGAAAACCCCTTGTTGGAATATGTACACTGTAAATATACAACGTACATGTAAAGCTGTCAACTGGTTATCATCCGAATATGAAAGCAGCGGTGCGCAAAGGACTGACGAAGGCGAAGATCCTCGACGAAGCGCGGGTGCTGGTGGATACGGGCGATATACAGGCACTGACGATGCGGGCACTGGCGGCGCGGCTGGGCGTTGCGCCGATGGCGTTGTACAACCATTTCCACGACCGTGACGCGATTCTGGACGCGCTGGCCGACAGCGTTTTCGAGAGCCTGCGCGAGCGAGCCGCCGCGGCGAAGACGGCAGCGCGGCGCGGATCGCCCTGGCAAAAAAGGTTGAAGGCCGTGGTGATGAGCACGCAGCAGCTAGCGACTCAGCATCCGCGAATATTCCGCATTGCGCTGACGCGGCCCTATAAGCCGGCGTCGGCATTCACACTGGCAGCGGAGATCATAACGATGTTGGAGGAGGCGGGCTTGAGCCGCAACCAGGCGTTCACCGTTTATCATGCGTTCGTCATTTTGGTGCAGGGCTATCCGTTTTGGCGGGAAGGTTTGGAGCAGCATGAGATGAGCGGGGAGGCAGCCGAGGTGTGCGCGCCCTACGGTCTTTTGCCCGCGAAGTGCACAGCGGAGCGGCAGTTTGAGGCGGTAGTGGATTGGTTGCTTGGATGCGTGGCTGAAATGACCGCCGGACGGGGCACAAAGCAGAAGAAGTAGAATGGGCCGCTATTTGCGGAGGTATTGGTCGGTGCCGTTGATCCAGTCTTCGCGAGGAGGCGTGAAGGTGTCGAAGGCGAGAGAGTCTTCGAGCGCGAGGGCGGAGTGCGGAACGTGAGGCGGGATGAAGAGAAATTCGCCGGCTCGGAGGGTGATGTCCTTACCTTCAATGTTGAACTGCAGAGCGCCGGAGATGATTTGGCTGATCTGTTCGTTGTGATGGCTGTGCATCGGGACGAGGCAGCCTTTCTTCATGGAGATACGCGCGACCATGACTTTATCGCCGACGACGTATTGACGGTCGAAGAGGGGATTTACATTTTCGGAGGGGACTTGGTCCCAGCGGATGTATTGCACGACAGGTTGGCTCATACGAGGAAGATGATATCGCTCGCGAGTTTAGTAATGCTTAGGGGCGCTGAAGGTTTTGAAGAGGGCGAGCATGTCGGAGGCGTCTTTTTTGAGGGCGAGCGAGCGGGGGTCGGTTTGGGGGCAACTGAGGTCGGGGGAGCGGAGGCCGTTGGTTTCGATGAACAGAGAAGTGCCGAAGGAAATACTTTTCATGCAATGAGCGGCGGGCAGTTCGTTAAGGGGTCCGGCGGCTTTGAGATCGGCGAGGAGGCGCTGGCACATTTCTTTGGGCACTTTGGAGCGCTGCCGAGTTCCGTCGGTGCGTTCAAGCATGACGCGAGGGCCGGACTTTTCGAGGGTCATGGTCATGCCTTGGATATTGGTTGAACCGGAGTTGATGATTTTTACCTGGGCGGCGAGCATGAGAACAGCGAAGGGGAGCACAACTTTATTGTGGCCTATTTTTTCGTGGGTGCGGCGAGGCCGGTGATGAGGAGGTTGGAGCAGGCGGTGACGAAATCGTCTTGCGGCAGGCCTTGGGCGAAGGGTAACCGATCGAGCTTGAGAGCGCCGATGCCGTGGACGAGGGACCAGGCGGCGCAGGCCATGAGGCGGGCATCGCTGGGACGGAAGTGGCCGGTAGCTTGGCCTTCGATGATGAGATTTTCGAGGATTTGGAAGGCGCGTATTTCGGCTTCACAGGGATCGGGGGCGATGGTGGAGGCGGGGTCGGGGTTGCTGTTGAACATGACTTCAAAATAGGGAGCGTGCTCGCGGGCGAAACGGACGTAGGCGACGCCCATGGCATTGAGGCGGGCCGGGAAGGCGGGGCCGGCGGAGTCGCGGCCCTGTTCGAGAGCGGCGGCGAATTTTTCGAAGCCGACGGCGCGGATGGCGGCGAGGAGTTGTGCTTTGTCGGTGAAATGGCGGTAGGCGGCGGAGCGCGAGACGCCGGCGCGGGTGCCGATTTCGCGGAGGGTGAGGGCGCGGACGCCTTTTTCGGCGATGAGGGCGAGGCCGGTTTGGATGAGCGTGGCTCGCAGGTTGCCGTGGTGGTAGGACTTTGGGGCGGGGGTGGCGGCGCGCATATTTAGATTATGGATGGCGATAGACTGGCTGGATGACTCGACGCAACCTTGTTGGTTCGATGGCGCTCGCGGCGGCTGGGCGCGTTTTGCGGGCGGATGACCACCACCATGAGTGGAAGCCGCTGTTGGGTGTGCTGGGCGATTACACGCCGAATAATGTTTCGTGGGCGAAGGCGAGCGGCTTCACGAATATGATTTTGAGTTCCGGGCCGCATTCGACACTCGATGCGAACACGATGACGGACGAGCAGATTGAAGGCGTCAGAAATGTGCTGAAGAGCAATCAGATGCATGTTTCGGCGCTGCAAGTGGGAGGCGATAGCATCAATCCCAACATGGCGGCACGGAAGCGCAGCAACCAATATTTCGTGAAGGCGATTGAACTGGCGGGGAAGCTGGCGGTGCCCTATATCGGCACGCAATCGGGGCGCAATCGCGCAAAGCCTTTCGATAAGCAGATTGAAGAAATTGTGCACGTGTATACGGAAGAATTCTTTCCGGTGTGTCAGCGGGCGAAGGTGCGGATTCTGTGGGAGCCCTGGCCCGATGGGGAAAATTTGGCGACGAGCCCGGCCGGTTTTTCGGCGCTGTTCAAAGGGTTCGGTGATTCACCATATGTGGGCTTGCAATACGACCCTTCGCATTTGGTGCGGCAGTTCATGGACCCGATTCAAACGGCGCGCGATTTTGTGGACAAGATATACGATGTGCATTTGAAAGACACGGAAATTCTATGGCCGGTGCTGCGATCGACGGGGATTTATAACGAAAACCATGTGGATTGGTGGCGGTACCGGATACCGGGGATGGGGTCAATTAACTGGCGGGAGTTTTTCAGCGTGCTGCAGGATGTGGGGTATACAGGAGCCATGTCCATTGAGCAGGAAGACCCCCTGTATGGAGCGGACGATAATCCGGGGCCGGATTTTTCAGACGATTTTAAGACGGGTTTTTTGATGGCGAAGCGGTACTTGAACCAGTACGTACCATGACGGATAGGACACGAAAATATAGTAACTTTTCCAGGCGCACGAGGTACTATAGGCAGGTCTAACATGCGCCTTCACAAAAATTTATTACAACTTTTCGTTTTTCTTGCAGCGGTTTCGATCAGTACCCCGCTTTTTGCAACCGTGGGGAATTGGACGACCACCGGCTCTCTTAACATTCCACGCGGATTCCACGTGCAGGCTCTATTGTTTGATGGCCGCGTTTTGGCGGCGGGCGGCACGACGGCCACGGGGCCGACGAACACCGCCGAAATTTACAGCCCCACAACCGGATTGTGGACCTTGACAGCAAACATGATGACGGCGCGGACGAGCGCATCGGGATTGACGCTGCCTAATGGCAAGGTGCTGGTGGCCGGAGGGGTGACGAGCGGCGGCAGTGTGGTGGCGACGACAGAAATTTTTGATCCGGCGACGAACACATGGTCGGCGGGGCCGACGATGCTAAGTGCACGGACGAATTTCGCGATGGTCACGCTAAGTTCCGGTAGGGTTCTGGCGTTGGGGGGATGTGGGACGAGCGTCTGCGTGACGAGCGGCGTGGTATCGCCGGATCCCTTGAAATCGGCGGAGGTTTATAGCGCGACTTTGAACACTTGGCTACCGACCGGGGCGATGAACACAGCGCGGCCTTTGCCGAGCGCGGTCTTGATGCCGAACGGGAAAGTGTTTGTGACGGCGAATATCGGTATCAATGTATTCACGCAATTTGACATTTACGATCCGGCCACGGGTACGTTTACAGCCTCGGGCCCTGAACTGTATCCGGCGCCGGCCCTCACGGCGGGTTTGCTGGACGGGCGGGTGGTGGCCTTCTACGATGGGCCGACCTACGTTTATGATCCGGTGGCCAATACCTTTACGGCAGGCGGAGCGATGGCACACACGCAAGTAGGACCCACGGTGACGACGCTCAGAGACGGTTTCGTGCTGGTGGCAGGCGGCGGGGTCCACACATCGTGCAGCGGCGGGAAAGGCGGCGGCTGCCATACAAATTACGATGGCGTCAATGAACTCTTTCTTCCCGCCAGCAACAGCTTTGAGACCGCTTCCGCCAGCATAGGCGTGCATTTGCAGGGTGCTGCCGCGACACAATTGAAAAACGATACCGTGCTGCTGGCGGGCGGCTTAACCTCTTACCTTACGAACAGTGTTCCTACGGGCGGGTCGGAAATCTATGAAGAGGCGAGCGAGACTCTGACGCCATCGCCGCTCACCTTTGGCGGGCAGATTGTGGGAACGGCGAGCGCGGCGGGAACGGTGACGCTTACGAATACCACGAACGCCAAGTTGGCGGTGCTGGGAGTAAAGGCAACGGGCGACTTTAGCGAAAGCAATACCTGCGTGGGGACGATTGCGGCAGGCGCGACTTGCCCGGTTACCGTGACCTTTAAGCCGACGGCAACGGGAGCGCGCGTGGGAGCGTTGAACATTACTTTGGGCGACTCACCGTTTGCGGACAGCATTGTGCTGAACGGCACGGGCCTCAGCTATGCACTAACGGCGAATCCGGCGA
>Ga0182012_10006126_pt1 | contig 12315 bp, 12 predicted proteins | sample 612S2SmetaG_FD_120486 | JGI IMG/M metagenome (GOLD analysis project Ga0182012, IMG submission 120486) | Permafrost microbial communities from Stordalen Mire, Sweden - 612S2S metaG | ecosystem: Environmental > Terrestrial > Soil > Wetlands > Permafrost | place: Sweden: Stordalen | collected...
GGCGAACCTCAAACATGCGTTTGCACTGTTCGTCTGGCACTTCAATTTCTGCCGTAAACACAGCGCCCACGGTCAAACCCCGGCGATGGCGGCAGGATTAACCGACCGCATCTGGAAGATCGATGAGATTTTGCAGTATGCGGTCTGACCAAACCACGCAAACATGAGAGAGCACCTATTCAGCGCATTTAATGAGTTCAGAAAGAAGGCTCGAAATAATCGCCCGTCCAGCCTGATACGTCATAACCCTCGGAAATTCACGCTTGGAGTTGTCAAAGTCTTGCATGTCTGCCAGCTTTTTGCTGGCCAAATCACTGCGGATGACATCAAGCCTTTCGCGGCGTCGCCCACCAATCGCGGTCTGGACTCGCCCACATTCCTTCTCAACATCAACGCGCAACTTGCCCAGAGTTCCAAGAAATTCAAGGTCGTCGGTTTGGGCGATCAAAGCCCTCATGCCCGACAATTCACCAACGAAGGCCGACCGCCTAGCCCTGTCTTCGCGCCCAATAGCCAGCCAGTGGCCAAGCACCCCACCAATCAAAACCCCCAACAAGCCGGAGAGGGCGGAGAAGGTGGCGGTGCTGTTCAGTGGCATGTTGTTTTAATCTGCTTCGGAATAAATTTGGCCATCGGCTTCTTTTTTGCTTACCGGCCAAATTTAAAACGGTAAATGTGTTACACTGATTCCAGTGTGCGCACACCTTTAACCCGGAGTGAAGCCGAAACTTGCAAGGCTGGCCGGTCCCAGCAACAATCCGGCAGGACATGACCCAATTTGGCTCGTCACTCTTGTTATAGATGCACAATGTTTGTTATATCTATTTTAAACTGAGTTCAATTCGGGTGCGGTTCCCTTTTGTCCTGAATTTCTCCTGAAATTAAATTGCGGCGACCGATTTTAGCATTGGTTGGATCTTGAGCAATGGGACCGCTGGTTCAACGGCTGTGGTCGTCGCTGCGTTCAGGCTCAACCCCAGTGCGCCGCGATAAACCCGCAGGTAGTCTTCCACCGTGCGTTCCCAGGAAAAATCCACCGCCATGGCGTTGCGCCGGTATTGACGGAACAAAGCGGGTTGGTCGTAAAGAGCCAGGGCTTTCCGAATGGCTTTCGCCAGGGCCACGGCGGAATATTCGCGAAATTTAATGCCGTCGGCCAGATCGGCGTTGGCGGTGTAATCCACCACACTGTCATCCAGCCCGCCCACCGCCCGGACGATGGGGATGGTGCCATAGCGGAGGCTGTACATTTGATTCAAGCCGCAGGGTTCAAAATGCGACGGCATCAAGTAGAAATCGCAGCCGGCCTCAATGCGATGGGACAGGCCTTCGTTAAAACCGATGCGGACGGCCACCTGAGTGGGGAAACGCCGGGCCAAATCTTGATACGCGCGTTCAAACACCGGCGAGCCGCTGCCCAGCAGGACGAATTGCAGGCCGGTGCAGAGCATCTCCTCAAGAGCGCCAAGCTGGATATCCACGCCTTTTTGCTCGGCGAGGCGGGAAACCGTGCCAAACAAGGGGATTTTCGGCTCCATGGGGAGGCCCAATTCGTGTTGCAGCACGACCTTGTTGCGGTCCTTGCCGCGGGTGCGCGCGGCGGAATAAGAGGCTTTGAGAAAACGGTTTTTGGTGGTGGTCCAGTCCCCGTAATCCACGCCGTTTAGAATGCCCGTCAGCTTGCCCTGACGGTTGCGCAAAAAGCCATCGAGGCCGCAGCCGAATTCCTCGGTGGTGATTTCCCGGGCGTAGCGCGGGCTGACGGTGGTGATGCGGTCGGCAAACGCAATGCCAGCCTTGAGGCAATTAAGCTGGCCATAAAATTCCGCGCCCTCGATGCCGAAGAATTCCCCGGGCAGATTGGTCAGGGCGAAACTCTCCGGCGGAAACACGCCTTGATAGGCGAGGTTATGGATGGTCAGGCACGTGGGCGGCGGTTTGATCCACCCTTCCCTTTGCTGCTGCAGCATCAGCGCCGGCACCATGCCAACCTGCCAGTCGTGCACATGCACCAGGTCCGGATGCCACGGCAAATAGCGGGCCAGATGGGCCACGCATTTGGAAAAAAAGATGAAGCGTTCGGCGTTGTCCAGGTAACTGATGTTGGCCTCCTGGTAGATGCCGGCGCGGTCGAAGTACCCAGGCTGGTCCAGAAAATACACGGTCAGGCCGGGTTGCGGTTCCAAGGACCACAATTGCGCCGCCACCGTGCGATCGCCCATGGGCAGGTTCAAATACCAATCCACATGGCGCAGGTCGGGGAATTTTTCCTTGATCCCCCGATAGAGCGGCGTGACCAGGACGGCTTCATGGCCGGCATGGGCCAGTGCCTTCGCCAGCGCCCCGACCATATCGGCCAGACCACCCGTTTTGGAATAAGGATGTACCTCGCTGCTCGCGAGCAAAATTTTCATGGATGTGTGATTGCTCTCAAGTCAATCATACCACGGCAGTTATACTAGCAGCTTTCAAGTACGGTTGCAAGGGCGCCGGGATCAGAATGCTGCCGTCGGCCTGCTGGTGGGTTTCCAGCAACGCCACGAACAAACGGGCGAGGGCGGTGCCGCTGCCATTCAGAATGTGCGGGAATTTGTTTTCACCGGCGGCGGTTTTGAAGCGGAGATTCATGCGGCGGGCCTGGAAATCCTCGCAGTTGGAACAACTGGAAACTTCAAGATAACCGCCCTGCCCTGGCGCCCAGACCTCAATGTCGTAGGTTTTGGCGCTGCCAAAGCCCATGTCACCGGTGCAGAGCATGATCACGCGGTAATGGAGGCCGAGGAGTTGGAGGACGCGCTCGGCGTTTTCCACCATTTTTTCCAACTCGTCGTAGCCGTGCTCGGGCTTGACGATTTTTATAAGTTCCACCTTGTCAAACTGATGCACGCGGATCATGCCGCGCGTGCCCACGCCGGCGGCACCGGCCTCGCCACGGAAACACGGAGTGTAGGCGCAATAGCGAACGGGCAGGTCCGATTCCTTTAAAATTTCGTCGCGGTGGATGTTGGCCACCGGGGTTTCGGCCGTGGGGATCAGGTACAATTTGCCCAGCTTGCCGGCATCGTCGCCCTCGGCCACGCCGTAATACTGGTCCTTGAATTTGGGAAACTGGCCGACACCTTCGAGGCATTGGGGTCCGACCATGAGGGGCGGCGCGATCTCGGTGTAGCCGTGCTCGGTGATGTGCAAATCCAGAAGAAACTGAATCAACGCGCGTTCCAGGCGCGCGCCCCAGTTGGTGTAGAGCAGGAACCCGCTGCCGGAGAGTTTGGTGGCGCGGGCAAAGTCCACGAGTTTGAGCGATTCGCACAATTCGACGTGGCCCTTGGGCTTGAAACTGAATTCCGGCTTGGCGCCGTGGACGCGGACTTCGGGGTTGTCGGCGGCGGTTTGGCCGGGCACCACGGATTCGTGGGGCAAATTCGGCAGCCGGAGCATCAATTGATGCCGGTCAGACTCGGCCTGCGCGGCGACTTTGTCCAGCTCGGTGATTTTATCGCCCAAATCGCGGGTCTCCTGCTTTTTGGCCTCGGCCTCGGCGAGTTTTTTCTGGCCCATCAAGGCGCCGATTTCTTTGGAAACCCGGTTGCGGGTGGCCTTGAGCGTTTCCACCTGGGCCAGGGCATTGCGCCGGGATTCATCGAAATGCAGGATGGGGGCAATGTGGTTTTCATCCCCTGCCCCGCGCAAAGCCAGTCGGCTCCGCACTTGGTCGGGATGGTCGCGAATTAACTTAATATCGAGCACGCGTGGATTATAGGAATTTCCCGGCCAGCGGCAAGATGCAACGCATTGAAATGAGAACCTCCCAACCCCTACCTCGAAGCTCCCATAACAGGCGGCCGGGCAAAACTGAACTTTCTCGAACCAAAGGCCTGTGGTATTTTGGGCACGTTCGGCAAACCCATGAAAACGCAAATAACCAGGCTGTTGCAGGCACCGCGCATCACCGGCGTGCGCATGGTGCTGGCCCTGGGGGTGGCAGTGGTCACGGATGGATTGCAATTTGGCCTCGGCTTCCTGGGCTGGTTTTTTATTGATCAGGGGCTGGATGCGGTGGCCATGGTACTAACCACGTGGATTTTGGGGTTTCATGTGCTGTTGCTGCCCACGTTTGTCGTGAAGCTGGTTCCCGTGGTGGACGAACTGCCGACCTGGACGGCCTGTGTGATTGCGGTGATTGCCCTGCGCAAGCGGGAACAGGCCCGGGCAAAAGCGCCAAGCACCAACCTCCCAGCACCAGAGAAGCCGCAACCGCCACCTTCGCAACAGTTGTTGCGATAAGGGCGGGAAAGGCGGACTCCAGACCAGGATTTTGGAAATTATTGAGTTTTCGGGGGTCTTTTTGGTTAATTTTTTAATTCGTTAAATGCTTTAATCATAGTTATTTGTGTGCTGACGTCGACGCGGGCGGGCGGGCTGAACCGGGGCATAATGCCCCGGGTATCGTCGGAGGAGATCGCCGACTTTCAGCCGGCTTTGGGTGGCCAGCCCCAACGGGGCGAAATATATCAGCCCAGGGAAAGGAGCATGGCGACGCAGCCCTGGGTAACGGTCATAAAAACGTTCCAAGCCCTGACGGGGCGAAACACCCGTTTCACAGGTGCCAGTAATCGCCGAGCAATTCCGGGAAAATACCTCGGAAATGCTTCGACCATTGCGCTGGTCGACCTTGGGTCGATTCGATCTGTCGCCCAGTGCCGCTGCAGCGCCCATGACGGGTCCCCTGCCCGGCTCCTGACAAAGATGGTTTAAACCGCGTAACACGCCAAACGCGAGAAAAAAGATGGTTTTTACCACGGATGGACAAGATTTTAAATCAGGGGTTGTCATTTTGAAGCAGGTAGGTTTAATTAGAGCCATGAGGAAACCGTCCGTCGTGTTGATTGACCCGGAAATCATGAGTGGCGAGCCGTGCTTTGCCGGCACACGTGTGCCCGTCCGGACCTTGCTTGATTATCTGGAAGGCGGCGACACCATTGATGAGTTTTTGGAAGATTTTCCGACCGTCAGCCGGGATCAGGCGGTGGCCTTGCTGGAAGCAGCCGGGGAACTTTTAATTGCCCACGCTTGAATGCACCTTTTGTTGGATGAATGCCTGCCCGCCCGCTTAAGGCGTGATTTGACCGGTCACGAGACATTGACGGTTCCCCGCGCTGGTTGGGCCGGCATCAAAAATGGAAAATTGCTGAGACTTATTGCTGACGCGGGAAAATTTGAGGTTTTTATCACCATGGATAAAAGCCTGCCCCACCAGCAACAACTGAAGGGACTCCCGTTTGCCGTGGTGGTACTGCGCGCCAAATCAAACCGTTTTGAAGACACCCATCCGTTGATGCCAGAATTCCTTCGCCGCCTGCCGGAGTTTCAACCCGGCCAGCTTTATGTCCTTTCCTCGCCAGATTTATAACGCCTTTCGGTGAGAGGTTTTTTGCCGCCCATGATGGGTCCCCTGTCCGGCCACCTGAACATGGATTTTAACCACGGATTAACCGGATAAACACGGATTGGGGACAGGGCCTTGGAACTGGGAGTCGTGCCGCCCAGTCCCAAACTGGTGACTTTGTCCCCGCACTCCAAAACGGACTGGCCACCGGGCGGGTAGCCCGTGGTCACGGCTGGCACTGGATTACCGCCGCCACCGTGACTGTGACGGACAAGCCCGGGCCACCGCCACCTTCGCAACAGTTGTTGCGGTGAGTTGGGAAGGGAATTGCGGCATCTCGTAGTTTGGGGAATTGGGGGGTTGGGCGTCGTTATTTCGTTAATTGGATAATTGGTTAAATTGTTAAATACTTGAAGGATAATGAGTTGCTGGCGGGTGGCGAGGCGGTCGGGCGTTTGGGACCCGGGCAAACTGGGCCGGACGCCGCTGGAGGGGAGCGCCGGCTTGAAGCCGGCTTTGGACGCACCTGCCACCCCAAAGGTCCGTATCGAATTGAACCGCACCCAACGTCGCACGGCTGAAAGCCGGTCACCGACCGGCGCTCCGCCGAAGGGAAACGCCCCCGCTGTTCCCAGGTTTTCGCTGGCCGATTGTGCTATTGGCACTTTCATCGTCGTCAATTTAGCAGGGGACCCTGGACAACGGCTGTCCAGGGTGCAAAATAATTAAAATATTTATAAGCGGCTTTGGAAACGCCACTTATAAATAAAAAGAGGGCCGGATGGCGGGTTTTGGCAATGATTTTTTCAGTTCGAGCGCGATTTGAGGGTGAAAAGCGGGATCAACCACGGATGGACACCGATAAACATGGATAAAGGATGTTCGCGGGGACAGGGCTGTCCCCGCCCCGGGAGTTACGGTGACCGCAGGATATAAAAGCGCGCGCGGTCGTTGTGGTGGTGGGGGATGTGGTGAATTGGAGGAGCCCCGGGCCAGGCGTCCCCGCCGCTCGGTCACTGGCGGTTCCCAGCCGGATGGATCGGCCAAACTTGGCCTTTGATTAAAAATGACGATTCGCTAACATCTGGCCCAAGTGAAACCGAAGGTTTATTTGGAAACTACTATTCCGAGTTTGCTGGTGGCCCGGCCGAGCCGCTTACTGCGAGTGGCCAGTGACCAGCAGGTGACGCTGGAGTGGTGGGACACGCGGAGGGATAAGTTTCAGCTTTTTGTGTCTGAACTTGTGCTTGAGGAGGCAGCCAAGGGCGACCATGCGTTTGCGGCCCAACGACTAACCGCCATCGCTGAATGCCCGGTATTGGAAGCAACGGATGCGGCGCGATCACTCACTTTGGAACTGCTCGGCTCGGGACTTATTCCAACCAAAGCGGCCGCTGACGCCGCTCATATCGCAGTCGCCGCAGTTCACGGCATGGACTTTCTGCTCACTTGGAATTGCCGGCACATTGCCAACGCCATGACGGTGGACCGGGTACGTGGTCTTTGTGACAGTCGTGGTTTTCCAGCCCCAGTAATCTGCACACCATACGAACTTATGCTACCTTTAACCCTATGAAACATGAAATTCTTGAGGAAGTCTGGCGGGCTCGTTCCCAAATCTCCGCCGAATGTGGTCACGACGTGGGACGCCTGTTCAAGCACTTGAAGGCGCTGGAAGCGCAACATCCGGAACGCGTGGTATCATTCGCGCCGCGACCGGCCGCCAAGTCGGCGGGCAAGAAGCGGCCCGCCACCGCAAAGTGAACGATCAATGAAGAACGAAATTCTGGAAGAAGTCTGGCGGGCCCGCGATAAAATCTTCGCCGAATGCGATTACGACCTGAAAAAGCTGGTCACCCGTAAGGTGCAGGTCTTGCCCGCGCTCCAAAAGCTAACTGGCCACCGGGCAGGACGCCCGGGTCCACGGCAGGCAGGATGCCCGCCGCCACGGAACTGGCATTGCCCCCCTGCCCGGCCGCCGGGAAAAGGAATTTAACCACGGATGGACGGGATGAACAAGGATGGGGGAAAGTGAGGGTGGGCTTCATAGTTTCACCCTTAAATTTCAGGATGGCCTTGGCCGCTCGTCTGGCCGCCAACCCTTGGGGGGCAAATGCTTTTTCAAATCCTCAATCAATGTCGCAAAAGGTGGGTTTGAATTCTTTAATTCGTCCAAGTGATAGGGAGCGCCCCAATTGCCTTTGCGGCGCATGAATTCGTTGAAATTATCCGGTTCGAGGGCGGCTTCGAACACTGACTGCAATTTTTTGAGGCCAGGATTCAGTTTGCGTTCTTCGCGGGTCATCCCCCCCCATTTCTGGTTGAGGCCCGCTTCCAATCCCCGAATCAAGTCGCCAGCCTTCTGGCTGAGCTGCTCAACTTGGAACTGGCTGGTTCTCCGAATCACGACCGGGGTGCATCCAATGGAGCGTTTCCGTACTTCACCATTATCCACCTGGCGGCCGGTTCCGACTTGGAGGATGGCATCCGCCAGCTCATAAGCGCAATAGCATTTCTGCACATTCGCCACATCAAGCCGGAGGTAATCCTCCGAAATAAACAACAACAGACACGTTTGGCGGCTTAGAAATTCCATATAGTCTTCAAGCGCCCGGTTTTCGCCTTGCCGGCACCGCTCATCCTGGTAATGCAGGACCTTAAATCCGTGCGTTTCGAGGGCGGCTTTGAGCCCCATGACTTCATCGTGATCCTGACTAGTGTTGGAAATGCCCAAATCATAGTCCCCTGGCCGCCGGCCGGAAAAGAGAAGCTGCTCCCACTCCACAGCATTGCCAGCGCGCTTCCGGAGTTGACTCCGCCAGGCAGCGAGCGGGCCATTTTCTGAAAAAATCAAATCTTTCAGTCCTTCAGCGTGTTCGCTCAGAAGCTCCCGCCGCGTGCAGATGAGGGCTGACAGGGTGCCCATATAAGCATTCGGGTGGTCATGCTCCGGCTTCCAAGTGACGCTCACGAACCAGCTTGGATTGGAGCCGTGCTCCCAGCCAGTCAATCCGTTCCGATAGTAAATGGCGGTGCTGGCAAAATAGGATGCCAGCGAGGCGAAGATTTGCCGGAAATCCAACTCGGCCACCTTCGGATCGGAAATCTCCAGTATTTCCATATCCTCCATTCCGGGCTGCTGGCGGATGGACTCCAGTTTTTTATGGCATCTTTGAGCGATGGTTTCCCGGCAAGTATCCGTCGCCAGTTTGGTGTATTCGGGCAACAGCCATTTGTTGACGGCCAAATAAATCCCGCCGCCCATTTCCCGCCCGCCACTCTCCTGCATCCTGGCCAACAGACCGCATTCCACCATGAACTGGGTCAACAGGCACCGGTCCAATTCCGAGAGATTCTTCCATACCCAATCCTCTCTCAATTGTTCATCCGTAAACCAGCCGGCATTTTTCCGGATGAGCCAAAATAGATGCGACCCCGGTCGCAACATTTCATAAATCAACTCCGTGGCCCATGGCTGGTCCACCAGCACGGCTCGTTGCCCTTTGCTCCTGATGCAGAAGAGGTTGCCGACTGCATCCAGGTAATCCGTTATGGTAATAATGTCATCTTCCACCAAATCCCCGGCGGACTGGCCCAGCCACTTTTTGCGCGCATCGCGAACTTCGACCGACCATTGGGGCCAGGTTTTGAGTCCGTGCGGTGATTTCCCGGTCTCATCCCGTGCCAACTGGTTTTCCTGCATCATGGCATCCACCCGGTCGGAAACCGCCTCGAAAAATCGGGGTTGAACCACGCCGGTGTGATACGCCCGTTCGGCACAGGCCTGCTTGATCCACGCCACCAAAGCCTGGTACTCCGGATTTTGGCCGCAATCCGGCTCCAGGCTGTCAACGTAGAAACAGCGGATGTCTTCCTGGTTCGCCCAAGCCGGTTTGGGCGGGTGCGGCTGACCCTGGGAAATGCCCGTGCAGACCAGGGCCACATGTTTCCTTTGGCCGTCGGGGTTGCTGGCCTTCGCCAAGCTTTTGACATAATCCCACCAATATTCCAGAGGTCGTTTACGATTGTATTCGGCAAACTCTTCCGCGCCCACCCCATCAGGTGGTTCCTCCTTTTTACCATGGGGTTTCGGGCACCAAACAATCAGGAACACCGTGCCTTCCCGGGCGAATACCTTGTGGGTCTGGTGGTAGATGTCCTGGCCGCCGAAATCCCAAATCCGGAGGTTGCCTTTTATGAGCTTGTCTCCGGTTTTTGAAATGACAATTTTGGAAGCATCAGCCGCCGACTCATTGAAATGACTCACCCGGGCTTCGATATCCTGGATCATCTGCTGGTTGAACATCAATCCCGTGTTCCAAGTGCTCATCTGTATCCGGTGCGTGTAGCGTTCGTCTGGCACCGGTTCAGCCGCCTTGCCCGCCGGGGATTTGCGTGTTGCTTCATCCATCTCCTCCCAGCGTAATCGCTTGGACAGGGTCGTTTTCCCCACCCTCCCATCCCCCAGAAACAGGAGTTTGGCGTTGGGCATCAAGGCCAACTGGCCGCCGTATTTCTTCCGACTCTGAAACCGCCGTGCCACGTTTGGGTCGGCGCCGCCCAGATCAAACCCGCTGATTCCCTGCCCCAGGTAATCGGCAAGATGATCCGCCCCTTTCAACTCCAAATAACGAATGCTGTCGGGCAAAGCCGGCAGTTTTGTGAGTGACTGGCAGCCAGCCAGGTTCAGATGTTCCAAGTCTTTCGCCAAGGCAATTGCGGTAATATCGGCCAGCTTGACGCAGTTTTTGAGGACGAGCTTGCGCAGGTGAGTGAGCGGGAATTTAGCCAACGAAGTAAGTTCTGGTGATTCCGAGCCGTCGATTTCCTCGATGGGCGCGGATGAGGTTTTCAGGCTTTCGAGAAAAACAACCAGCCAGTGCGCTTCGAGGGCTGTACAATTGTTGAAGTAAAAATATTTCAACTTGGATGGTGCCCGGACCGGCAGGGTTGCCAAGACGGTGCAATCGCCAACATCCAGGGTCTCCAAGGTGGCAGGCAGTTCAGGCAGGCTGGCCAAATCCGGGCAACCACGCACGTCCAGGCATTCCAGGTTGGGCGGGAGTTTGGGCAGGGCGGACAGGTTTTGGATGTTCCATAAATACAGATGGGTCAGGTACGGAAAGAGGGTGCCAAAATTTGGCGGCAAGGAATTGATGGCCAAGGGCTTTTTATCCTCGCCGGACTCGCCCGGGGTGCGGCCCAGCACGATTTTGCGGATGGCCTGGCCGGGTGCCCCGGCGAAGGATGGCCAGTCGGGTTGCTGATCCACCAGGTTCACTACGGAATTGGAAGTCATAAATTTATTTAAATCGTTTTATGAAGTTGCCGCGGCCAGTTTGGCAATCCCAAAGGGATTGTGCCTAAAGCCCAGGGTTGGCGCCCCGCGCCTACCCTGGGAAGGCAGGGAAACATTCTGGCAACCCCAACGGGGTTGTGCCCCGATTGTCACCTGCCGCGCCGGGCACAACCCCGTTGGGGTTGGGATCCTATGGGTGCGACTACCCAGGGTAGCTCGTGCCTCGCAACCCTGGGCTAGAGGGCGGAATCCCTTTGGGATTCGGGAACTTCGCACGTCCTTACCGCGTCCCAGCCGTTCCGGTTTTATCTCATGCTTCATAATTCATCCTTCATAATTCTTTTCGCGGGCTCCGCCGGGGCCGTCCGACTCCGGCCTCGTCCCTCGGCCTGCGTCTCCCGGCACCGGCTCCGCTCCGCTGCGGTTCTGGCTGTCTGCCGGACCGCGCACCAGACAGACGCGAAACCCAAAATTCCGGGTGCGTACATCCGGCCTGCTCCAGTAGCGATACGCCGAGCGGCAGAGCCCGGCGGAATCGAACCAGGAACCACCCCGCAGGACGCGGGGTGCCTCAGAACGCTCCAAGGCGGCCAAACCTTGCGACCACTCCACGCGGCGGAAGGCGAAACCGGGGTCGGGTTCGCCCTCCCCGCGCTGGCGATAGGCTGATGCATCCCAGCGGTCATGGCACCATTCCAAGACATTGCCGTGGAGGTCGAAGAGTTGAAACGCATTGGGGGATTTCTTCCCCACAGGGTGGGTGCCACCCTTTTCCCAATCCTCACCAAACCAGCCGGCCCTGACGAGGGCGGCCTCGCCATCGCCGGTGTAATATTCTGTTGCGGTGCCGGCCCGGCAGGCATATTCCCATTCGGCCTCGGTGGGCAGGCAGGCCAGGGAAAATCCCGGCGGCAAGTGGGCTGACTGGGTTTGAGTCAGCCAGGCACAAAAGGCATTGGCTTGCCGCCAGTCCATGCTTTCGGCCGGGTGATCAGGATGTCCGGCAAAATTGTTTTTATGCTCCACCCCGGCTGCGTTGGTCCAGCTATCGAATTGCGCTTGGGTGACGGGGGTTTCCCCGAGCCAGAAATCGTGTGGGATGGTGACCCGATGAACGGGTTTCTCATCGTGATAAAACCCTCGACTGCCCATGCGAAAGGAATCCGCCAGGATATGGCGGAAGGCCATTTCAATGCCGGGGGCAAGATGAAGGAGGTGGCGAGGGGGATTCATAAGGTATTTAAACCCGAACCGTGGAATCGCCAGGGGAGCACGCCCGCCCCGGGCGTTGCTGGACGCGCCCTCGCGTCCAGCATTTCGGACGAACGGATCGAAACGCAGCTTCCGAATAATTCAGTGGTTACGAGGTTTTCCGCGAGGGCGCGGAAAACGGCGCCCGGGGCGGGCGCGCTCCCCTGTATTCGCAAGGGGTACTGAAACAAACGGTAATTCATGGGACATTTATTTTTTTCGACCCGCTACGCGGGGTGGGACGGCGTTTCCGGAGCACACCGCCCGTGCCGACCGACTCCGGCCTCGTCCCTCGGCCTGCGTCTCCCGGCACCGGCTCCGCTCCGCTGCGGTTCTGGCTGTCTGCCGGACCGCGCACCAGACAGACACGAAACCCAAA
>Ga0182012_10006128_pt1 | contig 12314 bp, 14 predicted proteins | sample 612S2SmetaG_FD_120486 | JGI IMG/M metagenome (GOLD analysis project Ga0182012, IMG submission 120486) | Permafrost microbial communities from Stordalen Mire, Sweden - 612S2S metaG | ecosystem: Environmental > Terrestrial > Soil > Wetlands > Permafrost | place: Sweden: Stordalen | collected...
ACGACTTCTTCGGGGATCTCCTTGGCACCGGACTCGACCATCACGATGCCGTCCTTGGTGCCGACGACCATAATGTTGAGCTTCGAGACGAGGCGCTCGGAGTAGGTGGGATTGACGAGGTACTGGCCGTCAATGTAGCCGACGCGGACTGCGCCGACCGGGCCGTGGAAGGGTATGTCCGAAAGGGCGAGAGCACAGCTGGCGCCGTTGATGCCAAGGACGTCGGGATCGTTTTCCTTGTCGGCCGAGTAGACGAACGCTACTACCTGGGTCTCGTTGCGGAAGGCTTCGGGGAAGAGCGGGCGGATGGGGCGATCGATCTGGCGGGAGGTGAGGATCTCCTTTTCGGAGGGGCGGCCTTCGCGCTTGATGAAGCCGCCAGGAATGCGTCCGCCGGCGTAGGTGAACTCGCGGTATTCCACGGTGAGGGGGAAGAAGTCGATGCCCTCTTTAGGGTCGGGGGAGGCTACGGCTGTGGCGAGAACGGCGTTGTCGCCGCTCGTGGTGAAGGCCGCGCCGGAGGCTTGCTTTGCGATGCGTCCTGTTTCGAATTTGATGTGCTTGCCACCGGCAAGCTCAACGGTTACATCTTGCTTCATAAACATTCCTCTTTTTCTCTGTGTGCTTTAAGGTCGTCGTCGTCCTGGGCTCGATGCTCGATGGGGCGCGCTAAGACGAAAGCCCCGCCGAAGCTGGTTCGGTCGGGGCGTTAGATTTTGGGGGCTGGGATGCAGGGGAGGGCGAATGCCAGCGCGATGAAGCGCCGCGAGGTGCGTCGAGTCGAGCGGCGCGGACAGAAGCAACTATCGTCACTCCCATCCCGTCGATGGCTTTGCGCAGATTCAATCTTCAACCACTCCTAGTGGGGCCGCCGAGGCACAATGAGACCGCAGCAGCACGGAAAAGGCTACTTGCGAATACCCAGTTTGCCGATGACGTCACGGTAGCGGTCGGAATCCGTCTTCTTGAGGTAATCGAGAAGACGGCGGCGCTTGCTCACCAGCATCAACAGACCACGACGCGAGCCATGATCTTTTTTGTGGGTTTTGAAATGCTCGGTCAGCTCGCCAATACGCTCCGAGAGGATCGCAATCTGCACCTCAGGACTGCCAGTGTCCGAGTCGTGCGTGCGGAACTTCGTAATAATGTCTGATTTCTTCGCTGTTGCCAACACGGCGGGTCTTACTCCTGATTCTCTATGCTCTAGTCCACTTCACGTAGTGTCCTCTTAAAAGATAGCATGCGGAAGGCCGGAAATGGCCTCCGCATGGCCCGATTTGTAGTGGGTTTAGCGCAATTTTACTTGGCAATGTGAGACTTGAGGAACTTCACGGAGCGCTGATGCGCGAGGTCCGACGCCGCAGGAACGTAGCTGGGCCGCGCCTCGTTGGCAAACGCATGGCCGGCACCCTCGTACAGAAAGATCTCGACATCGGGATGGGCAGTACGGACGGCGTCCACCTGGTCTCTTCCGATGTGGTCGTCGTCCGCTCCGAAGTGCAGCTGGACAGGGCAGGAGGGTTGCTCCGACGCGACCTTGCCGATGCCGCCGGCGTAGTAGCCGACCGCAGCTTTCAGGTTGATATTGAGAGCCTCGGCGCGGGTTGCGCTGAGCCAGGCGAGGAGGCCGCCGTAGCAGAATCCGATGACGCCGGTACCGTTGCCCGTGCCTGCAACGTGCTCAGCGGCGGCTGCCACGTCGAGTAGCTGCGTTTCCGGCCTTAGCTTTCCGTAGAGTTCGAAGGCCTTCTTCATGTCGTCAGGGCCATAGCCGAGTTCGAGGCCCTTCTCGAATCGATCGAAAATTGCTGGGGCGATGGCGACGAATCCGTGCTTCGCGTAGTCGTCCGCTACCGAACGGATGGACGGATTGACGCCGAAGATCTCCTGGAGGACGATGAGGGCGCCCAGCGGCTCGCCCTCTGGCTTGGCTACGTATGCGCTTAACTCGTGGCCGTCGGCCGCGTTAAGTTTTACCCATTCACTCATGCTTGTACTCCTCTGGGAAGTCAGATGCTTGATCCGATAAAACGGCGCATGCCGGGCGAGGTAGGATTTTAGCGGGGTGATCTGGATACGGCCTTCGGAGGCTGAGAAGCTCGACTATTGCGGAGGTCAACCTGTTCGGCCGCCGGACGGTTGACGAGCATATGGTCGATCAGCTTCTGAGCAAGGTCGGTCGCAGCAACGTGGTACCGTCCTGCGGCGATGGTGCTTCGAAGGGCAGCGATTCGTTCCGTGCGAACGGAAGGCTCGTGACTCGTCCTAATTTGATCTGGGCGCTCGTTTTGCGGCATTTCCTCAGAACCTGCGCGGGACCATCCCTGGTCGGAAAGGGGGGCTGGATGCCTGGGGCATTCGACCCGTCTTAGCGGATCATCGTTTGCGGGAGGCAATTTTCGTAGGTCGACCAATGATGAGACGCTCCTCATAATCTACATCGGCAGATCGAGAGGAAACATTAGACCAACCTAAGAATTTTTTCGTCGCGCACGTTAAAGATGGAGATATTGCTGCGCAACAGGGTCGCCTCGCGTCTTAGTTTGTTGCAGCTGAAATTAGCAGTCAGATGGAGTGCTGGGCATGGACCTCAGCCTTGTGGGAACCTTCTGGAGCTTCTTCATGCCGTGGAGGCTGGCACGAAGCCGAACCACGGCCGAAGAATGTATCTGTGAGACGCGCGATTCGACCACGCCCAGGGTAAGACCAATCTCTTTCATCGTCAGCTCTTCGTAGTAGTACAGGGTCAGCACCATACGCTCCTTCTCCGGAAGTTCCTCGATAGCGTCAATCAACATCTGCCGCGTCTCACCCTGCAAACACCGGAAAAGTGGGTCATCTTCCGGAGAACCTGCGATGTAGGCGAGTTGATCCTCACCGGAGTCGTCGTTGTGCTCGAGGTTGAGGCTCCCGATCTCAAGACCCTTGAGTTGTCCGAGAAGGAGCTGATACTCATTGAGGCTAAGCTTCAGTTCCCTTGCGATCTCCGGCTCGGTAGGCGTGCGGCGCTGGGTGCGGGTGATGGTTTGAATAGCCTCTTGCACGGCGCGGCCTTTGCGGCGAAGCTCGCGGGGACTCCAGTCAAGGACGCGCAGCGAATCGAGGATAGCCCCGCGAATGCGAAACTGGGCATAGCTCTTGAACTGGACCTGCTTGGTGTGGTCAAACTTATTGAACGCATCGATCAGACCGACCACACCTGCGGAAATGAGGTCGTCGAGCTCCACGTGCTGCGGCAGCCGTTCATGAATGCGATGGGCGATATACCGAACCGATGGGAGGTGTTCGAGCAAGAGCCGATCACGCTCTGCACCCTCAAACCGCTCGACCTTGCTTCCCTTGGTCCTATCGGCGTTGCTGACTGCAACGGTGGCGTGAATGGCTGCTGCCTCTGCGCTGGAGGCCGCCGCCCCGTTCACGGTCCACAGGGCCGAAGAGTCTATTAGGCTGGCGGTCATGGCTTGCTGGTCGTTCCGGTTCATGGGCATTGCGTCCTCGCATTCGCTGCTTGCACCGCTCAGTGGTTGTGTGTCGGCACTATGGCTATGGGCACGAGGGCAGCCAAACTTCGGTGTAGTTTTCTGAGAGAAATCAAAGAATCGAAACAGCGCATGACAGAAAAAGTGGCCCTCCGAAGAGGGCCATGCTGGAAACGGTTTGTGCGAATAAGGGTTAGCTTCTTGCCGCTCGGCGCAGACGGATATCCTCAGCACAAAGGATGGGCGAATCTTCCGCGAGGATCGACCCGCGTTCGAGAATGTGGGCTAATTCCCGAACGTTGCCTGGCCAGTGATGCTCATAGAGTTTGTTGAGTGCCTCAGCGGAGAGGGTCTTGCGCGGAGAGGTGCGTCCCATCAGGGCGAGAAAATGCTCGCTCAGCGCGGCAATATCCTCGAGACGCTCGCGCAGCGGAGGGATGTCGATAGGAAATACTGCGAGCCGGTGATAGAGATCCAGTCGAAACTCGCCGGCGCTGGCCCTGGATTCGAGGTCCTGATGCGTGGCGGCGATGACCCGAACATCGACGCGCATGGTTTCGTTGTCGCCTACGCGCTGGATCTCGCCATTCTCCAGAAAGCGGAGCATTTTGGCCTGCAGGGCAATGGGCATCTCCCCGATTTCATCGAGAAAAAGGGTTCCCCCGTGCGCTGCTTCAATGCGGCCGGTGCGTGCCTGAACGGCGCCCGTAAAGGCTCCGCGGGTGTGGCCGAAGAGTTCCGCCTCCAACAATGCTTCGGGAATAGCGGCGCAGTTTAGCACCACAAACGGCTTGGCAGAACGCTGGCTGAGACGATGAATGGCCTGGGCTACGACCTCCTTACCCGTTCCAGTTTCGCCTTCAATCAACACGGTCGCGGTGCGCGGTGCAACCAGCCGGATGGAGCGCGAAAGTTCCTGCATCATGGCGCTGGCACCGACCAACTCCTCGATCGCTATCGACGGATGGGTCGGGCGGGACCGGCGAGCAGGCTCTGCGCGGTTCACTTCTGCGCTGTCCGCTTTAGAGGTGGACAGAGGCTGTGAGGAGATACCATGTCCGCCGATGGCGATCCCAGCGGAGACGCGTCCCCTGACAGCGGTAAGCTGTTCCTTCGTGGAGGGATAACTCTCTGTGCCAGACGTCTCGCGACGCGAGGACGCCAGGGCTTCCCGCACAGCGTGCAGCAGCTCGTGGCGGCGAGGACTCTTGGTGCCGCCCGCTATTGGGTCGCCGTCGATCCGCAGCATCTCCATCTGTGGATAGAGCGCTCCAATCTGTTCGGCCAACTCCATGACTTCGAGGTCCGGCAGCCAATGGTCGAGCAAGAGAGCCTCGGTGGGGCGTCCCTCCAACTGCGCCATCGCCTCGGCACCGCCGCGGGCCTCGCGCACATTCCAACGCAGGCCGCTCAGGCTGTCACGCAACCGCTGGCGCAGCGACGCGTCCGCACTGGCGAGGATGACGGTTCTATCGAAAGCGATGTTTGCAGATGCCATGGTGAGTTCCTTTACCTGTGTATAAGCTGTTACTGTTGCGCCGCTTCCTGGATCGCTAATAATCGTTGCCGCATGTGGGCAATCACAGCAAACATGCGGCGCGTCTCTTCCAGGCCGCCGTTGACGGCCTCTTCAAACGCCTCAGAGCCGCCGATCATTCGACCCATCTCAAGCCGGCATTGCAGCGCGGTCAAGGGCTGGCAAAGATCATGGAGCTCCACGTTGCTCTGTTCCAGGTCGAGTTCACTGCGAGATATCGTCATGCTCATGCTCCTATGCGAGGCAGGCGAGTTCGCCCGCGGCCTGGTCCCGAGTTTCGGCGACCGGCTCTTCGATCCTGGGAATCCGGCGTCTGTCGCGGATCCGGTACCCGAGTCCGCGCACGGTTTCAATCACAGAAGTCCATACATTGTCATCCGGATGAGCTGCCGCAAACTTCTTGCGGAGATAGGTGATGTAGACGTCAACCACATTGGTTCCCGCCTCGGGCGTGGAGTGCCAGACTTCACTGAGAAGCTCGGCGCGCGAGCAGGCGCCACCGCGGCGCAGCATCAGGAACTCGAGGAGGGCGAACTCTTTGGCTGTAAGTTCGACGCGTGTGGCGTCGTAGAAGACGGTGCGCTCCATGCGGTTCAACTCCACGCCGCCAAAGCGGAGAAGCGGATCTGCAAACCGGTCGCGGCGACGCAGCAGAGCACGGCAGCGCGCCATGAGTTCATGGAAGCTGAAGGGTTTGAGCACGAAGTCGTCGGCGCCAAGATCGAGACAGCGAACCCGCTCCTGAACGTTGGTGCGGCCCGTCAGCACAAGCACCAGGCAGCCGGGCAGGTCCTTGCGAAGCAACGCGAGCACCTCTGTGCCGTCACGGCAAGGCAAGCCAAGATCGAGCACGACAAGATCAGGCTCCATTTGCATGGCCAGTTCCAGTGCCGCATCTCCGTCGACCGCCCGGCTGACCTCGTGACCTTCGAGCATGATTCCCTTCTGCAGAAATACTGCCAGGGCGGGATCGTCTTCAACGACTAAAACGCGCATTGGTTTCCATCCTCTAGGGCTTCTGCCGTGCGCTGAGAGCTTGATCAGAATCTCCACATCTCTCTCACGCATCGCGTACTACCACCTTCCGCTGACGGACCTGGCGAGACAATCGATACCTAAGCGAATCTAATGATTTAATCTCCCGATGCGGGACGGATGTTCGGTGTTCCATTTTGGTGCAGGGGAGATCCGCGTCAGCCGTGGCGAAATCAGATTCCATCAGAGAGAGGTCTCAGGCTCCAAAACTCACGATTCCTTTCGGCGCTGCCGATGACAGCAAAAGCGTTTGGTGGGGGGATGAGGAATTGACAGAGTTTGCCGCCGAGATACGGGAGTTCCTGATCGAAAGCCACGAAAACCTGGTTGCACTTGACCGGCAGATCGTTGAGCTCGAAAAGACGCCGGGGGACGAACCACGGATTGCGAGTATCTTCCGAATTGTCCATACCCTTAAGGGAACTTCAGAGTTTTTCGGATTCCGCGTGATTGGCTCGATCTCTCATATCCTTGAAAGCCTGCTCGGGCAGGTTCGGGGAAGATCGCGACCTCTGACGCCAGCACTCACATCGTTGATCCTCGAAGCCGTGGATGCTCTGAAACAGCAACTGCAGTTCATCGAATTGAACAAACGGGAAGGAGAGGAGCAATTCCAGTTATTGAGGGAACGCCTGAGTGCCGCTTATCAGGAGGGCGGAACGGGAATGCAATCGGCACGGAGACGACTGAGTCCAGCCGAACCAGATCCCCAAGGAGCCATCGAGAAATTGGGAACACCGACAAGGCGAGCGTCCGACAGGTCCAAAGGACCGGTCATGAAGTCTGCAGTGGACGCGGAAGGAAGCGGAAGTGCAATCGATCGCTTCAACGGCACTCGAGCCACCGATCGGGCGGCGAATGCCACGATTCGCGTCGATGTAGAGTTGCTGGACAGGTTGCTGGGACTTGTTGACGATTTGGCAGCCGTACCCGCGGAGAGGTTGCACTTCGTTATCGACGAGCTCCGGGAGTGCGTGATGCTCGCGCGCATGCAGCCAATCGGGGTGATCTGGAACAAGCTCCCGCGCGCCGTGCGCGATGTTGCCGTGGAGATGGGTAAGATGATCGAAGTGGAGATGGATGGCGCACTGATCGAACTCGACAGGACCATCATCGAAGCCATCAGCGATCCGCTGACACATATGGTTCGTAACGCCTGTGATCACGGGATTGAGTTTCCACAGGTCAGGATCGCGAATGGAAAAAGTCCGCAAGGAACGATCCAGCTGCGAGCCTTCAATGAAGCAGGTCAGGTTCATATTGAAGTATCGGACGATGGGGCTGGGATTGATCCTGAGAAGATTAAAGCGATGGCGCTGCGCAAGGGTCTCATCCAGCCGGCGCAGGCCGATTCTATGCCCAATGTGGAGGCGCTGCGCCTAATCTTTCTGCCCGGCTTTTCCACGTCGGACGCCGTGACCAGCATCTCCGGACGAGGCGTCGGTATGGACGTAGTGAAGACCAATATTGAGAGGATCAACGGAACAGTGGATCTGTTCAGCCACGCCGGTATGGGCACAACGGTCGCGATCACAATACCACCGCGCCTGACGTGCCAGGGAGACTGATCATACCTTAGCCGCCAAGGTCGCGATGATGCTCCGAAGGTACCTGTCTACACTCAGCAACCACCGAGAATAGGATCAAGAGCCGACTGGACGTCCTCAGTGTTGAAAGGCTTAACAAGCATGAACCTCGCGCCGTGGGAGAGGGCGAAGGACTCCAGTCGCCGCGATGCCTGCGAGGTGATGAAACCAAACGGAGTGCTGTCTCCCATGTCGCGCAGCTTTTGCAGAAGCTCCATGCCAGAGAATTCAGGCATAAGCCAATCGGAGATAATCAGTCTTGGCCTCTCCGACCTGACCTTTTCGAGTGCGGAAGCACCATTTTCCGCCTCACAAACTAACAGATCCCTGTAGCCAGCCTGGCGCACTGCGCGGTGTATGAGTAAACGCATTGTTTTGCTGTCGTCGACGAGTAACAGGTCCATTGCCGTGATCCTTTTTGCATTCAGAGGGCCAGCGCAGCTTTGACTGTCGGTGGCTATCCTCGATGATCTTATCGACCGCTACCCGGGCTTAGTTGAGGAACACGCCACTGTTCACAAGTTTTTGAGGCTGCGGTCGCCGTTCTGCTCTTATAGAGTGAGCCGCCACCTAGAAAGCAAGGGACAAAAAGCTCGAAGGAATTAAACTTCGCTATCCCATCTGCCGATCATGACCTCATGGATCGAGCGATGCAGGCCAAGCGCCTTGTCCAGTCGGACGATTTTAGACCCTCCGCACTCAATCACGTCGATGAGTACTTCTGCCGATGAACAGAACAGGCGAATATGGCTCTGGATAAGAATACCTTTATTGGCATCGCGATTGCGCTTGTTGGCATTGGTGTAGGTACGCTGCTGGAGGGCGGTACGTTGGCGCAGCTGCTCCAGCCTACGGCAGCACTCATTGTGCTCGGCGGCACACTTGGTGCGGTACTCGTTCAGTTTCCTTTCCCGATCGTCGGGCAGGCTTTGGTGCAGCTCAAAGAGGTTTTCTTACACTCAGGGCCGCCACCGGACCGCCTCATTCAAAATCTCCTGAAATTTGCCTACAAGGCTCGACGGGAGGGCCTTCTCTCCCTGGATACAGAGCTGACAAAGATCGAAGACCCATTTCTCAGGGAAAGCCTCATGCTGGCCATCGACGGAGTGAATGCCGGGGATTTGCGCACGATGATGGAGTTGCAATTGGAATACGAAGGGGAAAAAGATGAGCGTGTTCCAAAGGTGTTCGATGCGGCAGGCGGATTTGCGCCTACGTTCGGTATCGTTGGAGCGGTCCTTGGACTCATCCAGGTGATGCAGCGGCTGCAAAATATCAATGAGGTGGGCAAAGGGATCGCCGTCGCTTTTGTGGCGACGATCTATGGGGTCGGTTCGGCAAATCTTTTCTTCCTTCCGTGGGCAGGAAAGCTGAGGATTCGGCTACGGGAAAAGCAGGTAGTTCAGGAGATGACGCTGGAGGCGGTCCTGGCGATCGTCGAGGGAATCAACCCCAGGGCGCTTGAACTTCGACTGAACAGCTTCGCGGCGGCACCCCCGCGGCCGCGGCTGGAAAAGGTGGAAAAGCCATGAGGCGGCGGCGAATGGAAGAGGCTGTGAGCCATGAGCGATGGATGGTGTCCTATGCTGATTTTATGACGGTGCTTTTTGCCTTTTTTGTCGTGCTGTTTGCTTCGGCCTACCAGGAAAACAGGTCAATCAAAAAAGTCTCTAACGCCATCCATCATGGCTTTGTGGACCTTGAGCCGTTGCATGCAACCCAGAGCGACGCGGGGAGCGTGAATCCAAGACTCTTTCCGGATCCGTCCGTATCCTCCCTTCCGGTGGAGTTGGTAATCGCTCGCACGAGCAACGCGACAGTAGCTACAGGAATTGATATCGAAGCGCTGCGCCGGCAACTGGAAGCTGCCATCGGTACGGAACTCAAAGAGGGGCAAGTGACCACGAGCGTTACACCTGAGGGGTTTGTGATCAGCCTTAAGGAGCTTGGCTTCTTTGACAGCGGTCAGGCAGACCTTCGTCCCGGCGCGGCCAGCAAGATCGAGCAGATCGCAAAGGTATTAGCTCAGCATGGATTTAATCTTCGAGTAGAGGGGCACTCGGACGACCAGCCGATTCATACCGCCCAATTTGACTCGAACTGGCAGTTATCAACGGCACGCGCCATGGCGGTGCTCATGCTTCTCGTTAATGAGTCTGGCCTAGACCCCGGCAAGATCTCGGTTGCCGGGTACGGGCAATATCGGCCGATCGCAGACAATGCAATTGCGGAGGGCCGGAGGATGAATCGGCGGGTAGACCTGGTGGTGGTTGCGGGAGTCGACTCGCTGGGTCAGGCCCCTTGAACACAAGGCACTCCGGTGATGGATCGGGTGTGCGTGTTCCCGCAGGCAGGGCACTAGAGGTCGCACCTCCATATGCCGATAAACAATCGAGACGCGAACTGCCTTTATGTAGGTTCGCGATATGTGCAATTGAAGATAGTCCGTTGTTCCAGCCAGAGGCTTTGAGGGCACAGGGTATATGTTTTCGATAATTGGAATTGTCGTCGTCCTGGGCGCGATCCTGGCCGGCTTTCTCATGGAGAAGGGGCCACTGGCTGTGTTGATGCAACCCTCTGAGTTCATCATTATCGGAGGTGCGGCGTTAGGAACTCTTATCGCAGGAAACCAGATGCACGTGCTCAAGAGCATTATCTCCAGCCTGGTAGGTGTAATTGGCGGCTCAAAGTTTTCTAAACAGCGTTATCTCGACTCACTGCGAATGATGTTCCATCTCTTCAACAAGGCGCGCAAGGAAGGAATGGTTGGGATTGAGGGCGATGTAGAGGAGCCAGGAAAGAGCCCTCTGTTCTCCAAGTACCCTGCGTTTCTCAAAGATCATCACGCCCAGTGCTTCGTTTGCGACACGATGCGGATGGCTATCACGGGAGGAGCAACGCCGTTTGATGTCGATCGGATGATGGAACTAGATCTAGATGTCCATCATGCTGGCGCTACGGAACCATCGAGCGCCCTGTCCACGATGGCGGATGCACTGCCAGGCATCGGGATTGTGGCGGCTGTGCTTGGCATCGTGATTGCGATGAGTTCGCTGGGCGGTCCACCCGAAGAAATTGGCAAGAAGGTTGCGGCAGCGTTGGTCGGGACATTCCTTGGCATCCTGATGTGTTACGGCGTTATTGGACCGGTGGCAGCCAGCATGTCGAAGTTGGTCGACGACGAGTCTGCGTACTATCACGTGCTTCGGGTCGTTATGCTTTCGTTCATCAAAGGCATGTCGCCGATCCTTGCGATTGAGATGGCGCGGCGAGCGATCCCAGAACATGTTCGGCCAAGTTTTCAGGAGGTAGAAAAGGCTTGCCGTCGCAAGGATGAGCCGGCAGCGGCTTAACTTTTTACGAGGGCACGCGATAGATGATATGTGCGGATTTAAAGGCTTACAAGTCTTTAAGCCTTGTTTATCCGTGAGTCTTTTTGGTCTGAGGAAGGATTGGTACTGTGGCAGAAGCACCAGAGATCATCATCATCAACAAGAAAGGGGGCCACGGGAAACATCACGGTGGCGCTTGGAAGGTTGCTTATGCTGATTTTGTTACCGGGATGATGGCGCTGTTCATCGTACTGTGGCTGATGAATGCCAGCAAGCCGATCCAGACAGCGGTTGGCGGATATTTCAAAGATCCGCATGGAACCAGCAAGATGACGGGTGTCGGCAAGGGCCCTTCAGGGCCGGCCGCGCCTTCGCCCGAGAAGAGCCAAGACATGCAGAAGCTGAAAGAAGACATCATCAAGTCAATCAAGAGTATCGATCCGACAAACAAGCTGAAGAGTCAGGTGGAAATCACCATTACGCCGGAGGGATTACGCATCGATTTGATGGAATCAGCCAAAGGAACCTTCTTTGAATTAGGCAACGCGGCTCCTACCGCTGCCCTTAAGGACCTGCTCCAGGTGTTGGCACCCGAACTCGGCAAGCTTCCCAACCAGCTATCGATCGAAGGCCACACCGATGCAATGCCGTATTCAGGAGACAAGGCATACGACAATTGGGACCTTTCCTGTGGACGGGCCAATGAGGCTAGACGGCTCATGCAAAACCAGGGTCTGGGAGGACATCAGATATCTCAGGTGCGTGGTTTCGCGGACCAGCGTCTGCGGCTTCCTAAGCGTCCCGAAGACCCATCGAATCGTAGGATATCTTTGATAGTTCAATACCTGGTGACAGATAATGCACCCGTGCCGCTCCCCGGCGGGATGACCCTTCCCAACACGGTGAAATCAGCCAACTAACAGGACTCCAAAGGTCCGCCGAGTGAATTTATCTTTGGCACCAAGGACAAGAGATGGCGGTTACCCGGATCCATCAGCGCCGCGATCAGGCGCGTAAGGGCCCTCTGCTCCGCGATGGATTCACAACGAAACTCAAAGCCACAGTGTTCGCGGGCGGTGTGAGCCACGCGTGCATTGAGTTCTATGGTTTGGTTCAAATAACGGAAAGAGATCACACCACAACAGCCAGGGTCGATCCGATCCAGGAGATCAATCCCGATACCCTCGGCGCTGATGTTTGTGCAACGGCCAACCAGAGTCTTGTTCGCCACCAAGACCTGAGCAGACAGATCAATGAGAAGACGTGGATTTCGGTATTCAAATCGCTGCATATGTAGGTCCTTGTAGCAAGACATCACGATGATACGCCGTCGACATGGCGATTG
>Ga0182012_10006131_pt1 | contig 12311 bp, 11 predicted proteins | sample 612S2SmetaG_FD_120486 | JGI IMG/M metagenome (GOLD analysis project Ga0182012, IMG submission 120486) | Permafrost microbial communities from Stordalen Mire, Sweden - 612S2S metaG | ecosystem: Environmental > Terrestrial > Soil > Wetlands > Permafrost | place: Sweden: Stordalen | collected...
GACTCGGAGGCCACCGAGTGGATCAGGCGCACGTGCGGGACGATCTGGCGGACCTTGCGGCTCTGCAGCTGCCCGATGAAGTCCCACTGGAAGAGCTCGCCGTGCAGGCCGGCCTTCTCGTGCAGGTCCTGCGCGCGGTTCTCCCCCACGAGCTTCACGCCGGCCTGCGCCAGCAGCGGCATGTCGGCGGCGGCGATGTACTTGCTCGCGGCAAGGATCTCAGCGCGCGGCGCCGGCTCGCCGCCCTGGGCGCGCGGCGCGCGGGCGCGCGCCTGCTGAAGCTCCGCTTCGATCCGCAGCAGGTTGGCACTGATGCGCTGCGGATCGAGGCCGCGGATCAGCTCAACCATGCGATGCCACCCTGGCGCCCGGCGGCGGCGCCTTCGCGGCGGTATGAGAAGAAGCGCTCATCGCAGATGGTGCACGCCTCGATGCGATCCACCCGCGCCACCCCGGCTGCGAGAAGGCGCTCGCGGGCGACGGCGCCGAGGTCGATGTGGCGCCCGCGCCCGTGCGCTGGACCGAGCGCTTGGTGCACCTCGGGCCCGACCTCGTAGCAGCACACGCCCGCGGCGGGACCGATCACGGCGGCGGCGGGGCCCGCGCCGCCGAGCTCGCGCACGGCCCGCACGCCCTCCTCGAGCACGCCGGCGGCCAGTCCGCGCCAGCCGGCGTGGACCATCGCCACGGCGCCTCCGGCGGCGATGGCGACGGGCATGCAGTCGGCTGCCAGTGCCATCACGCCCACTTTCGGCAGGGCGGTGGCGTGGCCGTCGGCGGGCTCACGCACGGGCTCTCCCGCGCCGGCGCTCACGGCGCGTATGCGCTGCACGTCGCTGGCGTGCACCTGCGGGCTCGCGCACAGCCACCGGAGACCGAGCTCGTGCGCGAGCTGATCGCGCCGGGCGCGTCCCTGCTCATGGCCATCCCCGGCGCTCAGCGACAGATTGCCCTGCGCGCGGGTGGTGAACAGCGCCCGCGCGCCGCCGGGCAGCTGCGCCTGAAGCGCACGGTCGCTCACGGGCTCTCCTGCAGGGCGGCGCTGAGCTCGGCCTGCCTGCCTGGGGCGAGCCTGCCGTCGAGGCGCAGCTCCAGCGCGCGCGCCAGGCGCGCACCCACCTCGGGGCCCTCGGGCACGCCCGCCGCGAGCAGGTCCGCTCCGTCGATCTCCAGCTGCACGTGGCGAAGCTCGCCGAGCCAGCGCTCGACGGCTCCGCGCGCCTGTGGGGAGCGTCGCGCGGCCAGCGCGCCGATGATCGCCACGGCCTCCGGCCCCCGCGAGCCCAGCAGCGAGCGCAGCTGCGAGGGTGGCGTGTCCTGCTCGATCTCGGCGGCCACCGCGTCGACGCCGAAGGCTGCGCCGAGCAGCCGCTGGCGCACCTCGGAGACGAACTCGAAGCTCTCCATCAGCGCCCGCGCCGACTCGATGCCGGGCGGGCCGAGCCCGCCGGGCGGATGGAACAGGACCGCCATCTGCAGGGCCTCGTAGACGCCGTCGCCGGGCAGCAGCTCGGCGGCCTGCTCGAGCAGCTGCTGGTCGAAGTGCGCGGGCAGGCCGAGCGCCTCGAGCACGCCCAGCTCACCGAGCGCGACCATGCCGCCGGGGTGGCGCTCTTCGGTGAGCAGCCACAGCTCCGAGGCGATGCGCGAGCCGGAGACCGTCGCCAGTGCTCCGCCATCGAGCGCACGCAGGGCCAGCTCCAGCGTGCCGGGCTCGATCTGCAGAGCGAGCCGCGCCCGGTAGCGCGCAAGGCGCAGCAGGCGTGTGGGGTCATCGCGGAAGCTCGCGGGGTGCAGCACGCGCAGCAGCCCGTCGCGGAGGTCCTCCAGAGCGTGCGCCACCGCGACCAGCTCACCGGCGCGCGCCCCTCCCAGCGGGATGGCGATGGCGTTGATGGTGAAGTCGCGCCGCTCCAGGTCCTCCGCGAGCGTCGCGGGGCGCAGGTCGGGCAGCGCGCCGGGCTCCGCGTAGGTCTCTGCGCGGCGCTCCGCGATGTCGATGCGCCCGTGCGGCCACGTGATCGAGGCGGTGCCGAAGCGCTCGTGCAGCTTCGGCTCGAGCGTCTCGCCGAACGGGCGCACCTGCCCCTCGAGCGTCTCTGCGAGCGCCCGCGCGAAGCCGGAGGAGGCGCCCGGCGAGACGCTCACGTCGAGCTCACGCGGGTGTGCGTCGCAGAGCAGATCCCTGACGGCGCCGCCGACCAGCGCGACGTCCTCGCGGCGGCGGGCGAGCGCCAGCAGCTCGGCTCCCCCCGGCACGCCCTCCAGGCGCGCCAGCACCTCGGCCGCGCTCCCGATGCTGCGCTTCTGCGTTGCCGCCATGGCGCTGCTCAGGCCTCGCGCACCGGGATCCCGGCGGCGGCCAGGTGCTGCTTGGCCTCCGCCACGGTGTGGTGCCCGTAATGGAAGATCGACGCGCACAGCACCGCGTCGGCCCCGGCTCGCAGGGCCTGAGCGAGATGCTCCAGCTCGCCGGCGCCGCCGGAGGCGATCACGGGGACGCCGACCGCGCCGGCGACGGCAGCGGTGAGCGGCAGGTCATAGCCCTCGTTGGTGCCGTCGCGGTCCATGCTGGTCAGCAGAATCTCGCCGGCGCCGCGCTGTGAAGCCTCGCGCGCCCAGTCGAGGACGTCGCGGCCGGTGGGGGTACGCCCGCCGGCGAGATAGGCCTCCCAGCGCTGGGCCCCGCCGTCCTGGACGGCGCGGGCGTCGATTGCGAGCACCACGCACTGCGCGCCGAACACCTGTGCCAGCTCGTCGATCAGCTGGGGGCGCTCGAGCGCCGCTGAGTTGACCGAGACCTTGTCGGCACCCGCATCCAGCACGGCCTGCGCGTCGGCGACGGTACGAATGCCGCCGCCGATGGTGAACGGCACGAACACCTCGTCGGCGGTGCTGCGCGCGAGCGCGGCGATCGTCTCGCGCTTCTGGTGTGTGGCCGTGATGTCGAGGAACACGAGCTCGTCGGCGCCCTCGCGGTCGTAGTGCGCCGCCAGGTCCACGGGATCGCCGGCGTCGCGGATGTCCACGAATTCGACGCCCTTCACGACGCGTCCGGCGTCGACATCCAGGCACGGGATCACGCGCTTGTAGTGCACCGCCCCCACCGTAGCCCCAATCAGCCCGCTCCGAGCGCCTCCAGGGCCTGGGCCACGGTGAAGCGTCCCTCGTAGAGCGCCTTGCCCACGATCACGCCGGCCAGCGACGGGCGGCCGAGCGCGGCGAGCGCGCGCAGGTCCTCGATCGCCCCGATGCCCCCCGAGTAGATGACGCTTGCGTGGGCGGTGTCCGCCACCTCGGCCACCTCGGCCACCTCGAGGACGTCGGGGCCTTCGAGCATGCCGTCGCGGTCCACGTTGGTGTAGATGAGGTGTCTCACGCCGGCCCCGTGCAGCCTGTGGATGACCGCGCCGGTGCTGGGCTCGGCGCTCTCGGTCCACCCCGCCGTGGCGACGCGCCCGCCGCGGACGTCCACCGAGACGAGCACGCGCTCGGGTCCGTGGCGCTCGAGCAGGCGGCGCAGCAGATCGGGGTCGGTGAACGCGGCGGTGCCGATGATCACGCGCTCGGCGCCCGCGTCAAGCGCCTGTTGCACGGCGCTCTCGCTGCGCAACCCGCCGCCGAACTGCACGGGCACCCCCAGCTCGGTGGCGATGCGCTGCAGGTGCTCGAGGTTCACCGGCGCGCCGCTGCGGGCGCCGTCGAGGTCCACCACGTGCAGGTGCGTTGCGCCCTGCGCCACCCAGCCGCGAGCGGCTGTGAGCGGGTCCTCCGCGTAGACGGTGCGCGCATCGAAGTCGCCCTTGACCAGCCGCACGGCGCTGGCGTCGAGGATGTCGATTGCGGGGTAGAGCCTCACAGGCTGGCGGGCTGGCCGGCTGCGATGCACATGCCGGCGAAGTTGGCAAGCATGCGCAGACCCGCCGCTGAGGACTTCTCGGGGTGGAACTGCACGCCGAGGAAGGATCCGCGGGCGACCGCGGTGACGAATGTGCTGCCGTAGTGCGCGAGCGCGATGACGTCCTGCTCGAGCGCGGGCACGGCTGCAAACGAGTGCACGTGGTAGAAGGCGCAGCGCTCGGGCAGGCCGCTGGCCAGGCCCGCGCCGGGGCTCGTGAAGCGGACCTCACTCCAGCCGATGTGCGGCAGCTTCTGCCCGCCTGCTGCGAGAGTGCGGACTTCGCCGGGCACGATCCCAAGGCCCGCGGCGCCGCCCTGCTCGCTGGAGTGCTCGAACGCTAGCTGCATGCCCAGGCAGATCCCCAGCACGGGCGTGCCCGCGCCGACGCGCTCGCGCAGGAGCTCGTCGAGGCCGAGATCGGCCAGGTTTGCCATCGCGCGCGGGAAGGCTCCCACGCCGGGGAGCACCAGGCCGGCGGCGGCGCGCAGGCGCTCGTGATCGGCGGTGAGAACCGGGCACGCGCCGATGTGCTCGAGCGCCTTCTCGACCGAGCGGCGATTGCCCATGCCGTAGTCGACCACGGCGATCTCCACCGGGTGGGCCACCAGCGCGCCGGTCCGGCCGGGCGCGCTCACGCGGTGAGCGTGCCCTTGGTGCTGGGCACGCCGGTCTCGGCGGGGTCGATGGCGGTGGCGTGCCGCAGCGCGCGCGCGAAGGACTTGAATGCAGCCTCGATCATGTGGTGGGCGTTGCTGCCGGCTTCCACGCGAAGGTGCAGCGTGAGCTTGGCGGCGTTGGCGAGCGCCCGGAAGAACTCCTCGGTGAGCTCGTGCTCGAAGCCGCCCGTGGAGCCGGGTGGCAGCTCCGCCTCGAACAGCGTGAACGGCCTTCCTGAGACATCGATGGCGCAGCTTGCGCGCGCCTCGTCCATGGGCACCTGGGCGAAGCCGTAGCGGGCTATGCGCGAGCGGTCGCCGAGCGCCCGGTCGAGCGCGGCGCCGAGCACGATGGCGGTGTCCTCGGCGGTGTGGTGCGCGCCGGTCTGCAGATCTCCGCTGACGTTGAGGTCCAGGTCGAGGTGTCCGTGGCGGGCGAGCAGGTCGAGCATGTGATCGAGGAATCCCACGCCCGTGCTGCGCGTCCCGGCGCCGCTGCCGTCCAGCGTGAGCGTGAGCGTCACGTGGGTCTCTGCGGTGCGACGCTCGATGTTGGCCGTGCGTGTCATGTGCCGTGATTCTCCACGATGCGCGCCTCCATCGATTGGGCGTGCACCTCGAAGCCCTCCGCACGCGCGACGGGCGCGCCGGCGCCTGCAAGGCGCGCCGCGCCGGGGCCGATGCGCACCTCGGACATGCGCCTGCGGAAGGTGCGGGGCGAGAGCGTGGAGGCGAAGCGCGCGGCGCCGGCGGTGGGCAGCACGTGGTTGGAGCCCGCCACGTAGTCGCCGAACGCGGTGGCACTGGCGGCGCCCACGAACAGCGCCCCGGCGCTGCGGACGATCGGCGCGAGCGCCTCGACCTCCGCGCCGATCAGCTGCAGGTGCTCCGGCGCGAATGCGTTGGCCAGCTCGACGGCCTCGCGCGCGCCGCCGACGGTGACCACCGCGAACTCGGCCTCGCCCACGGTGGGGCGCTGGAGCACGTCCTGCTCCAGGCGGCGCTGCAGCTGCTCGCAGATCTCCGCGCTGGTCGCGACGCCGACCACGATGCTGCCCTCGCCGTGCTCTGCCTGGGCGAGCATGTCGATCGCCGCCAGCGCGGCAGCGCTCGGAGAGGTCTCGGAGATCACCACCACGAGGTCGCTGGGGCCGGCGAAGCCGTCGATGCCCACGATCGCCGAGAGCTGGTGCTTGGCCTCCTGCACGTACAGGTTGCCGGGCCCCACGATCACATCCACGCGCCCGACCGTCTCGGTGCCGTGCGCGAGCGCCGCGATCGCCTGGGCGCCGCCCATGCGGTAGACCCGCTCGACGCCGCACAGCCGGCACGTGCCGAGAATCGTGGGGTCGATCTCCCCTCCGGGGCCCGGGGGCGCGGCCACCACGACATCGAGCACCCCAGCGGAGCGCGCTGTGACGACCCCCATCACGACGGTGCTCGGATACGGCGCGCGGCCCCCGGGGACGTACACGGCGGCGGAGGACACGGGCACCTCTCGCAGCAGCACGGTGTGGCCCTGCGGAAGCTCCACGCGCGCCTCGCTGTCGATCCCGGCCTCGGCTACGAGCGCCAGGTTGGCGATGGCCACCTGGAGCCCAGCGATGAGCTCGCGCGGCAGCCGCGTGATGGCGGCGTCCAGCTCCTCGGGGCTCACCAGCAGCGGCGCGGGCTGCTCGCCGGATGTGTCAAAGCGGGCTGTGTAGGAGGTCACGGCGGCATCCCCGCCGGTGCGCACGTCCTCCACGATCCGGCGCACCTGCTCGGCCACCGACTCACCCGCGGGGACCAGTTCGCGCAGCCGCGCGGCGGCGCCCGCCGGGCCCCCGAGCCGCGCCACCTCGGCGCTGTCAAGGCGCGTGAGACGCACCTCAGACGCCGCCGGCCGTGGAGAGGCTTCGGATCTGCGCCATCAGGTCGTCGATCGGCGCGGCCTTGAGCTTGTGTGCCACGGGGTTGGCGATCAGCCTGGCCGTGCAGTGCACGATCTGCTCGCGGATCACGAGGTTGTTCTCCCTCAGCGTGGTGCCGGTGGCTGTGAGATCGACGATCGCCTCCACCATGCCGGTCAGCGGCGCGAGCTCCACGGAGCCTTTGACCTCGACGATCTCCGCCTGGCGCCCGGTGCCCTCGAGATGGCGTGCGGCGATGCGCGGATACTTCGTGGCCACCCGCATCACGCCCAGGCGCCTGAGCGCCTCGCCCGCCGGGTCCGGGCCGGCCTTGCTGGCGAGCACCATGGTGCAGCCCCCGTAGCCCAGGTCGAGCAGCTCATACACCTCCCTGCCGCCTTCGCCGGGATGATCGGCTGCCTGCTCGAGCAGCACGTCCTTGCCGGTCACGCCCAGGTCCGCTGCGCCCGCCTCCACGTAGGTGGGCACATCGGTGGGGCGCATGGTGATCACGCCGATCTCCTCGAACAGCAGCTTGCGGTCGTTGGAGCGCAGCTCGCGCGTATCGAGCCCCAGGGCGGCGAGCAGGTCGACGGTCTCCTCGAACAGCGCTCCCCGTGGGACGGCGATGGTGAGCCCGTTGGTGGGGCTCATCCGGCGACGGTGTCCTGGGAGCGCTCAAGCAGCACCCCGGTTCCGCGCTGCTCCCCCGCAAGGGCGATGTGCAGGCGGTCCACGCCCAGCGCGAAGCCCACAGCGGGCAGCCGGCGCCCGAAGCGCCCGAGCAGGTCGTCATAGCGCCCGCCGCCGCCGATGGGGCTTCCGAGCGCGGGGTCGTAGACCTCGAACACCGCGCCGGTGTAGTAGCCGATGTTGCGCACCAGGCCGAGGTCGAAGATCACCCGGGCGGCCACGTCATCCTCGAGCAGCGCGTGCACCTGGCGCAGGCCCATGGCCGCGTCGTGAGCCGGCGCGGGCAGACCCTCGAGCACCTCGGGGCCGCCTCGCCGCTGTGGCAGCTCCAGCAGGAGCGCGGCGTCGGCGGCGGCGATCCCCGACTGCTCGAGCATGCCACGCAGGCCCACGAAGTTGCGCATCACCAGCGCCTCCACGAGGCCTGCGCGCGCCTGCTCGGGGACCCCCAGGCTGAGCATCAGCGCGGGGAACAGCGAGGCGTCGCCGAGACCCACCCTGTAGTCCTCCAGGCCCGTTGCGGCGAGCGCCCGGCACAGCACCGTGAGCGCCTCCGCGGTTCCGCCGGGCGCCGGCGCGCCCACCAGCTCGATGCCCGCCTGCAACAGCTCGCGCGGCTGCCCGCGCTGGGGTCGCACGCCGCGGTAGCAGTGGGCGAAGTAGCAGAAGCGCAGCGGCGGCTCGCTGGCGGCGTAGCGGGTGGCCACCACGCGCGCGATCGGCACGGTCATGTCGGAGCGGAGCACCAGCACCGCACCGGTCTCGTCGAAGACGCGGTACGCGGGTCGCGCTTCGGCCAGTTCGGCGCGTCCGAGCACGGCCTCGTACTCGAGCGCCGGAGTGTAGATCTCGCCGTAGCCGTGCTGCTCGAAGACGCCGCGCAGGATGTCGGTGATGGCGCGCACCTCCCGCGTCTCGTCGGGCAGCACATCCCGCGTACCGCTGGGGATCGGGTGGATCATGGCGAGGCGAGGTTACGCGTTATGCGTGCACGGGCTCCGTGGCGACCCGCTCGATGCGCGCGCCCAGCTCGCGCAGGCGCTCGTCGATGCGCTCATAGCCACGGTCGATCTGGCGGATGTTGCCGATCTCGCTGCGCCCCTCGGCGCACAGCGCAGCGAGCAGCATGGCCATGCCGGCGCGGATGTCCGGCGACTCCACACGCTCGCCGCGCAGCCGCCGCGGCCCGGTGACGATGGCGCGGTGTGGATCGCACATGACGATGTCCGCGCCCATCAGAATCAGCTTGTCGGTGAAGATCAGGCGGTTCTCGAACATCCACTCGTGCACCAGGATCGATCCCTCCGCCTGTGTCGCCAGGGCGACGGCGATCGATGTGAGGTCCGCGGGGAAGGCGGGCCAGGGGCCGTCCTGGATCTTGCTCTTGTACTCCCCCACGTCGGCCTGCACCACCAGCTTCTGCCCGCCCGGGACCACGACGTCGTTGCCCTGCAGCTCGCTGCGCAGGCCGACGCGTTCGAACACGAGGCGGATCATGCGCAGATCCCCCGGCACGGTGTCCTTGATGCGCAGTTCGCCGCCCGTGACGCCGGCGAGCGCCATGAAGCTGCCGATCTCGATGTGATCCGGTGCGACCTGGTGCTCGCAGCCGCGCAGCCGCTCGGCGCCGTTGACGGTGATCAGGTTGGATCCGATCCCCTGGATGTCGGCGCCCATCTTGACCAGCATGCGCGCGAGGTCCTGCACGTGCGGCTCGCAGGCGGCGTTGCCGATCACCGTGGTGCCAGGCGTCAGCGCGGCTGCCATCAGCGCGTTCTCGGTGGCCATCACGGACGGCTCGTCCATGAACACGTCGGTGGGCCGCAGCCCGCGCGGGGCGCTGAGGACGATCTCGCGCCCGCACTCGGTCAGCGCGCCCATCGCGCGAAACGCGTCGAGGTGCGGATCGAGTCGGCGGCGGCCGATCACGTCGCCGCCCGGCGGCGGCATCACGGCGCGGTGGAAGCGTGCGAGCAGCGGGCCGGCGAGCAGGAACGATGCGCGGATGAGCTCGGCGAGCTCGCGCTCGATCTCGACGGAGTGCACGCCGGCTGCGCACAGCGCGAGCTCATTGGGGCCGCGCCAGCTGACCTGGACGCCGATCGCGGCGAGGATCTCGAGCATGGCCTCCACGTCGCGTATGCGCGGGACGTTGCGAACGAGCACCTCCTCGTCGGTGAGCACGCACGAGGCGAGAATGGGCAGTGCGCCGTTCTTGTTGCCCGCCGGCACCATGGTGCCGGACAGTGGAGCGCCGCCGTCGATGAGGAACTTCTCCATGGTCTTGGGACGCCCGGGCGAACCCCTGTGGGGCACGATTTTGCGGCGTGCGCCAAGCGTAACAGCCATATGCAGTCTCAAGTTCTAGGCGCCCGCCCATCGACCTTCCCGCAGAGCCCGCTCGTTTCAAGATCGCGGGCGCGTGCACGGCGCATCTGCAACTTCCGTTGCATCACCGCGCGCGCAAAAACCCAGCTGCGATGCGGGATTGCGGCATGATGCCGGTCTCAGGCGAGGGGCGCCGAGCGATCCGTCCGCAGCCGCGCATACCTTACGAACACATGTTCCCCCCTGCCACAACGCCAAAGCTTGCACAGCGCGCGCTCGGTGCCCTGCGTCTCACCCGCTCGTTCCTCTTGCTCGAGTACGACAACGACGTCGACTGGGAGGTCGGCCGGAACGGGCAATCAGAGGCGCCACATCCGCACCGGGCGCCGCTGCGCGGGAACACGCGCCCGCGGCGCGCGGGAAGCGTTCAGCCGCGCGCGCACGCGTGCCTGTGCCCTGTCGGCAGCGCCTCGCCGCCGGCGCGGCCCCGAAGCGGCTCCGCGGCGGGGGTCGCGGCTCGTAGCGCCTGAGCAGAGGGAACCCCGGCCCGAGTTGCCTCCTGCACCCGGACCGGGGTGGAGCGCCATGAGGTTGTTCCTCGGCATCGCCCTGCGGGCGAACAGACCCACGCACTTCGGCGATGCCTGGCCAGCCAGCCAGTTCTCCCGGGAATCCTACCACCGCCCGTCAAGGCCGCGCGCGGGCGCGGCGTCTCTACGGCCGCGGCGGGGCGTCGCTGGCGACGTGGGCGAGCAGCTCGGACAGCACGCGCTGAGAGTCCTCGTTGGGCACCTGGCAGGTGCCGGCGGCGCGATGACCGCCGCCGCCGTAGCTGAGCATCAGCGACCCCACGTCGGTCCGGCTGGATCGGTCGGTGATGGACTTGCCCATGGCGAACACGGTGTTCCTGCGTTCCAGGCCCCACAGCACGTGTATGGACAGATTGCACTGCGGATGCAGCGCGTAGATCATGAAACGGTTGGTGGGATGGATCACCTCGTCCTCCCGCAGGTCCAGCACCACCGTGGCGCCGTGCACGGTGGAGCGGCGCAGCAGCTGCGCCTGCGCCGCCTGGGCGTGCTCGCGGTACAGCGTGACCCGTTCCACCACGTCGGGCAGCTCGAGCACCTCCTCGGAGCTCAGTTCCAGGCAGTGGTCGATCAGCGTCATCATCAGCTGGTAGTTGGAGATGCGAAAGTCGCGGAAGCGGCCAAGGCCGGTGCGGGGGTCCATGAGGAAGCTCAGCAGTATCCAGCCCCCGGGATCCTTGATCTCATCCAGGGAGAACTGCGCGCTGTCGGCCTTGTCCACGGCGTCCATCAGCTCCTGCGGCACCCGCTCGAAGCGCGAGGCTCCACCGTAGTAGTCATAGACAACGCGTGCTGCCGACAGGGCGCCCGGCACGATCACGTGGTTCTCCGGGCTGTCGGCGACGCGCTCCATCTCGCTGTCGTGGTGGTCGAAGGCCAGGCGCACGCCCGGCACGTAGGGCAGGTTGGTGGTGATGTCGCGATCGGTGATCTCCACCACCCCGTCCTGCACATCCTTGGGGTGCACGAACTTGATCTCCTCGAGCATGCCCAGCTCCTTCAGCAGGGCCGCGCACACCAGCCCGTCGAAATCGCTGCGTGTAACAAGTCGGCACTTCTCGGCAACCATCTCAGCCATCTGGGCCACGGCTCCTCTCAGCGGACGTTGGTCATCAGATCGGCATCCGCAGCCGCGAGCTTTACGCCCGCACGCCGCCACAGGCGAATCGGCCCTCCGCAAAGGCCTTCACGGCGGCTCTCCACACCACCCGTGACGCCTACAAGCCGGCTGCCCGCGCGCGGCCGGGCGTGGCGCGGGCGCCCGTCTAACCTCGCCCCACCCCACTCGCCTCGCCTCAGCCCGCGCCGCGGCGCCGGCCGCGCCGCATGGGCCCCGCAACGACGAAGGGCCGCCCTGGGGCGGCCCTAGCATCATCAAGAAACCGGCGGCGTCCTACTCTCCCAGGCCCTTGCGGGCCAAGTACCATCGGCGCTGAGGGGCTTAACTGCTCTGTTCGGAATGGGAAGAGGTGTTTCCCCCTCGCTAAAGCCACCGGAAAAAAGCGAGAGACCGCGCCTCCCCGGTCCTTCAAAACTGCACAGCGCCACACCGGGTATCACTAAAAAAAACCCGTCAAGCCCTCGACCCATTAGTACCGGTCTCCTTCAGACGTTGCCGTCCTTCCAGATCCGGCCTATCAACCTGGTGGTCTACCAGGGGTCTTACTCCCTCGAGGGGATGGGAGAGTTCATCTTGAGGCCGGCTTCCCGCTTAGATGCTTTCAGCGGTTATCCGATCCACACGTAGCTAGCCTGCTATGCCCTTGGCAGGACAACAGATACACCAGAGGTGCGTTCATCCCGGTCCTCTCGTACTAGGGACAAATCCTCTCAACTCTCCAACGCCCACGGCAGATAGGGACCGAACTGTCTCACGACGTTCTGAACCCAGCTCGCGTACCGCTTTAATGGGCGAACAGCCCAACCCTTGGGAGCAACTCCACCCCCAGGATGCGACGAGCCGACATCGAGGTGCCAAACCGGGCCGTCGATGTGGACTCTTGGGCCCGATAAGCCTGTTATCCCCGGAGTACCTTTTATCCGTTGAGCGACGGCACTTCCACTTGCTACCGCCGGATCACTAAGACCTGCTTTCGCACCTGCTCGACTTGTCAGTCTCGCAGTCAAGCTCCCTTACTACCTTTACGCTCTACACACGATTTCCAACCGTGATGAGGGAACCTTTGTGCGCCTCCGTTACATTTTGGGAGGCGACCGCCCCAGTCAAACTACCCGCCTGGAACTGTCCAGC
>Ga0182012_10006133_pt1 | contig 12309 bp, 9 predicted proteins | sample 612S2SmetaG_FD_120486 | JGI IMG/M metagenome (GOLD analysis project Ga0182012, IMG submission 120486) | Permafrost microbial communities from Stordalen Mire, Sweden - 612S2S metaG | ecosystem: Environmental > Terrestrial > Soil > Wetlands > Permafrost | place: Sweden: Stordalen | collected...
GGCCCGAAAAACATGAAAATTCGTCCGGCAGGCGCCCACGCCGGCCCCAATACCAAAAGGATCACGTCTTTGCCGATGAGAGTAAGATCTGCGCCGACACCCATTCCCACAAACGCCGTCACGGCCAGTATGCGGAGAAAATAGCGCCGGTACTGCTCCGAGCCGCGGTGCAAGCGGCTTAAGGCGGACACGGCGACCGACGTCAGTGGCGAAGAAAGCTGGCCGGCGGGAAGCAGAAATAAATCGTAGGCTTTCTTGTAAAAGCCCAGGGCGCTGGAACCAAATCGCCAGCCCACTAGGAGATTGTCCGCATTTCTCGCAAAGTAATTGAAACTGAATCGTCCATAGATGTTGAGCGCGAACCGCACCATCTCACCGGTCCCGGGCACGCGGCGAGGCAAACCCGGAATCCAACGGCACTGGACCCACGCTCCGATTGCCACCATCGCCGGCACGGTCAACGCTCCCGCCACCAGCGCCCAGTATCCAAAACCGGCAAAGCCGAGCGCGATCGCAACCAGCAAAGCGCCGGCGCGCGCGACGATGTCGTTGATCGACACGGTGGAAAAACGCATCGCCCGCTTGAGGAGCGCGAGGTGTTGCACCGCAATGCTGCTGAGAAAAATTGCCGGGGACATGGCAATCGTGACGTGCGCCACCTTGGCGTCGCCATAAAATCGCGCCAGCAGCGAACCCGACGCTGCGAACCCGACCGTCAGCAAGCCACCCATACCGAGGTTAATCCAGAATAGGTTGCTGACCAGCCAATGGTTGATTTCTTCGCGCTGCTGGATGGCCTCGGTAAATCCGTTCAATCCAAAGTTGGTCAGCAACAGGTTGAAAGTGGTGACCATCGCTACCAGGCCGAAATCGGAGGGCGTCAACAGGCGGGCCAGTACCACCGTCGAGATCATCTGAACGACAAAGCCGAGCCCTCCCGCCAGCAGAGTGGACCCCGCTCCCCGGACCGCGAGTTGCCGCATCTCGCCTTGGTCAACGGCGGGCCGGAAACTCCCGCTTGCGTCAAACGGTCTCAAGATCGCTCCCAAGTCTCGGCTTCGGCATTAAAGGTAGGCACGGCGCGAACGCCGGAACCAGAGTAAACATTTTGTTCTGCTTCAGTGAAAGGGGCACGAAAGGGAAGACAATCCAGGAATCAATCGATCGGACATCCAAAAGATCAAAGCCACGAAGTACCTTCAACTCCGCGGGGGATCGTGCATTCGACTAACAACGAATGTTCGCATCCGTAGCCCAACGCCCACGGGTGCGCTGGATCAAATCAGTGGACGACGGTAGTCAGATTGGTCGGAGCAGGCACCTGGCTCGACGTGTAGCAACTACCGGCATCAAAGGTCAGGGGCGAAGTGGAGTACCCGTTTGCGGGCCCCGCCATCTGGCTGTAGTAACAGGCAGCTGCTGGAATATTGTAGGAGAAGCCGCCCGGGCCAGTACCGCCTGTCACGTCCGGCCCGATCGGCGGATATACGTTCGATCCGAACCAGGACGGCTTGGAAGCCAGGTAAAGAGATGGCGGCAGCGTTTGGCTGGCAGGGGTAGAATTGCCGGCCAGCGCAGTCGACCCACTGCCAGCCGCCGAGGGTGCGGATTCGGCGCTGTTGAAGCGGACGGCGGCATTGACGGTATCGTAATTCCCCCAGCGCATCAGAGTGGAAGAGACCAGGGGATCCGATGAGATATTGGAAGCCGTTCTGCACTCTGTTCCGGCGAACCCCATGTTGTAAATCGAGGTATCGCAGTTCGTCGAACCGCTGGTGATCTGGTAATTATTGTGGTACCCGGCCGTGCCGAGGACGCTGCCAATTACGTTAAAACCACGGCAACCTTGCTGCAATGCCACCGCGAAGGAATTCTGCGTGGAGAGCAGGCTGCCGTTGTGCCCTTGCCCACTGACACGATCCCGAAAGAACGTAACCAGGTTGCTCGTTCCCCACGTGTTGTCGCAGTAAATCGAGCCTTCAAACTGGTTTCCCTCCCAAAGGTTCATCTGCGACGCGGCGTTGTGGGACGAGAAGTTATTTTGTTGCCAATTCACGTCCGGCGTGTAGTAATCGTTGATCGAAAAGTTGTAGCTAATCACGTTCCCTTCCCCGGAGTTGAACAACACGGGACTGGAAACCATCTGAAAGATGTTGTTCTGCACGAGTACATCGGACGAGATGAGGCTTTCCACGCCGTAACTCTCAGTAGCATGATTCTGACTGGTGAAGAAGTAGCTATCCTGAATGTTGTCGTGGGTCGACTGGTATAGCCATACGTGATTGCGATTCCCATCCTGCGAATTCACGTTTTCAACCCAACACGAGTCACAGTCATAGAGATAGATCCCGGAGTCGGGGGAAGTGCTGTTGGCATAATTCACGGTCATGTTTTCAAAACCGACACTGGAAATGCGGTTCGTCCACCAGGCTCCGGGAGACTGCGCGGAGCGCCAATTCGTAGCCTTCAAGGGAGGCGTAATACCAACCGTGTACGGTCCCGCGCGCGACCCGGAAAGGCTGGTGATGGTCACCACCTGCGTCTGGCTATGAGTTGCGCCGCCGATCTGGCGGCCGTTGGGATTTCCCGTGCCCCCAGACTGACATGCGTTCGAAGAACCGCTGTAGTAATCGCAAATGAACACTCCACCCGTATCCTCGGCGGTTCCTTTGCTGGCTCCGTCATTGGCTTGGTCGAGGATGATGACCTGGCCGACTGCCAGGGCGGGTGTCGGCGACGAACCGCAACTGCTGAGCGTGATGGATGTTGTTCCCTGCGCATACCCTGCGGTCCAGGAACACTGATTCGATCCCGAGGGCGGAAGCACGGCGCTCGAACCGATGTACATATAGTTATTGCTGGGCATGGCGCAGATGTTGCCGCCATTGCCACCGCAAGATGAGCCGGACACACCGGAGAAATTCACCGTGGTCGAGGTTGGGCCCGAGCCTCGCAAAACTACGTTGGACTGATTGATGGTGATTCCAGACGTCAGTTTAAACGTTCCCGAGCCGAGCAAAACGTAAGTATTCGGGCCGCATCCCGCGATCTGCGAGTTGATTTGAGCTGCGGTCGCACCTGCGCCAATCGCTGGGCCACATTGGGTCCACGATGCATCGGGGATGCCGCCGGGGATGCCTGCCACCGTCCAGTCCACGGCGCGGCCTGGACTAAGAATGCCGGACCAAAGCTGCGCCTGGCCATGAATCGACGCACCAACGATGAGAAGGACAAGGACAGAGAGAAAAAGTGGGGGATTTTTTTTGTGCATTTTCGTATCTCGACTCGTTTCGGCGCCGCAACTTGTTTGGGCTCGGAACCATGATGCCAAGAGCCTGTCGTTGCGGCAGGCCCAACTCTCATCATCGAGCCGAACTTCTTGATCTGATCGGCGCCTGCTGTAAGTCTATGTCTTCGCCGACTGGATGCAAGACACAGAAGTACATACGCAACCGCACGCCGGTCTCCCCCGCCCATGACCGACTGGACAACCAATGGCTCGGACCCTTTGCTTGCGGCAAGTTACACTCCCTCTTCCTCGCGGCCTCGCGTGGTCCGCTTTGGCCCGAATGGCAACGAAGGGCCGCGAATCCGCGCCTATCCCGTGGAGACTTGCTCCGAGCGCGGCACGCTGACTGGGGGAAGCATCTCAAGCGCAGCGGCCACTTTCCGAGGCTTCGCCCTGATCCAGCCTCCGGGAACCGAGATGGTCGCCAGCAGAAAGCAGATCCAGATCGGGTTCAGCGTTCCGAACGCCGATTCCGTGAAGTTATAAGCGACCGCGACGACAAAATACGCCAACCGCAATTTTCCTTCCTCTGCGTTCCGGCGGAACGACGCCACGACCGTGCGGTACCCAGTAACCAGTACGATCCCAAACAGTACGATCCCCAGCCAACCCAAGCTCAGGAATAATTCGATATACCCGTCGTGCGCCTCGCGAGGATGCCACCAGTAAAGGCTCCAGACCCTCTCCAGTCGCGCCCCCAGCCAGAAGCTTTCAAAGCCGGTGCCGAACACCGGATTCCCCGCCATGCCCAGTACAAGTTTCCAGATGTCGGTCCTCCCGGTGAGCGTCGGATCCCGCCCCATGGATTGCAGGACGCCGGAACCCAGGTCGAGGAAGAGGGTGCTCGCCGACACGGACACAATTGCGATCATCATGCAGTGGACGATCCAAGGCTTGCGGGCGACTATTCGGAGGCTAACACCCATCATGAGAGCGCTGGCCAGCAAAAAGCACGACAACGAGGTCATCGAGTCGGCCATCCAGAACAGCCACAGAGTCATGGCCAGGCAAGCGCCGAGGGCTAAAAGCCGTTTCCTCCGGGCCGCGGGCGGGCCGCTGCGCCAGACGGCGATCAAGCGCCATACAATCCCCAATCCCAGAATCAGGCACAGGCGTCCGAGTTCGTTCTTGTTGGTCGCGACGCCTGTATAGTACGGCGTCCAGGTCCACGGGTGATATCCACGTCCCAGGTCGGGATAAAACTTGATAAACAGCACCGACAGGGGCATCAGGAGAAAGGCCGTCCACGTTAAGGCGCGCTTGATGGCGGCATACCGGTCGCGATCGGTCAGGATGATCAGGACCATGACAAAATCACCCAGCGACTTGATCCACCGTTTGAAGGCGACGTCAGGGTAGTCGGACCAGCCGATACTCACGGCACAGTAAAGAGAAAATACGACCAGCGGCCAGTTCGCCCGCAAGACTCCCAGAACTTCTTGCCTTCTCCTCGCCAGTACAATCAACCCTGCCAGGAGCAAGCTACTGTATACAGCTCGATCGAACGGATCGCCTTCGGTATACGATGAGGCCGCCGAAGACGTATCGCTGACGGAGGCACCTTGCAGCGTGGCAATCCACTGCCCGACGCTGCGCGAACCAGCGATGGACACCCAGAGAATCGCAATCCATAGCGCCTTGGAGGTGCGGGCTTTCGGATCCCGATCCAGAAAAAACAGTCCCAGGATTCCCGCAACTACAACGAGCGCGGCAAGACCCGGGGGCACTTAGCGTCTCCCTGCGACGGGTTCGATGTGGAGAAGCGTCATTTCGGGTCCAGGAACTGACGGTGAATCAATTCCAGGGTCAGCAATTTATGAATCGCGCTGGTGTAGTTGCGATTCCCCTTTAGATGGCCGCCCACGATCTCTTCCACGCCTTTGCGTTCCAGGTACGGACGGGACAGTGTTCTCGAATCGAGCAGCATCTCGCGAACGTAATTCGCCAGCGCATCCCGATACCAGACTCGAAAATGGTAAAACTTGTGTCGGCCGAGGAAAAGGCGCTCCAGGTGTAGGGGTGAAAGCGCGTGGTCGATTCGAGCCACCCATTGCGGCATTCCATAGTCGTAGGCGTATTCGGCTTTGAAGGTGAATTCGAGGTACTCATGCAGCAACCGGCCTGCGAGGGTGTTCTGGTTCGCGCCGAGGCCTCGGTCCGACCGCAGTTGACCCAGTTCCCTGTTGCCTTCCGAGATCAGCCTCAGACAAACATCGGTGTTGGCCGGGCGTCGGCGCGCGAGCTCGGGGTTCGGCGCGCGAAACGCGGTCCGCACAAAATCGTTGTCCAGGAATGGACTTCGCACCGTCAACTGGGTTTGTTCCAATCCCAACAAGCCATAGTGGTGCCAGGGAGCCTGGCGAAACACAGCGAAGGATACTGGATGTCCGGTCGCCACGGCCGCATAGGTATCGCGCGCGTCTCGAACATAGGTCAGGAAATCCTCGCGAAACAAGCCGGCCACGGGATCTCCAGGCTTAAAGGCGGGAACCCAGCGTAGGACCTCGCTGCCGTAGTTACCGGTCATCCGTACGGGAGCAATCTCGCGCGCACGCTCGTTGACGAACAAATCGCAGGCGCGAGTTACCTCAACGGTGCCGTCGGTTAAATATACGGAGCGTTCGGCATAATGCGAAAAGCGTGAGAGGAACTCTTGCCCCACCGGGATCACTTCGTGCGTCTGCCCGCACATCGACGCGACGCGACGCGCCAGGGTTACATCCTCGCAATCGCGATAAGGGCCTCCAAAGGAGTAGCAAGGTATCGAGCCTGGCGCAAATTTGCGCCAAGCCATGATCATTCTTGTATCGAGTCCGCCGGTTAAGGACACCCCAATTTTCTGCTGACCGTCAAAATAACGCTCGAGGTTGCGAGCAAACACATCGCGTAATTCGTCGTAGAAGTCATCCGGGCTTAGGCGCTCCTGCGATTCCCACTCCTTCGCCTCAAAATAGCACCGGCGCTCTACACTGCCCTGCTTGAAAGACCACGCCGACGCCGCGGGAAGGACCTCGATTCCTTCAAACAAAGTGCGGTTTTCGAGTACGCAACCAAACGAAACAAACTCGCCAAAACTTTTTAGGTTTAGTTTTCTTAGTTCGGGACAGACCGCCAGAAGCGCTTTCGCTTCAGGAGCAAAGTAAAAGGCATCGCCGGATTGATGGTAGTAGACGCGGTGCATCGAGAAGCGGTCGTTAAACAGCATCGACGAGCCACGCCGACGATCATGAACGAATCCATGGAATCGCCCATTCAGCACCGCTGGGAAGTCGGATCGCTCCTCGTAAAGGTCAACAAGGTAATCCGGCCCATGATCCCTGCCGCCATTCCTGCGTTCTTTCAGCTGGTTCTTTATGGCTGGATCGGGATATTCCTCTCCAGCAAAGAAAAGAGAGACGTCGCGGGCCGCATTCTGCAACGGCATCGCGTCGCAGAAAGAACCCTTCCGAACCGCCCACCCAATGTATGTTCCGGAACTCGCATCACTCCACGTGCCGGTCACATACGTGGCATCGTGGCGCAGGGATTCCACCATCTGCTCCAGTCTGGAGTCAGCCCAGTCACGAGGCTTCGCCGTAATAATTCCTACAATTCCTGGCATTTGGATTAGTTAGCGAACATTTCTAGATGAAAGCGCGGGGGAACAAAAGGCGAAGTTAAAGGTTGGAGCCGGCGGGGGGAATTGAACGCCCCATCTGTCGATTACGAGTCGACCGCTCTAGCGTTGAGCTACACCGGCTTATCCACTGCCTCAAAGTGTACCATTGGGCTCGCGCGTTCAGTGCCGCGTTAATGACGTTTTGCGGCAGTATTCCGAGCAAGCCACGGTGGATATTTAGTTTGAAACAGAGTTTGCCCCAAAACGTCAGAGGCAGATAAAAACGAGGTACTAAAACTTCCTGAAATCCATTGCGGATTTTGAATTCGCGGAGCGGACTGTCCTTCTTGTTACCGTAATTGAAAAGGCCGTACGTCAGATAGCGCACACCCTTCGCTTCGCAAAGCTCGACCGCTTTCGCAATCAGAGCGTTACCAGGACGCTTATCATAGTGGCTGCCCTTAGTCGTCAAGTTCAAGATCGACGCCACCTCGCCCCTATAAACGAGTTTTAAAAAGCCTATCGTTTCGTCGCCTATGTTGGTGACGATGAAGTCACTTCTGTCTACAAACGCGGAATAGTCTTTGCGAACGCGCTCCAGACTCTTTCCGTAGTGCGCGTTGCGGATTCGCTGTCGAGTCGGTGAGTCGTTGTTGACATCGCTGATGGCTTTAATCAGGTTGTCATCAAATGGCTTAATGTCGACCGTCACACCGCGCTTTTGGGATCTTCGCACATTCTTGCGAGCTTCCTGTGGGAGACTCTCCCACCACGCCTTGAAACTCGTGAGTTCTACCGCAGCCACGCTCTCCCAAGCCATTGGATAGTCGTATTTCGGACTCTTGTTCGGCAATTTCTGAGCAAAGGTGAAGATGTCCGCACGAACAGCGCCTCTCTTTTGATTCTTGAGAGTCTTCGCGCAAAGTTCTGGCGAGCTCGTCTCATCCACCAGCCATTCCTCGTCATGCACGGAGGCGATCTTCAACCATTTTCCATGCGCTACCAAAGGCTGCCCGTTGACTTCAATCATCGGGACTTGGACCCAATCGCCCTTGATACTAATTTCCATCAAATTCCCCACCATCGATTCGTTCCCCTTGCCAGAGTCTGCTCGGCTTCGTCCCAACCCTTCACTATTCCGTTACGTACTGTTCTCGAATCGGATTGATTCCGACCAATGCCAGCAACTTGCCGAGATGATCGCAAAGCTTTACCAGCAGCGTCATGAAGCGGTGCTGTCCGAGGATCGCGGCGAACGGCAACGCCAGCGTGTAGGCCGGAACCGCTACGATCGACTTCAGAATGTCGTACGCTCCCAGCGTCGGATGCAACGCCGCGGTTGCCCCCCGCAGCAAGGCCTTCTTCAGCATGAACTTTCGCTTCCAACGCACCGGAGGCACCACCTCGTAGGCGATGGCGTCACTGCACCAGATGAAGCGGCATCCGTTGTCGATCATTCTCCGGAAGAAATCCTGGTCTTCGCCGTGGCGGAATTCCGGGCGGAAGGGCGCCTGGCCGGGCGTAAAAACGCTTCTCCGCAACAGCACGTTGCCGGTGCGCCCCGCGGTCCACTCGACCGGCAGTCCGGTGGGATGAATTGGGCGCTCATAAAAATCGCCCTTGACGATCCACTTCGGCGGCGTCTGGTCGAAGTGCCGGCGCACCGGTCCGAGTACGCCATCCACTTGGTACTGTTCGCAGGTTCGAAACAGGTTCAGCAGCCAGTTTTCTGCCGGAAATTCATCGTCGTCGATGAAGGCCACGAAATCTCCTTCGGCGTTCTCGATCGCCTTGTTCCGCGCCAGGGCTATATTCTGCCGGGGCTCGGCACAGTATCGAATGGCAACCGAACTCGATCTTCGAAACTCCTCCACCGCCGCCTCGCCTGAGTGCGACTGGTCGTTGTCGGCCACGACGATCGAATAGGTGAACAGCCCGCCCGTCTGCTGCTCGCGCAGCGCCTTCAGCAAGCGCCGGAGGAACTCCGGACGCTTATAGGTGCACACGCAAACGCTGATGTGTTGGGCTGGGTTATTCATGGTTCGAGCCACGGCTCATTTGTGACGCTGGTCGATTTGCCCGGTAAAATTCGGCGCGATCGCCAAATCTCCCAACTGACCAAGCATCTCGCCCGAGGTCAGGAACCGATGCTCGTCCGGATTGATGGGATGGGTTTCCAGTTCCACGATGGAATTACGAGCTTGGGAAAATATGCGCTGCAAACGCTCTTCCGGTTGCACCGGCAGCAGATTGTACAAAAAATCGACAACCCGATGACGGCGGGCGAGCCGGCGGTCTACGGTTTTGCGATACCAGCGGTTTATCAGGCTCTTCTCTCCCGGTAAGAACGAGAAATTTCGACGCACAATGGCGCCTGCGGGCAACAACCCATCCCACAGTACATTCGTGCACAGGTGGAGGTGATGATGGCCATCGACCCGTTGGGGATCGGCTCCGTAGAGACGGCGGTATTCGTCGAACTGAGCCGCCACTACAAATTCAAAGGAACGCGCCAGTCCCGGATAGTACAAAATCCGGGCTAGCGAATACCGGCCCAGACACTGTTTCAGTTTACGCTGATGCTCGAGCAGCGCCGCGGGGCAGCTTGGCGCCGAAAACGGCTCCGAGAAGTTGAGGTGCAGGCCGGTATCGATTGCCGAGTTCCGGGCGATGTCCGCCGCTCGCGCCGAGTCGGACATGAACACCATCGCGCTCACGGACGAAACGGTCCCCAGCGCTGTGCACTCGAGCGTGCGGTCGGTCGTCGACTGGTCTCTTCCCCAATCGTCGGCGTTCACGATCAAGCACCCCGGCATTGCCGCACGATGGTCCGAGTCCACCGCGGCACGGGGCAAAACCCGAACCGGCGAGGATGCGGGAGCGACGCTATCAGGAAGGGTCACGAGCGGATTCACTTCGACTTTCACCAGTGAACATGCTTTCCCGGATGCCAGGTCGTTTCCAGCTTACGCCCTTACGCCCGCCCGGTGGGGGCCGCGACTTGCGACTTGGCAGCGCCACGACTGCCCGTCAAGAACCGCTTTAATCGCTGCATCTGCTCGCGCCGGCGAAAGGCGATCAATTCCGCGGATACGGGTCTCGGCGCGCGGCGAATCATCGCCCAGAAGTATCCGCATCCAACCATCAGGCCGCCGAGAATCCAGGGCGGACTGGTCATCTGGTAAAACGTTCGAAAAACCTCCCAGAGCGGATGGCCGCCGAGAGCGTAGTCCTGCATTCCGAATCTGAATCTCGCCATCACGTGGCCGCGCTGGGCGGTACCCATGGCGCGGTGGTGGGTGCAGGATTTTTCGGGAAATGTCCTTGTTTTCCAGCCCTTCATGCGGGCGGTGATCACCGCGATGTGATCGATGCCGCCGCCTTTCACTGGCACATAGCCGCCGATTTCCTCGAAACACTCGCGCCGAAAGACCTGGCATGCGCCCGATACATGCTCGATACTCACGAAACGGTAGTCGTAAGTTCTGTGCTGCGAATCCTGGAATGGGGTTCCCACCAATCCCAGTTGCGGGTCCTCGGCCAACTTACCCAGCAGGAACTCGAAGTAGCCTTCGTCAAACGAAATATCGCCGTCCAGACTGACGATCGCTTCGTAGGGCACATCCTGCACGCGGGCATTGCCGGCGTTGAATGCCAGAACTTTCCCGGCGAAGTGCCGTTCCTTCCGTTCCGGCATGCGAAGCAACTCAATCCAGGAAAACTTGGCCGCATACCGCTTTACGATCTCGTCGGTCCCGTCCGTCGAGCCATCGCTGACAATGACCCATTTCGCGGGCGGAACCGTCTGCGCCACTACGGATTGCAGCGTCCGCTCGATGAAGGCCGCCTCGTTGCGCGCAGGTGTGATGAGAACGTAAGACGGTAGCTTCATCATGCGCTGACCGTCACGCTGGAACCAGCTATTGCCGACTGTTGCGGGGACTTCCCCTCGATGTTGATGGCTTCTCCCGACTCGTTCAGCAGGGACGACAGGGCCAGCAACATCCACGCCTGCGACCAGCGCATATAGGAAGTGCGAATGGTGCACAGACGAAGCTTACGGTAGTAGAAAAAACCGCGCTCATCCCACATATGGTTCATCGCCCAATCGAACACGGAGTGTGCGAGTTCCACATTGCCCGGATCAAGATCCCGGAATTCAAGCAGTGTAAGGATGCTCTGCGCAACACAGTGAATATCCAACGGGTAAACGCGGTCGTGGAAATACTTGGGCGCCGAGTCCTGGCGGAAAAAATGCGTCCGGTAGAACTCGAAGCCCCGGCGCACGCTGGGTTCGAACTCTTCGGTTTCGAGGGACCGCCCCATCGAACGCAAGGCTCCGAGGTTATACCCAGTGTGAAAATTATCAATCCAGCGCTGTGAGGAATGCTCGCCGTAAAACCACGACCCATCGGGCTGCTGCCTCTTGACCGCCTGGCGCGCCGCTCGCAACGCGGGCTCCAGGAATTTCTTCTCGCCGGTTTCCCGGTACAAGCGGCAAAACAAAGCCGCGGCCAGCAGGTTGGCGTTGTGGGTTTCGCCCCGCAGTCCGGGCATGGGATAACTGAAACCGACCTTCGCGCCATCGGTCCAGTACAAGTCCTGCAATATGTATTCCGCCGCGCCCACCGCCATCGACAAGCAACGCTCGGCGTCCTTTTGGTCAACCGCAGGTTGCTCATGCGCTCGGAAAAGCGCTTCGCCAACGAAGGTGGTACACACTAGATTCGGCGCGCCGGACGGCACCAGAATGCTGCGTCCCTGCCAAGGGAAGCTATATCCCCAGGCCCAATGGGCAGTTCCCGGCGAGCGCAGCGCAGTCAGGCGATCGATCATATAGCGGATAAGATCTTCGCGATCCGGCGCCAAATCGTTGGGGAGCTGGAGCAGCGCCGATAGAAACAGCGCCATCGCCTTCGGGTTCTGAGTCTTGGGAACCAGCGCCAGGCGGCGCACATCGACCGGGCTGCGCTTCAGAACCTGGGTCAGCGCCAGGCGTGGGAAGCGCGAATCGAGCAAAGGAATGGCCTTGAACAGTTCGCTGTTCAAGGCATCGTAGGGATCGTGCCCCGCCCAGGCTTCCGCCCGGCAATACGCCAGCAGCTTGGAGACGGCAGTTTTGAGTTCGGGCGGCATGAAAAACGAAAGACCGATTCGTTAGGAGTTATTCTCCAGAATCGCCACGATATGGTTGACGACCGCATCGAGAGTCTCACTCTGTTTCGCTCTCGACACGAAGTTCTTGTCGCGGGAAACAAGCTTCAACTTCTCCCGCACGTCCGCGACGCTCTCGAGCAGCACCAACCGGCCTGTCGCCGCCAGATGCTTGTCGACCGCTCCCATGGTCCCGCGGAACAAACTGTACACCGGAATTCCCAGAGCCGCCGCTTCGCGGTTCATCGTTCCTCCGCCGCTGATCACC
>Ga0182012_10006136_pt1 | contig 12305 bp, 10 predicted proteins | sample 612S2SmetaG_FD_120486 | JGI IMG/M metagenome (GOLD analysis project Ga0182012, IMG submission 120486) | Permafrost microbial communities from Stordalen Mire, Sweden - 612S2S metaG | ecosystem: Environmental > Terrestrial > Soil > Wetlands > Permafrost | place: Sweden: Stordalen | collected...
CAGGTCCAGCAGATCAACCTCGAGCACTGATGGCGCGGGTTCACCGGGCTTGGCCTCGATGTACTCGGCGATGTTGCCCGCCAGAGACGATGTCGTCAGAATCGCCGACGGCGACGCGTCACGTAGGACCGAAATCACCCGCTCGTCGCTGGCGCCGCCCTGCGGAACCGACAGCGGAACCGCGATCTGCCCGGCCTGCAATGCGGCCAGAAACGCAACGATGTACTCGAGTCCCTGGGGCGCCAATATCACCGCCCGGTCACCAGGTGACCCGCAAGCCCTGAGCTCCTGTGCAACATTGAGCGTTCGCCGATACAGCTGCGACCACGTCAGGGTTTCCGCAACGCCCGCCCAGTCCTGGTCGTAGTCAATGAAAGTGAACGCCACCTCGTTGGGCCGCCGACTGGCGCGCTCCCGGAGCACCGCGGGAAGGGAAGATTCAAGCACAGCCTGAAGATACCTGGGTCAGCCGACGGTCGAGGGGAAAGTGAGCATCGTCGCGAAATTCGGCCTGGCCGATTAACTGGCTGCCCCGCCAATCCGAAAGACACCACGAACAAATTAACTACCTGATTGTTTTATCTGGATGCCATCTGGTAACTCCGGGTGTGAATATCCTTCGGTCGCGATATGGCAGCATTGGGATGTGAACGCACCCCGATTCGCTTGCCAGCTGTGTGCCGCGCTGGTGACAATCTGGGCGACAATGCTCTGCTTACCGATCCTGATTGCCCCCGCGTCCGCCGCTCCCTGCCCCGACGTCGAGGTAACGTTCGCCCGCGGGACCGCCGAGGCGCCTGGCGTTGGAGCTGTCGGCCAGGAATTTATCGATTCACTGCGCTCGCGGGTTGGCGATCGGTCCCTCGCGGTGTATCCCGTCAACTACCCCGCGACCGAGGATTGGCCCCCGTCAGCGTCCGCCGGCGCCGGCGATGCGAGCGCGCACGTTTTCTCCATGGTTGCGAACTGCCCCACCACCAAGCTAGTGCTGGGCGGATATTCGCAGGGCGCGATGGTGATAGATCTGACCACCATCGCCCGGGCGTCGCTCGCGGGCTTTACCGCCGCGACGCTACCGGCGGAAGCGGCTGATCACGTTGCCGCGGTCGCCGTCTTCGGGAATCCGACGGACAAATACCTGGGGGGACCGATCAGCGAGATCAGCCCGTGGTACGGGCATAAGGCCATTGATTTGTGTGCGCCCGGCGACCCGGTTTGCACTCCGGGGGGCCTGTCGATACAGCCTTCGCATGACGAGATGTTCTCCGAGGCGCACCTGTCTTATAAGCAGTCCGGCATGCCCAGTCAAGCCGCGACCTTCGTAGCGGGCCAGCTCTAACTCACGCGCCGGCCCATCTTTGTTTGCATGCGTATAATTGCGGCTGCATTATTTGACACAGGTATATATCAGAGCAAGATTCAGACACGAAAAGAATTCGTGCCCCGTTGCATGTGTAGGCCAACCCACATTGTGGGTATGCCTGTGATCGTGGACTGGGAAACCGTGCTTCATTTGACCCGCAGTGTGTGTTGCGCGTGCGACGGCTGCGCTACCTGCAAGCATGAATGCCGCCTACCGGCCGAGCAGGCTCATTCCCGGCACGAGCACGCGCGCGCCGTGGGAAACCACCTGCTAGGCGACCCGCTCGATGACAGTAAGGCCAAGAAGTGCTTGCGATGCGACGGGTACTTCGACCCTCGGTGTATTCATCAGTGCGCGTCTGCGGGGCCACGCACCTCGCGGCGCGACCATCGGCTTCGGCGTATCCCCACTATGCGTAACGTCGCATGACGTCGCATCCATCGTTATCCGCACTTGCCGATATGAATTCGCTTAAGTAAATTGCCGGTCGCTTGATGCTTGACACTCCAGTGGAAAGTTGGCCCATGGGTGATGACGACGTCCGAGCCGCTCTGCAGCGGCACTGGGCAGCTTCAGACGCTAACGACTTCACGACAGAGCACCAAATCTACCGAGTTGACGCCGTTCTCGACTATCCGCAATCGGGCGAACGCATTCGTGGTCGAGCCAACATCCAGGCGTCGCGCGAGGCCCAGCCGAACGCGAAGCGCTTCACGGTGCGACGCATGCTCGGCGGCGGCGATCTCTGGGTCAGCGAGCTCGTCCTGACATATGACGCAGAACCGTATTACGTCGTCAGCGTCATGGAATTCGAGGACGGACACGTGGTCCATGAGACGCAGTACTTTGGCGATCCATTTGAGCCGGGACCATCTCGCGCTCAATGGGTCGAACGACTGGACTGAGAATGATGGCTACCGCGTCGCCGGTAGGTGCAGTCTGATCGCTTCGACCAGGTGACATCCGACGTCATCGAGCGCATCCGTCGACTGGGTGGCGAGCGCAATGATGATCGCGCCCTCGATGGCGGCGATGGTCAAGGTTGCCAGTGAGCGGGCGCTGTCGCCGCCAACACCAGATCTGATCAGCCGGTCGGCGAGCACCACCTGCCAGTCAGCAAAGGCTTCGGCCGCCGCCTGGGCGGCTTCCGGTGCTTCCGCACGACCGAGGATAGCGGCAACGATGGGACAGCCGGCCTCCATCTGAGTCGCGCTCAGCTGAACCTTCCACTGATCGATGAAAGCCCGTACCGCCAACGCTGGGTCGCCGCCGCCGTCAGCCGACTGCAGCACGGCGGTAAACGCCTGTCCCGCGATGCGGGTGGCTTCAGCAACGAGTTCGGCTTTGCCCCCGGGAAAGTTGAGGTAGACGGTTCGGCGCGCGACCCCGCTGTCTTCTAGTAGTGCATTGAGGCCGGTGCCGGCCACACCCCGGCGTCGAACCAGACTGGTGACGCTGGCGATGAGAGCATCTCGCGCGGACATGATGGGTTGAAGTATACCGATTGGTCTACTAGATTCATAACGATGACGAACACTAACGACGCCAAGACACTGCGGAAGTTCCGGAGGGAGCGTGCCCTCGGGCACTATCTGCTCAACCCGGCGGTAAAGGGGCTGAGCAAACTGGGGCTGCGCACCTCGATGGCCACCGAACTGGAGACCATCGGGCGCAAGACCGGCCAGGTACGCCGCGTTCCCGTGTCGGCCCAATTCGATGACAAAGGGGTGTGGGTCATCAGCCAGCACGGCACCCGCTCGGGTTGGGGGCGGAATATCGTCGATAACCCGAATGTCCGTGTGCGACAGGGCAGTCATTGGCGCACCGGGGTCGCGACACTACGGCCGGATGACGATGTTGTCGCGCGAGGCCGCAAGTTCGGGAGACTGGGAGCCAAGATGGTAAAGGCGCTGGAAACCACACCCGTGTCGGTACGGATCGATTTCAGCGACTGAGGCTGGGCTACCTTCGAGTCGCGCCGTTAGCGCACGCCGAATCGAAACCGCGGAGGTCACCGATGGCCCAGTCCGATCTCGTCTTGTTCAGCGTGGACAATCACATCGCGCTGATCACCGTCAATGACCCCGATCGGCGCAACGCCTTCACCGATGCGATGTCGGCACTGCTGCGCGCGGCCGTGGAGCAAGCCGAAGCCGATCCCGACGTGCACGCCGTAGTCGTTACGGGTGCGGGCAAGGCGTTTTGCGCCGGGGCCGACTTGAGCGCGCTTGGCGCTGCCGGCAGCGGAACACCGGCCGCGGGGCTACAACGGATCTACGACGGCTTCATGGCCGTTGGCAATTGCACGTTGCCGACAATCGCTGCGGTCAACGGTGCGGCGGTCGGCGCGGGCTTGAACCTGGCGTTGGCTGCCGACGTGCGTATCGCCGGTCCGGCCGCGTTGTTCGATGCCCGATTCCAGAAGCTCGGACTGCACCCAGGCGGAGGCGCGACCTGGATGCTGCAACGGGCCGTGGGTCCGGCGGTCGCTCGCGCAGCCCTCTTGTTCGGCATGCGCTTCGACGCCGAATCGGCTGTGCGCCATGGCTTGGCGTTCAGTATTGCCGACGATCCCGTCGCCGCGGCGTTAGAGCTGGCCGAGGGACCCGCGTCGGCGCCGCGCGAGGTGGTATTGGCAACCAAAGCCACCATGCGCGCCACCGCAAACCCGGGCTCCCTGGACAACGAGCAGCACGAGCTCGCCATGCGCACGGAGCTCGGACCGCAGGTGCAGTCGATCCAGTCACCGCAGTTCGCGGAGCGACTGGCCGCCGCACAACGCCGATAGAATCTTTGAATCACTTGCGTCACAGTGGTTTCAGTGGTCACTGGGCGGGGTTTTCTGTCAGTGGCCGGGCGTAGTGTTTCGAACATGGGTTCGAGTGATCGTGAGGAGATCGAGGCGGCCTTTGCCGCCCTCGACGCGGCGGTCGATGGCGTGCTCGGGCTCTCTTTTGAGGCGTTGACCACCCCGGAGCGGTTGGTGTTGCTGGAGCGCTGTGAGCGGGTGCGCCGGCGGTTGCCCGCGGTCGAACACCCGTTGATCAACCAGGTGGCCCGGCAGGCCACGGCACAGGAACTGGGCGGCAAGTTGTCGCATGCTATCGCTGAGTGGACGTTGATCAGCCGTCCGGAGGCCAACCGGCGCGTCCATGAAGCCGCCGATCTGGGCGCGCGGCACGGCCTGACCGGGGAACCCGTGGCGCCGGTGCTGGCGGCCACCGCGGCCGCCCAACGCGCTGGGAAACTCGGGACCGGGCAGGTCGCGGTGATCCGACGGTTCTACCACCGATTACCGGGCTTCGTCGACGACGCCACCCGTCAACACGCCGAAGCCCACCTGGCCAAGCTGGGCACCCAGTATCGGCCCGACCAACTATCCGGGCTGGCCGACAAGCTCACCGACTGCCTCAATCCCGACGGCAACTACACCGACCAAGACCGGGCCCGCCGCCGCGGACTCACCCTCGGTACGCAGGAAGCCGATGGGATGTCGGCGCTGCGTGGCTGGTTGAGCCCCGAGTTGCGGGCGACCCTGGAAGCCGTGTTGGCCAAGCTGGCCGCCCCGGGAATGTGCAATCCGGACGATGACACCGCCTGCGTGGCCGGCGCGCCGTCGCAGGAAGCGATCGATCGCGACCCCCGCAGCGGCGCGCAACGCAACCACGACGCCCTGACTGCTGCACTACGCGCGGTGTTGGCGTCAGGAGAGCTGGGCCAGCACAACGGGCTACCGGCGTCGATCATCATCACCACCACGCTGACCGAACTCGAAGCCGCCGCCGGACGTGGATTGACCGGCGGTGGCAGCATCCTGGCGATGTCGGATGTGATCCGGATGGCTCGCCACGCCCACAATTACTTGGCGATCTTTGACAAAGTCAAAGCTCTGGCGCTCTACCACACGAAACGACTCGCCTCTCCCGGGCAGCGGATTGTGTTGTACGGCAAGGACCGTGGCTGCACCGCACCGGGCTGCGATGTGCCGGGCTATCTGTGTGAAGTCCACCATGTCACCGACTACGCCATCTGCCACGCCACCGACATCAACAACCTGACCTTCGCCTGCGGACCCCACCACCGCCTACTGCAGCCCCCAGGCTGGACCACCCGCAAAAACGCGCGCGGCGACACCGAATGGATCCCACCCCCGCACCTCGATCGCGACTGGCCCCGCACCAACACCTTCCACCACCCCGAAAAGCTGCTACGCGAAGACGAAGACGAAGACGACGAGAGCGACAACCACGGAGACGCCGCTTAGGACTAAGCAGGCGGTTCATTCACGCGGGCGGCGGCGTCGACCTCGTCCTCAGCCGCGACGGTATCGGTGTCGGCCGCGGAGCGGGCGAGAGCACGGTGCGCGGGGTCCAGGCGGCGCACTGTGAAGATGAACGCGATGGCGATCAAGGGTGCGATTGCGCCGTAAACTCCTGCGGGGATGGCCATTTCGGCGTTATTCAGCAGCTGCGGACTCAGCGCCACGCCGATCGCCAACACGGCGTTGTGCAATCCGATCTCGAAGCTGACTGCTGTGGCCTGCCGTGGAGCGAGGTGCATCAAGCGTGGCACCAGATAGCCGACTGTCAGGCTGATTAGACAGAAGGACACGACGGCTGCGCTCAGCACGCCAAGGTTGTTCCATAGCGTCGTCCGACTGCCGGCGATCGACGCACCGACCACGACTACCAACAGAACTGCCGCGAATATCCTGACCGGCTTCTGAAGTCGCCGGGCCAGCTCAGGAAAACGGTGCCGTATCGCAATGCCGATCGCGGTAGGTATGAGCACAAGTCCGAAAATCCCAAAGAACTTGTCCACCTGCAGCGGGATATACCGTCCCCCTCCGATGAACCAGGCCATCGAAAACGCCAGTATTACCGGTAACGCAAAGATCGACAGCACCGCGTTGACCGCGGTCAGCGTGACATTAAGCGCCAGGTCCCCGTTGAACAGATGACTGAGGATACTCGCCATCGTGCCGCCCGGGGTAGCGGCCATCAGCATCAACCCAACCGCCAGAGTGGGCGAAAGGTGCAAGGCTTCGGCGATCACGAAGCACAGCGCTGGTAGCAGCACAGCCTGGCAGATCAGTGCAACCGCCAGCGGGCGCCGCAGCGTGGCGGCTCGCTTGAAGTCGTCGACCGTTAGCGTCAGCCCAAGAGCGAGCATGACCGCCACGACAACGAACGGAAAGTACTGGTTATTCATGAAGCTCCGGGGGTTGGTGCGCTGAACGAGTAGTTAGCTTGCCTTACACAACAGCAGGTAAGTGTATGGGTGCCTGCGCTTGACCACTCGATGTAGTCCGTCCTGCGGACGCACACCAGGTAAACAGCCGTCGACTGACCTGAGTGCGTCTGGAATCACGCTGGACAGAACAGAGTCTCTCCAGTCACAGAGGCGGTGTTTCCCCGCCCCGGCGCAGCATCATCCCCGCATGCTTGAGCACCGGGGAATCGACCATCCGCCCCTCGAACGCGAACACGCCGCGCTCGGTCTTCGCCGCGGTCAACACGCGCCGCGCCCAAGCGAGCTCGTCCTCGCTGGGGCGATAAGCGGCGCGCACCACCGGGATCTGGCTCGGGTGAATACACACGGTCCCGGCGAACCCCAGCGCCACGCCATCATCGGCCTCGGCCCGCAGGCCATCGAGGTCGCGGATGTCCAAATGCACCGCGTCGAGCGCGATCCGATCGAACGCGGACGCCGCCAGCAGTGCCGCCGACCGGACGTGCCGGGCAACGTCGCGATAGGTGCCGTCGGCGAAGCGGCTTGAACTGCCGCCGAGGGTGGCGACCAGATCCTCAGCGCCCCAGAACAGGGCGACGGTCCGCTCCGCCGCGGCGATTTCGGCGGCGAACACCGCGGCGCGCGGCGTCTCTATCAGCGCGATCACGTCGCGCGGTGCGAGTGCATTAACCTGCGCGGCCGATTCGGTCTTGGACAGCATCACCGTCGCATACGCGGTACCGGCCAGCGCGTCCAGGTCCAGCGGCAGTTCGGCGGTGCTCGACGCGTTGACGCGCACCACGGTGCGCTCCGGGTGCAGCGGGGTGTCCTGCAGCGCCTTGCGGGCGGCGGGCTTGTCCGCCTCGGCCACGCCGTCTTCGAGATCGAGGATCACCACATCGGCGGCAGCAGCCGCCTTCGCGAAACGCTCGGGACGATCGGCGGGGCAAAACAGCCATCCTGGGCCGGCGGCAGCCAATTTCATGACGCGTCCTTGTCTGCTGGGGAAGTGGGGCGCTTCTGCACCAACGTGGTGCGCACCGCCCGCGCAACGATGTCACCGTCCTGGTTGCGGCCCGTGTGCTCTAGCGTCACAATGCCCTCACCGGGCCGGCTTTTCGACTCGCGCTTGGCGGTGCATACGGTCTCTGCGTACAGGGTGTCGCCGTGGAAGACCGGTTTGGGGAACGACACCTCGGAAAAGCCGAGATTGGCCACGATGGTGCCCAGCGTCAGCTGCGCCACCGACAGTCCCACCAAAGTCGAGAGCGTGAACATCGAATTCACCAGCCGCTCGCCCCGAAAGCCCGGCTGCTCCGCCGCCCACGCGGCGTCGAGATGCAGCGACTGGGTGTTCATCGTCAGCGTGGTGAACAACACGTTGTCGGCCTCGGTCGCCGTCCGGCCCGGCCGGTGTAGGTACGTGGTGCCGATCTCGAATTCCTCAAACCACAAGCCGCGCTGGATAACTGACTTGCCGCCCCGCTCACTCATGAGCGCCACTCCTCAATCCCGGCTGCGCCGGCATCATCGTCGTCGGCGCGGCTCATGGCAGCCCCAGCGATCGCGCGATGAGCATCAATTGCACCTCGGTGGTTCCCTCGCCGATCTCGAGGATCTTGCTGTCACGGTAGTGGCGTGCCACCGGATACTCGTTCATGAAGCCGTATCCGCCGTGGATCTGGGTGGCGTCGCGGGCGTTATCCATCGCCGCCTCCGACGCGATCATCTTCGCGATCGCCGCCTCCTTCTTGAATGACTTTCCCGCCAACATCTTTGCCGCCGCATCGTAATACGCCGTACGCGCGACGTGGGCGCGTGCCTCCATCCTCGCGATCTTGAAGCTGATCGCCTGGTAGGAGCCGATCGGCTGGCCGAACGCCTGACGCTCCTTCGCGTACTTGACGCTCTCGTCGACGCAGCCCTGCGCCGCTCCGGTGGCCAGCGCGGCGATCGCGATGCGGCCCTCGTCCAAAATGGACAAGAAGTTCGCGTAGCCCGTGCCGCGGGCGCCCAACAGGTTTTCCTCCGGGACGTGGGCGTCGGCGAAGGTGAGCGGATGAGTGTCCGACGCGTTCCAGCCGACTTTGTTGTAGAACGGTTCGACGGTGAACCCCGGTGTGCCGCTGGGCACGATGATGCTCGAGATCTCCTTCTTGCCATCCGCTGCATTTCCTATGGTTGCGGTGACCGCGGTGACGGTGACCAGCGAGGTGATCTTGGTGCCCGAGTTGGTGATGAATTGCTTGTTGCCGTTGATCACCCAGTCGCCGCTCTCGAGCCGGGCTGTGGTGCGGGTGCCGCCCGCATCCGAACCCGCCCCGGGCTCGGTGAGCCCGAAGCCGGCCAGCGCCCGGCCGGCGATGAGATCCGGCAGCCACTTGCTCTTCTGTTCCTCGGTGCCGAACCGGTAGATCGGCATCGCGCCAAGGCTGGTTCCGGCCTCCAGAGTGATCGCAACCGATTGGTCGACCTTGCCGAGTTCCTCGAGCGCCAGCGACAGCGCGAAGTAGTCGCCGCCCATTCCCCCGTACTCCTCCGGGAACGGCAGGCCGAACAGTCCCATTTCGCCCATCTTCGCGACGACTTCGTACGGGAAGCTGTGCTCCTCATCGTGTTTGGCCGATAGGGGCGCGACCACGGTTCGCGCAAAATCGGCCACCGTATCGCGCAGATCCTCATACTCCTTGGGCAAGCTGCCCGCGGTAATCGTTGTCGTCACGTTTGTTCACCTTTGATCCTGGCCAGCACTTGCTCGACCTTCACCTGCTCACCCACCGACACCAGCACCTCTACCTGTCCCGAAACAGGAGCGGTCAGTGAATGTTCCATCTTCATCGCCTCGACGACCACCACCACCTCGCCCTCGCTGACCTCGGCGCCCGAATTGACCTGCACGGCGATCACGCTGCCCGGCATGGGACTGACCACCTCGGCGGGCCGCTCGCCTGCCGCGCGGTGAATCTTTTGCTCCTCGGCCTCACCTAGCCGCCAGGTGTCGCGCTCGTCGGCGATCCACAACTGCCGGTCGGCCTCGGCCCATCGGTAGTCGCGCCGGCGCCCGTCCAGCGTCACGCTCATCCGGTCGGGCCCGAGTTGCACACTTGCGGAGGCGATCTCGCCGTCACCGACCTGTACCTTGGCGGCCTCGGGTGGCCCCCACACCGACACCGTTTCGGTGCGAAGCGGCGTGCGCATCGCGGTGCGGACCGGCGCCGCGGCGCCACCCACGCGCCATCCGGTCGGGGCCGACCATAGGCTGCCCTCGGAGTTGCGGGCCAGAACCCACAGGCGGTAAAGGCCGCCCGCTGCGAGCACATCCTCGGGCGCCGGCAGCGGGACGAAATCCGCCAGCCGCTCGTCCAGCAGCGCGGTATCCAGGTCACCGGCTCGCACGCGCTCGTCGGCGAGCAGGAAACGCAAGAACTCGATATTGGTCTGCACGCCCAGGACCGCGGTCTGCGACAGTGCCCGGTCTAGCTTGGCGAGCGCCTGATCGCGGTCCACCGCGTGGACAATCACCTTGCTCAGCATCGGGTCGTAGTCGCTGCCGACCACCGTGCCCGCCAGCAGCGACGAGTCCACCCGAACCCCGGCACCCGCGGGCTCGAACACCTGCAACACCCGACCGCCGGTCGGCAGAAAGCCGCGCGCCGGATCTTCGGCGTACACCCGCGCCTCAATCGCGTGCCCGTTCAGTTCGATGTCGTCCTGAGTGAACGTCAGCTTCTCGCCGGCCGCGACCCGTAGCTGCCACTCGACGAGGTCCAGTCCGGTGACCGCCTCGGTGACCGGATGTTCCACCTGCAGGCGGGTGTTCATCTCCATGAAAAAGAACTCATCGGGCCGCTCGGCGGAGACAATGAACTCCACCGTGCCGACGCCGACGTAGTCGACGCTGCGGGCGGTGTCGCAGGCCGCCGACCCGATCCGGGCCCGCGTCGCAGCGTCCAGTAGCGGCGACGGCGCTTCCTCGATGACCTTCTGGTGGCGTCGCTGCAGGCTGCACTCACGCTCCCCGAGATGCAGCACGTTGCCATGCCCGTCGGCGAGCACCTGCACCTCGATATGCCTGGGCCGCAACACGAAGCGCTCAAGGAACAGCGTGTCATCGCCGAACGCCGAAGCCGCCTCGCGCCGGGCGCTCACCAGCGCCTCGCGCAGCCGTGCCGGATCTTCCACCAGCCGCATGCCCTTGCCGCCGCCGCCCGCCGACGGCTTGACCAACACCGGATAGCCGACCTCATCGGCCGCGGCCACGAGATCGTCTTCGGTCAGCCCCGGTTTTGCCACCCCCGGCACCACCGGCACGCCGAAAGCGGCGACGGCGTTCTTAGCGGTGATCTTGTCCCCCATCACCTCGATCGCACGTGCGGGCGGGCCCAGGAACACCACCCCGGCGCGTTCACAGGCCGCGGCGAAATCGGCGTTCTCGGAGAGGAACCCGTAACCCGGGTGAATCGCCTGGGATCCGGTGCGCACCGCGGCGTCAAGCACGCGAGCGATATCGAGATAGCTTTCGCGAGCCGCGGCGGGCCCCAGCCGCACGGCGATGTCCGCCTCGATAACATGCCGCGCGCCGGCGTCGGGATCGCTGTAGACGGCGACCGAGCGAATGCCCAGCCGGCGCAGTGTGCGGATCACCCGCACCGCGATCTCGCCGCGGTTGGCCACTAGTACGGTGTCAAACATCAATCACATCCGGAAGACGCCGTAGGACACCGGTTCCAGCGGCGCGTGGGCACACACCGAAAGGGCAAGCCCGACACACGTTCTGGTGTCAACCGGGTCGATGATGCCGTCGTCCCACAGCCGGGCGGTCGAATAGTACGGGTTGCCTTGATCCTCGTACTGCGCACGGATGGGCGCCTTGAACGCCTCTTCCTCGTCGGCGGACCACGGCGTGCCTGCCCCGTTGAGCTGTTCGCCGCGAACGGTGGCCAGCACGGACGCGGCCTGCTCGCCGCCCATCACCGAGATCCTCGCATTGGGCCACATCCACAAAAACCGCGGCGAGTAGGCCCGCCCGCACATCGAATAGTTACCCGCGCCATAGGATCCGCCGATCACGACGGTCAGTTTCGGCACCCGGGCACACGCCACGGCGGTGACCATCTTGGCGCCGTGCTTGGCGATGCCACCGGCCTCGTAGTCGCGTCCGACCATGAAACCGGCGATGTTCTGCAAGAACAGCAACGGGATCTTGCGCTTGTCGCACAGCTCGATGAAATGCGCACCCTTCACCGCGGATTCACTGAACAGCACCCCGTTGTTGGCGACGATCCCGACGGGATGGCCATGAATGCGCGCGAAGGCAGTCACCAGCGTCTTGCCGTATTTTGCCTTGAACTCGTTGAATTCCCCACCGTCGACCAGCCGCACGATGACCTCGCGCACGTCGTAGGGCACCCGCGGATCCGGTGGCACCACATCGTAGAGCTCGTGCTGCGCGTGCTTGGGTTCGACCGCGGCTCGGACTTCCCATTGAGTGGGCTCGCGCGCGCCGAAGGTGGCCGCGATCTGACGGAGGATGCGCAGCGCGTGTTCGTCGTCGTCAGCAAGATGGTCGGTGACGCCCGATACCCGGGAATGCAAGTCGCCGCCGCCGAGGTCTTCGGCCGAGACGATCTCTCCCGTGGCTGCCTTGACCAGTGGCGGGCCGCCGAGAAAGATCGTGCCCTGCTCGCGGACGATGACCGCCTCGTCACTC
>Ga0182012_10006137_pt1 | contig 12303 bp, 12 predicted proteins | sample 612S2SmetaG_FD_120486 | JGI IMG/M metagenome (GOLD analysis project Ga0182012, IMG submission 120486) | Permafrost microbial communities from Stordalen Mire, Sweden - 612S2S metaG | ecosystem: Environmental > Terrestrial > Soil > Wetlands > Permafrost | place: Sweden: Stordalen | collected...
GCTTTGGAATTGGAAACAACGCCCGCCCGTGTTGCCGGCGGACGATCTCATTCAAGCTCGCCGTGAACTGGTGGGCTGGAACAAAATCCAGCGCCGGCCCGGCGCCATTTTCCTGCCCCGGCGCGGCATGGGCCTGGATCTGGGCGGCATCGGCAAGGAATATGCCGTGGACTGCGTGATGAACCTTGCCATCCAGCGCGCCATTCCCAATGTGCTCGTGGATTTTGGCCAGGATGTGCGCGTGCGCGGCCAGGCTGTTGGCCGGCCGTTCTGGTGGATTGGCCTCGAAGACCCGCGCCAGCCCGGCAAATGCTGGGGCAGCGTCGCTCTGACCAATCACGCCGTGGCCACCTCGGGCGATTATCTCCGCCACTTCGAAATAAATGGCCGCCGCTTCGGCCACATTCTGGACCCCCGGACGGGTTACCCGGCCTTGAACGACTGCCAGGCTGCCTCCGTCATCGCCCCCAGTTGCACCATTGCCGGATTGCTCTCCACCTCCATTTGCCTGCTTGGGGCCAAAGAGGGATTGCATCTGGTCGAACGAAATCCCGGCGCCGCCGCCGCCGTCACCGTTAATGGCCGCCAGCACTATTCGCGCAATTTTCCCGAGTTTCTGCCGGCTTAGCGGGCGTAATTCATACCAGTTGCAAAACTGAATCTGCCTGTTAATTTATGGGCACAAATCTCAGGAGATTCACTCTTACAAGTATGAAAAGCGGCGGACTCTGGTTCTTTGCCCGGCCCATCAACCCCATGGGAATGGCCGTCACGCATCGTCGTCACCCGCTATTGGTGCTGGCATTGGTCATAGTGCTCTGCCGGGGGCCGCTCCAGCGCGCGCGGGCGCAGGACGATGTCATTTACCGCTACGAAAATTACCAGGAGGATGGCGGTCGCATCGGCGTTCAAACCCAGTCCGGCCAGATCAATGCCACCATCGAGCCGTGGCTGTCCCTCAAGGGACAGATTGTTAATGACGCCGTTTCCGGTGCCACACCAACCGGCTACCCGCTAAGTCCCGAACATCTTCCCGCCAACACTTCCGCCGCCCAGAATTATGATTCCTCCTTTGGCCTCGCCAAAATGCATGACAACCGCACCGGCGGCTTTGTCGAACCCACTTTGGATTTTGGGGCCAATCATTTCAGTCCCCAGTTCGCCTATAGCATTGAAAGTGATTATATCTCCAAAGGCGCGGCACTCAATTACGTGCGTGATTTCAACCAAAAAAACACCACGCTCAATGTCGGTTGGTCGCATAATTTCGACACCGTCGAACCCGGCGCTTCCCCTTTCCTCGCCACCGACCGCCGGAAGGATACCGACAGCATCATTCTCGGCGTAACCCAGTTGCTGGGGCCGAAGACCGTGTTCACTGCGGATGTCACCTTCGTTTACGAGCAAGGGCTGCTGGCCGATCCCTACAAAGGCTTCCTCTTTTACGACCAGCCCTACCTGGTTTGGGAAAACCGGCCCGACCATCGCAGCCAGGAAATTCTCTATGCGGGCATCACCCAGTTTGTCACGCCCTTCAATGGCAGTGCCGAGGCCTCCTGGCGGTTTTATCACGACTCCTTTGGCGTGCTGGCGAACACCGTCCAACTAGCCTGGTACCAAAAACTCGGCCAATCGCTCGTGGTCTCCCCTTCCTTCCGCTATTACGTGCAAAGCGCGGCGGATTTTTATCACCTCACCCTGCCCGGCGAATACAACCCCCAGAATCCCGCCAGCAATCCCGCGCCCGGCACGCCCACCGATTATGATGGCAACCCCCAGCCACTAACCACCCCGAGGTACTATTCCGCCGATTACCGCCTCTCGGAAATGGAAACGTTTACCTTGGGTATTAACGTCCATTTCAAGGTTGTGGAACACATTTACCTGGATGCCTCCTTCGAGCGCTACATTATGCGCGGCCTCGACGGTGTGACGCCGCAAGCAACCTATCCCTCGGCCAATGTGATTACTGTCGGAGCCCACGTGTCGTTTTAAATTTTTAACCAAACCCCTCCTGAACCTGATTATGCGCCGCTCGAAAATTTTCCTGCTGCTTGCCGCCAGCGTGAGTCTGCTCCTGCCCGCCACCGCCGCCATCCAGGTCGGTGATCACTTTCCTGACCTGGCTGCCGCCCAACTGGTGGGGAAATTGCCCGACCACCTCGCCGGCAAAGTCATCCTTGTGGATTTCTGGGCCTCCTGGTGCGCCCCCTGCGCCCGCTCCTTCCCGGCCATGGATGAATTGCAGAAAAAGTACGGACCCCAGGGCTTTGCCGTCATTGCCGTCAGTGTGGACGAGCACCAGTCCGACCTGGACCACTTCGTCCAGCAACACCCCGTCACCTTTACTGTGGTGCATGATGCCAGCCAAAAACTGGTGGCTCAGACCGACATTGCCACCATGCCCGGATCATTTTTGCTGGGCCGCGACGGCCGCGTGGCGTTTGTCCACCGTGGCTTTAACGGCGATGAAACCAAAAAGCAGTACATTAGTGAAATTGAAACCCTGCTCAAATAACCCGCGCCTATGAAAGCCAAATACCTGATGCTACTGCTGGCGGCCGGAGCCTTGCTGGGCGCCGGGTGTGCGAATGTCAAACCCTGGCAGCGCGGCACCCTTGCTGATTACACCATGATTCAGGACCGCGATCCGGCCTGGACCGCCTTGAACGAGCACATCTGGTTTTCCCGCGAAACCGCCTCGGGTGGCAGTGGGGTCGGCGGTGGCGGATGCGGGTGCAATTAACCCGCCCCGCGATTATTCCTTTAATCCTTCCATCGCAACTTTGAATTATGAAACGATTCATTCACCGGATGCTCCCGCTCCTGCTGGCCGTGCTGCTGCCCGTGATGCCTCTGCTCCGTTCCCTGGCGCCTTTGGCCGCCCGGGGCCTCGCCCCTTCCACCTGGTCCATCATCCTCAAAATCGGCATCGGCACCGCCGCCGTGCTCGGCAGCCATGATGCCGTTTCTGGAGCCTCAGTGGTCAGCATCGAACCGCCAGTTAAAAATGGCTATTCCATAACACTCACCAACGGGATACCTTTCAAGGTTGCACTTTTCACCTCTCCATATCAGGCCGGGTCTTGGACAACCAATGCTGTGCAAAATACCACCACACCATTCTTTACGATTTTCCCCGGATTTTCCCTTACCAATGCCAGCGGATTTTTGGCTGGCACTTCCTTGACAACCGGAAGTCGCAAAACCAATTATGTTCAAATTTACGCTTGGGGCGAAGGAGAGTATGCCTCCCATGAAGTTTCCGCCAATTTCACGAACATCACCCTCCCCGCCATCCCGGGCACCCTCGTCGTGACCGCCAGTCCACCCGCATTGGTAACGCTTGCTAAAAATCTTACGTGGAATGTGGACGGTATCTGGCAGACCAATGGCTTCACCAATTTATTCCTCGACCCGGGCACCCACACCGTGGCCTTTACCAACATCCCCGGCTGGTCGGCGCCTCCCACCCAAACGGTGACCTTTACCAGCGGCGTGCCAGCCAAAATCTCCGTGGTTTACACCCAGCTCTTCGGCGGTTTGCAGGTAAATCTGCTCCCCCTTGGACCGCCCGCCAATACCGGCACTTGGAGTGTGGATGGCAGCCCGGCCTATGCCACCGGTACCGTCACGAACCTCACCGCGGCGGTCAACCATACCCTGACTTTCAGCTCCGTCGGCGGCTACCTCACCCCGGGGTCGCAAACCATCACGGTTACCAATGGCTTTACCAATGTTATTAATCTTGTGTACCAGTCTTCCGCACTCGGCACCATGCTGGTCAATCTCGGCCCTGCCAGCGCCGTCGCTGCCGGTGCGTCCTGGCAGCTCGACAGCGGACCCTGGCTGCCCTCTGGTAGCGCCACTAATGGCAGCCCCGGCGGACACACCCTCAACTTTACGAACGTCCCGGGCTGGGTCACACCCGCCAGCCAGTCCGTCACTCTTTCCCCCTCCCTTCTGACCACGGTCTCCGCCACCTATGCGCCCGCAACCGCCGCTCTGCAAGTGACGCTCGCCCCTGCTGATGCTGTGGCTGCTGGCGCGGAATTCCAAATGGATGGCGGCGCCTGGCAGCCCGCTGGCACCCTGTTAACCTCCCTGAGCCCCGGCTCGCATATCATCGCTTTCATCCCCATCGCTGGCTGGGTGGCTCCCATCAGCCAATCCATCACCCTCACGAATGGCCAGACCAATACCGTGGCGGCCGCCTACGTCCCAATCACCGCGCCGGTCATCAACCAAACCAGCTTCGACGGCGTCAATCTCACCATCAACGCCACGGGCACTCCCAATGCCGGGTTTTCCGTCCTGGCCACCAATTCCCTCGCCCTCCCTGCCGCCAGTTGGCCGGTCATCAGTTCCGGCGTCATTAATCCTGACGGCAGCCTTAATTACACCGACACCGTCAACACCGCCTTTCATCAATTCTATTACCGTCTCCGTAGCCCATAAGCGAAACCAGTTGCAGTGCTGCATTTTTATTGCCGCGCAACAATCTGGTGTTGTATTGAATGGCAGGTGCATCTCGACCAAATTCAGATTTATCCAATCAAATCCTTGGATGGCCTGCTCGTGGGGCAAACGCACATCACTGCCGGCGGCATTTTGGCCCACGACCGCGCCTACGCGATTTTCGACCAGGATGGCAAAGTCGTAAATGGCAAGCGCACGGCCCGCGTGCATGAGTTGCGCTGCCACTTCGACCCCGGAATCAGGGAACTTCAACTCTGGCAAAATGGCGTCTCGTCGCCCGCGCATTTTTATTTGGACGCGCCGGAAAACATCGAGCAATGGCTGGGCGAATTTTTCGGCTTCGCCGTCACCCTGCGTCACGAACCTGAAAAAGGTTTTCCCGACGACCGCGAGGCGTTTGGCCCGACTATCGTAAGCCACGCCAGCCTGTGTGAAATTCAAAAATGGTTTCCCGAACTGTCGCTGGAAAGTGTGCGCCGTCGTTTTCGCGCCAATCTTGAACTCCACGGTGACGAGCCGTTTTGCGAGGACCGGTTGTTTGGCGCGCCGGGTGAACTCAAACCCTTCCAGATCGGCGCCGTGAACTGTTTTGGCCACAACCCCTGCCAGCGTTGCGTCGTGCCCACGCGCGATCCCGACAGCGGCCAGGCCGTCCCCCATTTTCAAAAGCGATTCATGGAACTGCGCCAACAATTTCTCCCTGAATGGGCGAACGCGCAACGCTTCAACCACTTTTACCGGTTTACGGTGAACACTTCCATCCCGCCGGGTGAAGCGGGAAAATTATTGCGAGTGGGCGACGAGGTTAAATTTTAATTGCGGTTTTACGGCCCTATTTTGTTCACCCTGCGTTATTTTAGACAGGTTGACATCCCGTGTTAGAGTGACGTTTCGTAACCGTGTTAACAAAACGTTAAAATTGCTGGGGTTTTCCACCACCGCCACCATTTCTCCGATTTGGCATCCCTGATGCTAGGTTGCCCCTATGGCAAATGAGTTGTCTGAAAGGCAAACCGCGCAACTGCAGGATGAAGTTCAATCGCAATTAAATTCCTTTGGTGCGCGGTTGGGGGAATTGCGACGCCAGCGCGGCTGGACGCTGGAGGAACTGGCCTGCCGCAGCGGTTTGTCAAAAGCCTTTCTATCCCGGCTCGAAGCGGGCGGGCGCCAGGCTTCGATAGCGGTCGCGCTTACCCTTTCAAGAATTTTTGACGTTTCGCTGGCGGCCCTGTTTGAACCACAGCTCGTCCAGGAACCGTGCGTGATTGTGCGCGGCACCGGGGCGGTGGAGAAAAGCATCAACGGGCTGAAGTATGTTTCGTTATCCGAAGCCGGGCGTTGTTTTAATTTGCAGCCGATCAAAGTGATTGTGCCGGTTTCGCGGCGCGGCGACGAGCATTACCACCACGACGGGGAGGAGTGGATTTATGTCATGTCCGGCGCGCTGACCTTGTCTCTTGCGGGAAAAACTTACGATTTGAACCCGGGCGATGCGGCGCATTTTGATTCGCGGCTGCCGCACCGCCTGATCGCAACGGGGAAAAAAGACGCCGAGGTTTTGCTGGTGGCGTCGCCGGTGGGGCATTCCAGCCAAATCACATTTCCGGCCAGCCGTCAGCACCGGGCGATTCCCGCGAGCCGCCTCCTGGATGCGCCTCCGTTAAATGAGGAAATGGACCGCATTCAAAATCCACGCGCGGCGAACATCAATTTTCCAATAATTAAACGAAAACCCAAACCCTGAAAGGATCCACCATGAGCACCTTAAGAGCAAACTGCCTGAATTTCAAAGAGCTGCTGGCGCAAAATATCGCGCTGATATCACCGACCATGACGGCGGCACTGATTGTCCCGCTGATGTTCGGCACCACCGGCAGCATTAGCTGGCTGTCGTATGCCGTGGGCGGCTTCCTGGTGTTTTTTGTCGCGTTGAGTTTGAATCAATTTGCCAAACGCACGACCAACTCCGGCTCGATGTATAGTTACGCGATGTCCGGTCTGGGCTTTGGCGGTGGCTCGCTCTGCGGCTGGTGTCTGCTGTGGGCGTATCTGTTTATCGGACTGGCGGGCACCACCGGATTTACCATTTTTGCGACCACCCTGCTCAAGATGATTCATGTCAGTGTGCCGCCCGTGATTCTCTACGGCTTTTGCCTGGCCTCCTGTTTTTACATTGCATACAAAGACATTAAAATATCCACCTTGATCACCTTGGGACTGGAAGCGTTCTCCTGCGCCTTCATTCTGTTACTGGCCTTCATTGTGCTGGGGCATCACCACTTTGCCATCGACACGTCGCAATTCACCTTCAAAGGCACGTCCATGCTGACACTGGGGATGGGCGCCGTGGTCGCGATTTTCAGTCTGGTGGGATTTGAAAGTTCCACGGCCTTTGGCGAGGAAGCGATTAATCCGCTCAAAACCATTCCCCGCTCGGTCATTTGGAGCCTGATCATTACGGCGACCTTCTTTATTTTCATCACTTATGTGGAGGTGCAGGGAACGGCCGGAGCCGCCACCACGCTGGACAAAATGGACGCGCCCCTGAACACGCTGGCCACGATGTATGGCGTGCCCTATCTGCAGCCGTTTCTTTCGTTGGGCGCCATGTTCAGTTTCTTTGCCCTGGCATCATCCTGCATGAACGCCGGCTCCCGGGTGATGTATGCCATGGGCCGGCACGACTTTTTCCCGCAAAACACCAGCTATGCGCATGCGAAACACGGCACCCCTCACGTGGCCCTGGTGGTCATGGCCATTGTGATGTTCCTGGTGGTGTCCGTGTCATACGCGTTTCTGGTGGCCAACGGCCTGGCAGTGCTCGATGAATTTAACTTCGCCGGCACCATGGGCGCCTTTGGCTTTGTCGGCGCTTACACGCTCATCGTGCTGGCCGCGCCGTTTTTTCTCAAAAAACGCGGTGAACTGAAGGCCAGGCACATTCTCCTATGTGTGGTGGCCATGGTCCTGATGGTCATTCCCATTGTGGGCAGTGTCTGGCCGATTCCCGCCCCGCCGGTGAACTATTTTCCCTACGCTTTCATCGCCTACCTGTGGTTCGGAATTCTCCGGGTGATGGGCATGCAGCATCAGAAACCCGAACGTGTGGGCGCCGTCAGCGCGGAAGTCCAGAAACTTCATGCCGCCCCCACCGCCTGATTATGAGCGCAACCACGATTGGCGCGGTCGCGGCCCTGCATCGTTACCCCGTCAAATCCATGCTGGGCGAGGAGCTCAACGCCACGCGGGTCGGTGCGAAAGGCTTCCACGGGGACCGTGCCTTTGCCATTGCCGACGCCGAAACGGGAAAAATCGCCAGCGCCAAAAATCCGTCCAAGTGGCCCGCACTCTTTGGCTTTCGCGCAGCGTTCACCGAACCGTTGACGGGTGATTCACTGCCTTCCGTTCGCATTACGTTGCCGGACGGCAGCACGGTTTCCTCCGCGGACCAAAACATCGCCGCGTGCTTGTCCGCGAGCCTGGGCAAGCCGGTTCGCTTTCTGCAAGGGGCGACCGCGACCGGCACCCTGGAAGAGTATTGGCCGGACATTGACGGCCTGGCCCGGCGCGATGTCGTGACGGACGAGGCGATGCCGGCGGAAACCTTCTTCGACTTGGGGGCGATTCATTTGCTCACGACGGCGACCCTGGACAGTTTCCGCGCGCTGTATCCGGAAGGTCGTTTTGAAACGCGCCGCTTTCGCCCCAATCTGGTCATTCAAACCGGGCCCGACTTTAAAGGTTTTCCCGAAAATGAATGGGACGAGAAAATCCTGGCCATCGGTGACGAGGTGAAAATTAAAATCACCGGCCCATGCGGTCGTTGCGTCATGACCACGCTGCCGCAAGGCGATTTGCCGCGGGACACCGGCATTTTGAAAACCGCCGCGCGCCACAACCAGGCGCGCGTCGGCGCTTACGCGGCCGTCGTGCAAGGCGGAGTCATTCGCGCGGGGGATTCCGTGCAGATTGAATCCTGAGCCGTCACCCGTTATTTTCCCGCCCGGGCCTTTGACCAGGGGACGGGCTTTTTCACCTTCGTATTGTGGCGCGCGCCGGTCGTCGGACGGTGCCTCCGTGCCGACCGGCGGCGGCTCCGTCGAGCGTCCCGACGGCACGAACCGGACTGGCTTTTGCCATCCTGCCGGCCACGGCGCGGGAATTATATTGACTGCCACTGCCGCCTAAATTTTCATCTGTCATGCGCGTGTTATTTTTCGCCCAGCTTCAGGACGCCACCGGCTGCGATTGCATCGAACTCGCGCCTCCGCCCTCGAACGCGGAGCAACTCTGGCAACGATTGATCGAAACTTTTCCCGCGCTGGCGAAACATCAAAAAAACGTCCGGCTGGCGCGCAACTGGGAATACGCCGAACCGGAAACTCATTTTGGTGAAGACGACGAACTCGCGCTGATCCCGCCGGTTTCGGGTGGCTGAGACCTGGCTCCAATGGAAATTGAAATCCAACTGACGAACGGACCGATCGGGGAAAAGATCTCGCCACTGCTGACACCGGGTTCCAACGGTGCCTGGCTTGAGTTTCGCGGGGTCGTGCGCGACTCGGAAAATGGCGCGACTATTTCCGCGCTGGACTATGAGGGCTATCCCGAAATGGCCAAACGCGAGCTTCACCGTTTGCTGGCGGACATTTCCCAAAAGCATCCGTGCCTCGCCGCCACAGTAATTCATCGCCTCGGCACAATTCCGGTCGGCGAAACGGCGATTTACGTCGGCGTGGCCGGGAAACATCGCGGCGAGGCTCTGGCCTTGCTGGCCGAATTTATGGACCGGCTCAAGCAGGACGTCCCCATCTGGAAGCGCCGTGCCATCGTCGCAGCCGCCAGTGACCCCGGAGGTTCGGGCGGGGTTCCAACCGCCAGCGCGCAACGCCCCCCCCCCTCAAGCGCCATTTCTCTCGACGAAGCCGTTTCGAAAATTGAATCCCGTTGCCCGCCGGTGTCTGGAATTCGGGTCCGGCTGGAAGAATCATTCGGCCGCGTACTGCGTGAAAAGGTATTGGCGGCGGAGGATTTTCCGGCGTGCGATCGCTCGACGCGCGACGGTTTCGCGATTTTACAAAACGACCCCGCGGAATGGTTCCAGGTCGTGGATACGATTCAAGCCGCCGATTGGAAACCGCGCCAGCTTCAATCCGGCGAGGCCGTGCGCGTGGCGACCGGCGCCGCCTTGCCCGGCGACAATCTGCGGGTGGTGATGCGGGAATACGTCGAACGCCAGGGGGATCGCATTCACGTTTTGCCCCATGACCGCGCGACGAACATCCGGCGGCGCGGCGAGGAGGTAAAAGCTGGCGAACCGCTGTTGCCCGCCGGCGTGCGTTTGGATGCGGGTAAAATGGCGTTGCTGGCGGCGGCGGGTGGCGCGCATCCCCTGGTCGGCCCGTGCTTGCGCGTCATGCATTTTACGACGGGCGACGAACTGGTGCCACCGGATCAGACACCGAAGCCAGGTCAAATTCGCGACAGCAACTCGCTTTTGATTCGCGGATTGTTGCAACCCTTTGGCTGCAAGCTGGCGCAGGCGCATTTGCCCGAAGATTTTGAACGGGCAAAAGCCCGCATCAAAAATCATCATTCCCTGATTGAAAACGCGGATGTCGTTTTATTTTCCGGCGGCGCGAGCGTGGGGGAAACCGACTTCACGCGACCGCTGCTCGAATGGCTGGGTTTTGAAATCGTCTTTGCCCAAATTAACCTTCGTCCCGGCCGGCCGCTCATTTTCGGGGTGCGGGGAAAGCAAATCGCGTTTGGATTGCCGGGAAATCCGCTGGCGCATTTCGTCGGATTTCATTTGTTCGTGGCAACGGCATTGGCGAAACTCAGCGGCGCCGAGCCGGCTAAATGGTTGCGCGGCCGGCTGGCGGAACCAGTGTGCGACGCGTCGTGCCCGCGGGAAACCCTGTGGCCGGCGCGATGGGATGGGGCGGGATTGCATCCGCTGGCGTGGGCGAGTTCCGGCGATCTAACGTGTTTGGCGGCCGCCAACGCCCTCGTGCGCGTTCCCGCCCATCAAGGTTCAATGGACGCCGGCACCGAAGTTGACTATTTAAGGGCATGAACAAAGCATTTTCACACCTGGACGAACGCGGTGGCGCCGCCATGGTCAACGTCGGGCACAAGCCGGTGCAACGGCGGCGCGCGGTGGCCGGGGGCCGGCTGGTGTGCGCACCCGCGACGATTCGGGCCTTGAAACAAAACGCGCTGCCGAAAGGCGATGTTTTGACGGTCGCGCAAATCGCCGGCATTCAGGCGGCAAAGCGCGCCAGTGAATTGATTCCGCTCTGCCATCCGCTGGCCTTGAACCACGTCGAATTAACGTTCAAAGTGCGACGCGATGGGATTGAAATACTTTGCACGGCGGAAACCAGCGCGCAAACCGGCGTGGAAATGGAGGCCTTGACTGGTGTCAGCGTCGCGGCGCTGACGCTGTATGACATGTGCAAGGCGGTGGACAAGGCGATGCGCATTGAGAACCTCCACGTGATCAAGAAAATCAAGGAATGAAAATCGGGCGCATTACCATCAGCGACCGCGCCAGCGCGGGAATTTATGCCGACCGCAGCGGGCCGGAAATCGAGCATGTGTTGCGCGAATATTTCGCCAGCTCGGCTGAATTTACCTCGGCCATCGTGCCGGACGAGATGAGTTTGATTTCCGCGGCGTTAATTAAATTTGTGGACGAGTTGGAATGCGATTTGATTGTCACCACGGGCGGCACGGGAGTTTCCCCCCGGGATGTGACCCCCGAGGCCACGCGTGTGGTCCTGGAAAAGGAATTGCCCGGTTTTGGCGAGGCGATGCGCATGGGATCGTTCGCCACCGTGAAGACGGCCATTTTGTCCCGCGCCATTGCGGGCACGCGCCGGCACAGTTTGATTGTCAATTTGCCCGGCAAACCGTCCGCCGTGCGCGAATGTTTGGAAATTCTCGCGCCGGCGATGCGCGAGGGTCTGGCGCATTTGCGCGGGGAAGATCCACACGCAACCATTTCCCGCAAGCAATGAATACCAGTCAGAAAGATTCGTTTGGGCGCACCGTAGATTATTTGCGCATTTCCATCACGGATCGCTGCAACGAACGCTGTCTGTATTGCCTGCCGGAGAATTATTCCAACTGGCTGCCGCGCGGGGAAATTTTGGCCTTCGTCGAGCTGCTGGCCATTGTGCGGGCGACCACGGCCCTGGGCTTCAAACGCTTTCGCGTTACGGGCGGCGAGCCGTTGATCCGTCCGGGCGTGGTGGAGTTCATTCGCGATTTGATCGCCACGCCGGGCGTGGCCAGCGTCCATCTCACCACGAATGGCACGCGGCTGCCGGAACTGGCAAAACCGTTGTTCGACGCGGGCTTGCGCCGTCTCAATATCAGTCTGGACGCGCTGGACCCGGCGATTTACCGCGCCATTACCAATGGCGATCTGGCACCGGTTTTGCAGGGCATCCGGCGCGTCAAGGAGCTGGGCTTTGACTCGGTCAAATTGAACACGGTGCTGATGCGCGGGAAAAATGACGCCGAAATTTTCCGCTTGCTGGATTTCGCGGCGGAACACGACCTGGCCATCCGTTTCATTGAATTGATGCCCGTGAGTCTGACCGAGATGTTGAGCGAACAGAATTTTTTCCCGGTCACGGAACTGCTTGCCCGCTTGCGGCAGGAAGATGAATTGGAACCGCTCGCCACTTCATTGGGCGTTGGCCCGGCCAAATATTTTCGTTTGAAAAAACGCGGCGTCACCGTGGGCCTGATCGGCGCGTTGAGCGATTTGCATTTTTGCGAGCAGTGCAACAAAATGCGGCTGACCTGCGA
>Ga0182012_10006138_pt1 | contig 12303 bp, 12 predicted proteins | sample 612S2SmetaG_FD_120486 | JGI IMG/M metagenome (GOLD analysis project Ga0182012, IMG submission 120486) | Permafrost microbial communities from Stordalen Mire, Sweden - 612S2S metaG | ecosystem: Environmental > Terrestrial > Soil > Wetlands > Permafrost | place: Sweden: Stordalen | collected...
CCTACAACCGCGATTTGCAGGAGGACAAGGAACGCCTCTTCGACACCGCCGACACCGTGCGCGCCTCGACGCGGATTTTTTCCGCGATGTTGCGCCATGTAAAAATCAATCGCGCCGCCTGCGCCGCCGCCGCGAGCGACCCGGCGTTGCTGGCGACCGACCTCGCAGATTATCTGGTGAAAAAAGGGATGCCGTTTCGCCAGGCGCATCACGTCGTCGGCGCGGTGGTGGCGACGGCAGAAAAAACGGGCTTGCCGCTGAACCAACTCACGCTCGCGGAATTGCAAAGCATAGAAAAAACCTTTGGCCGCGACGCTCTGGGAGTGTTCAACCTTAAAACGGCGATGGCGAAACGAAACCTGACCGGCGCACCGGGAACAAAGGAAGTCGCGAAGCAACTGGCGCGCTGGCGGGAACAGCTTTGGTGAAATGAATGATAAAGAAAATGCTTCTTTGAAAGGCCGCCGCTTTTTGCTGAAGCTTGGCGGCGTTATTCTTGGAATCGTTTTGCTCGTTGCACTTTTCCCAAGATTATTAGACCCGCTTGTCGCTTCGTCTGCCGCAAAACGGGAACAATTTTTGCGGCCAAGCCTTTGCGACACAAACACGGTTGATTCAACGAATGTGATTTTTTCGACAGTGGTTTTGAGCGGCACATATGAAACAGCCGATGGCGATTCCGGCAAGTTTGAAATTGTCACTTGCGGACACGATTTGTATCTCAAGCGCGAATGGAAAACTTTTTTTGGCGGGTGGCGATGGAATGTGGAAATGGCGATGGCAAATTTTTACCAAAACATGAGGGTTGGCTGGCGTGGCATGGGTTCTGGCGGAACTGGGCAAGGCGGTTATGGCAACGCAAATAACGAACTGCTCGCAGGCCGCGACCTCTGGAAAGGAACAAATTTTGTGGGCGCATCAAATGATGCGCTTGAATTTGTAAATGGCTCAAATAGTTTTCCAAGAACCGAAGAATTTTCAGAATTGGAAAAATTTGGAACATATTTAATTCCTCGAAAAATTGTTTTTCAAGATAACAACCGGCAATTCACTTACCATGTTGAGAAAGTGCAGTTCCGAAATGACCCAACCGAACCTTGGTTTCTGGAAAAGGCCAAGCGATTTGGTTATTCTCTTCAAGAAGAACAAAAATTACTTTCTGAACAATCCGGCTCAAAGACCAATAATTGAATTGGCAGCACAAATTGAATTCTGAAAATTGGTCTGTCTAAAAATGCAACGGCGTTAAAAGATCTGCGCCTCAATCCCACAGCCGGAACGCGAGTCCGTTCGGCTCCAGATAATTTCCGCAGCGCGGACACCGCCCCGGATTTTTCCACGGCTCGACGCAATGCTTCGGGTTCACCGGGCAGGATAAATTTGATTTCTGCCAGCCGGTCTGGCGGGCGGGCGAACCGGGCAACGCCACCGGCGGAATTTCCAGACGCTCGGATTTGAATTTGCCCGGCGGAGCCGCCTGCCGGCGCACGCGCGTGAAGACATCAAACAATTCGCGGCAGTCGCGGCACACGATGGTCTGCACGGCGCAGTCCAGGCCGCTGTCCGCGCCACCGGAAATTTTCACGCGGTAATGGCACAGTCCGCACTCGAACACATACGTCTTGCCCATAAAATCAAATAATCGCGCCCGCGCCCGGAATCAAGCCGGCGAAAAAACGGGTGCGTTGCCGACGAAACGCAGCTCAAGGCGTTTTTCCCGCCGCGATAAATTTCTTCACCTGCTCCGATTTATTTTCCTTGAGCCACAACGCGCCCACTGGAATGGGCGGCAGTGCGGGCTTCAACGGAATCAATTTCACCCGCGCCCCGACGATGCACGCTAGGCTGCTTGGCACGAGCGCGAGGCCGCGTCCGGCCTCGACGGCGGCGATTATGCTGCTACCGTCTTCATGCTCCTCGGCAAAATGCGGTTTGTGACCGGCGGCGGCGAACAGCTTGACCACTTGGCTGTAGGCTTCGGGATAATTCTTGCGCGTCAAGCCGATGAGCGGTTCGCGCGCGACCTGCGGCAACGTCAACGCGCGCGACCTGGCCAGCGGATGCAACGGCGACACCGCCACGCAAATCGCGTAGCGCGCGAATTCGACGAAGGAAAAATTGCGCAAAATTTTCTCCGGCGGACGCGCCGTGAGCGCGACGTGCAATTTTTTCCCGCCCAGTTGCGCGAGCATTTCTTCCGAGGACAGGTCATGCAGCGTCACGCGCACCTGCGGAAACTCGCCCTGAAACGCGCGCAGCATCGGCGGCAGAATCTGCACCGTGAGCGACGGCGCGTAGCCGACGTGGATTTCGCCGCTGCCATCGCGCGCGACGGCGCGGGCTTTTTTCACCGCGTCATCGGCACGCTGCAAAACAGCTTTGGATTCCGTCAAAAAAACTTTTCCCGCCGCCGTCAGCTTGAGCGATTTCGCGCTGCGTTCAAACAGTTGAAAACCGATTTCGTCTTCAAGATCACGGATTTGCCGGCTCAAGCCCGGCTGCGAGACGTGCAACTTCAACGCGGCGAGAGAGACATTTTCCGCCTCGGCGACGGCGACGAAATAACGCAGGTGGCGAAGTTCCATTTTTCAAGCATAACCAAAAACTATGCTCAGGCAAGAAACATGGTATTTCCGCAAACCCAAAACCGCGCGCATAGTGGTCACATGAAAATGATTCGCAAATCAAATGAACGGGGCCACGCCAATCACGGCTGGCTGGACAGCTATCACACCTTCAGCTTCGCGGATTATTATGATCCGCAATGGATGGGCTATCGCAGCCTGCGCGTCATCAACGACGACCTCGTGATGCCCGGCATGGGCTTCGGCACGCATCCGCATCGCGACATGGAAATCATCAGCTACGTTTTGAGCGGTGCGATCGAGCACAAGGATTCGATGGGCAATGGCCGCGTCATCCGCGCGGGCGAATTTCAATACATGGCCGCCGGCACGGGCGTGCAGCACAGCGAATTCAATCCGTCGAAAACCGAGCCGCTGCGCCTGCTGCAAATCTGGATTCAGCCGGACGCGAAAGGCATGAAGCCGCGTTATGCGGGAAAAAATTTCGCGGCCGCGCCGACCGGGAAATTGAACCTCGTCGCCAGCAAAAGCGGACGCGACGGTTCTATCGCGATCCATCAGGACGCGGAGTTGTCGTTCGCGAAACTGGACGACGGGCAGGCGGTGGAATATCCGCTCGCGGCGAAACGCCACGCGTGGGTTCACGTCGCCGAGGGCGAAGTGTCCGTCAACGGCACGAAGCTCACCGGCGGCGATGCCATCGGTGTGAGCGACGAAAACGTGCTGAAAATTTCGGCGGCCAAACCGTCGCAGGTTTTGCTGTTCGATCTGAACTGAAAAAACAAACCAAATGCGTTCCGTAATGCGGGATTCACCCCATTGCGGAACGCGAAACCAAAACTGATAAAATAAAAACTATGAGTGCCATCACCTCCACCCACCTGCTCGCGCAACTGAACTGGCGTTACGCGACGAAACAATTTGATCCCAACCGAAAAATCAGCGACCCGGATTGGGCCGCGCTCGAAGAAGCGCTGTTGCTGACGGCATCCAGCGGCGGATTGCAACCGTGGAAATTCATCGTCGTGACCGATCCGGCGGTGCGCGCAAAATTGTTGCCGGCGTCTTATGGCCAGCCGCAAATCACCGCCGCGTCGCATCTCATGGTGTTCGCGTCCAAAAATAATTTTAGCGAGGCGGACGTGGACGCGCATCTGCAAAACTTGGCGAAAATTCAGGGCGCGCCCATTGAAGCGCTGGCACCATTGCGCGGAATGCTAGTTGGCGGCATCGTGCAACGACTGGACGAAGCCGCGCGCAACGCCTGGGCGCGCAACCAGGCTTACATCGCACTGGGAAATTTTTTGACGTGCGCGGCGCTGCTGGGCATTGACGCCTGCCCGATGGAAGGTTTTGACCGCGCGCAATACGACGAGATTCTCGGCCTGAAAGCGAAAGGTCTCGCTTCGGCGGTAATCGCCACGGTCGGTTATCGCCTGCCGACAGACAAATATGCGAGCGCGCCCAAAGTGCGTTTTCCAAAAGAACAAGTTTTCATCGCGGTCTGAAATAAAAAACAAACCATCACCCAAAATACAAAAATGAAAATCGCCACCATCATCGCACGCACCTTACTCGGACTCATCTTCGTCGTGTTCGGGTCAAACAAGTTCCTGCATTTCATCCCCATGCCGCCACCCGAAGGCATGGCGGGGGATTTCTTCAAGGTCATGTTCGCCAGCCACTATTTGGATGTCGTAGCGGCCTTTGAAGTGGTCGGCGGACTGATCCTGTTGACCGGGCGTTTCACACCGCTCGGCCTGACGTTGCTCGGTCCGGTGATTGTAAACATTCTGTGCTTCCACACCTTGATGAATCCAGCTGGGCTGCCATTGGCGATCATTGTTTCGGCGTTGGCGCTGTTTTTGTTGTGGCGGAATAAAAGTGCGTTTGCGGGCCTCGTGCGGAAATAAACAATCATGCAGCTCGGCATAGACAGCTTCGCGGCGAACTTTGCGGGCACGGACCGCAACATCACCGGTGCGGAAAGTCTGCGGCAGTTAATCGAGCGCATCGAACATGCCGAGCACGCGGGGCTGGATGTGTTCGGCGTGGGCGAACATCATCGCCGGGAATTTCTCGATTCCGCGCCGGCGGTCATTCTCGCGGCAGCGGCGGCGCGGACAAAAAAGATTCGCCTCACGAGCGCCGTCACCGTTTTGAGCGCGGCGGATCCGGTGCGTGTGTTCCAAAATTTCGCGACGCTGGATTTGCTCTCGCAAGGCCGCGCAGAAATGGTTGTCGGGCGCGGCTCGTTCACGGAATCGTTTCCGCTGTTCGGACTCGCGCTGAAAGATTACGACTCGTTATTTGCCGAGAAACTCGACTTGTTATTGAACATTCGCGAAAACGAATTCGTCCAATGGACCGGCAAACATCGCGCCGCGCTCACGGGGCAGGGCGTGTATCCGCGACCGCTGCAAAATCCCATTCCGATCTGGCTCGGCGTTGGCGGGACGCCGGAATCGTTTGCGCGGTCGGGTACGCTCGGCTTGCCGTTGATGGTCGCCATCATTGGCGGCGAGACGCATCGCTTTCGTCCGCTCGTGGATTTGTATCGCGAGATGGGCAAGCGCGCCGGCCATTCGCCCGAACAATTAAAAGTCGGCGTTCACGCGCTCGGTTACGTTGCTGAAACCACGAAGACTGCCAGCGATGAATTTTTTCCTGGCTACGCGCGCAGCTTCACGGACATCGGCAAAGAACGCGGCTGGCCGCCGGTGACGCGCGCCCATTTCGAGGCGGCGCGCAGTCCGCGCGGCGCGCTGCTCGTGGGCAGTCCCGAAGAAGTGGCGGAGAAAATTCTCGCGCACAGCGAGTCGCTCGGCGGCATTTCGCGGATCAGTTTTCAGATGGACGTGGCCGCGCTGCCGCACGCGCAGCTGATGCACGCCATCGAACTGCTCGGCACACGCGTCGCGCCGGTGCTGCGCGCGGAAACGGTTCTCGCCCGATGACACGAAAATTTCACAACGCACGATTGGCAAGGGTGAAGAATTTGTGTTAGAAATTGCGCAGCGGAGCCATTGCTTCTGCTGTTGCCTGAATCAAACTAAAAAAACCAAAATAAAATTATGCCAACCGTATCCGTCATTTATTTCTCCGGCAACGGCCACACGGCCAAGCTCGCGCAGGCCGTGCAAAAAGGCGCGGCGTCTGTCGCGGGTGTGAAAACCAATCTCATTTCCATCAGCGGCGACGACATCACCAAAGGCCGTTACGTCAACGACACCGTGTTCGCGCAGCTCGACGCGAGCGACGCGATCATTTTCGGCAGCGCCACTTACATGGGCGGGCCGGCGGCGCAGTTCAAGGCGTTCGCCGACGCATGCGGCGGCAAATGGTATACGAGCGCGTGGACAGATAAAATTTCAGCGGGCTTCACCGTATCGCAGGGCGCGAGCGGCGACAAATTGAGCACGCTGCATTATTTTTTCACGCTCGCGATGCAGCTCGGCATGGTCTGGATCGGCCTGACCGAACTGCCGAATCCCGCGACCGGCATCAACCGCTTGAGCAGCTACAGCGGCGTGATGGGCCAGGCTGGACAGGAACCAACTGATATAGCACCCAACGCGGCGGACAAACAGACGGGCGAAATTCTCGGCAAACGTGTCGCGGAATACGCGGTGAAATTGAAGAAATAATTTTGCCCGACTCCACCAAAACCAAAAATGAAACCATCGCCGCTGGGATAAAATCCGGCGGCGTTTTTATTTCGCCATTGAATTGCCGGCGACAAAGCCGGTCGTCCACGCGGCCTGAAAATTAAACCCGCCCGTGATGCCGTCAATGTCCAGCAGTTCGCCCGCGAAAAAAAGTCCGGGACAAATCTTGCTTTCCATCGTCTTGAAATTCACCTCGTCCAGCTTGACGCCGCCGCAGGTGACAAACTCGTCTTTGTTCAAACTTTTGCCGCTGACTAAAAATTCCGTGCGCACAATTTGCTGCGCGAGCGCCTGCGATTGCGCCCGTGTGATCGACGACCAGCGCGTGTCACGCGCGATGCCCGCCGCGAGCACGAGCTGCTCCCACAAACGCGAAGTAAGCGGTGCGAGCGGCACGTTCACGACCAATTTTGCGCCCGCCAATTCGCGACGCGTCTGAAATTCGCGGAGAATTTTTTCCGCGCTCGCCTCCGGCAACCAGTTCACGAGCAGCGGAAAGTTGTAATCCAGACCATGCAATGCGCGCGCGCCCCACGCAGACATTTTCAAAATTGCCGGGCCGCTCAAACCCCAGTGCGTCACGAGCAGCGGCCCGTGCTCGCGCAATTTTGCGGGCGGAACGGAAACTTCCGCCAGCTCCAGCGAAACGCCCGCGAGCGAGCGCAGCCATGGCGATTCGATCTGAAACGTGAATAGCGACGGCACGGGCGCTGCGATTTGATGGCCGAGCGACACCGCGACTTTTCCCGCCGCCGCCGCGCGACAACCGCCGGTCGCCAGAAGCAATTTGTCGCCGAAAATTATTTCGCCGCCGGCCAGCGCCAGTTCAAATTTTCCATCCGCATTTTTAAGCACGGATTCCACCGCACTGTTCAGATGAAAATGGACGCCCGCTGTTTGCGCCGCGTTCATAAGGCAATCCACAATCGTCTGCGATGAATCGGTGACGGGAAACATCCGGCCATCGCTTTCCGTTTTCAACTTCACGCCACGCGCGGCGAACCAGTCCACGGTGTCACGCGCGGAAAATTTTTGAAACGGCGAGAGCAGCGCTTTTTCCCCGCGCGGATAACGCTTGGCAGATTCGCGCGGCTCAAAGCACGCGTGCGTGACGTTGCAACGGCCGCCGCCGGAGATGCGCACCTTGTCGAGAAAGCGCGCCGTTTTTTCCAGCAATCGCACGGTCGCGCCATTTTCCGCCGCCGCGATGGCCGCGAAAAATCCCGCTGCGCCGCCGCCGACCACGATGATTTGCCTCGAATTCACGGCAAGAGAATCGCAAAATCCCGGCGATGTCCGAAGAAAATTTGCCAGTGCCACACAAACGCCGCGTGCGTTACCGTGGAAAAAATCCGCGCCGGTTCGAGGACAAATACAAGGAACGCAATCCCGCGCTCTACGCGGACACGGTGGCGAAAGTCATCGCGTCCGGCAAAACTCCGGCGGGCACGCACCGGCCAATCATGATCGCGGAAATTCTCGAAGCGCTTGCGCCGCAGCCCGGCGAAATCGCGGCGGACTGCACGCTCGGCTACGGCGGCCACGCGCAGGAAATTCTCGCAAAAATTTTGCCGGGCGGAAAATTGCTCGGCCTCGACGCCGACCCGATTGAACTGCCAAAAACGGAAGCGCGTTTGCACACGCTCGGTTTCGACGAAAAAGCTTTCACCGCGCACCGCAGTAATTTCGCCGGGCTGCCGCAGGTTTTGGCGGCGCAGGAAATTGCCGGCGCGGATATCATTCTCGCCGACCTCGGCGTTTCTTCGATGCAGATCGACAATCCGGCGCGCGGCTTTTCCGTGAAGCTCGACGGCCCGCTGGATATGCGCATAAATCCACAGCGCGGCCAGCCGACATCCGCGTTTTTTCAAAAAATCAAGGCCGACGCGCTCGCCGGATTGCTCGCCGGAAATTCTGACGAACCGCACGCGACACAACTTGCGACTGCCCTTGCGGAAAAATCTTTTGCCACCACCAGACAACTTGCTGACGCCATCCGCGCCGCGCTGCCGCGATTGGGCAAAGACGATTTGAACCTGAGCATCCGCCGCGTGTTTCAGGCGCTGCGCATCGCGGTGAACGACGAGTTTTCCGCGCTCGAAACATTTTTGAGAAATCTGCCCGCGTGTTTGAAACCAGGCGGGCGCGTAGCGATTTTGACATTTCATTCCGGCGAAGACCGGCGCGTGAAACAAGCGTTTGCCGACGGACACCGCGCTGGAATTTACTCAGAAATCGCCGACGAGGTCATCCGGCCGACGGCGGAAGAGCGAAATTCCAATCCGCGCTCCGCCCCGGCAAAACTGCGCTGGGTGCGGCGGGCGAATGTTTGATCGGCGAGAAAGTGGAGCCAGTTGTCGGGCTTGGCCGATTTTCCTCGCGATTGCAATTAGATTATGCCTGATTTCATTGGTGATTCAAGATAAATCGGTGTAACCGAATTGTGCCGTTTTTAAGTCATTTGGTGTCCGGTTTGGTGCCCACTGGCTGGCGGCAAATTCGCCGCGAAAAAAATTCCTTCACCCTGCAAAATCATTGGGAAATTGACAGGCCGACGGATGGAAACCGACAGACGGCCTCGGTTCAACGTAGATAATTTCATAACATCAAGCCGGTAAAACATCGGCGGGAAAATAGGAGCGATACTTGGTGCGCGGGTCAGTGGGATGAGAACCAAGCGGGTCAAACTTGCCGCACGGATGCTGCCAGACACCGCGCCGCTGATTCCAGTGAAAGCCCAAAGCCCAAAGCACCTTCGCCAGCATCGGCTTGCGCGCTGGTGACACGTCGAGCCAAACCCATTTGCCGACAACCTCCGCCCGTTCGTATTGCTGCGGTAACTTTGTCCGCAAGCAATTCAAGACCGCCTCCGTGGACAGTCTGCGATTCATCTGATGTTTTGAAACCGACGATGGCCGGACATTCGCCGGAGCTGACGCTTCAATTTTTTGATTTGTTGTTTTCATAGCTTTTTTTTGAAACCGCTGTCCGTCACCCTGCCGTATGCTGCTCGCTTCACAGATGCGGGAGACAGCGAGCCGTGCGCGAAAGCGCAGACAACAATTCAGCGAAAGCTAAAACCGTGACAGTGGCGGAAAGAGAGAGTGGGCGACGCTGGCGCGGTTTTTGATCTCGCTTCAAAATCTCGGCTCGGTGTCGGACGAGCGAGCAGCAAAAGGTGGGGTGAGGGCAGACGTAAAAAAGGCGCAGACAAACAACCCAACTAAATTATCAATTCAAGCCCTGCCCGGAGTCTGCGGGCAACTGCGTTGCGGCCAATGTTTTTCTGGCCGCAATGCCGTTGCTGGCAGTCTCCGTCAAACATCGGGCAAGCGCGAGTCGGCCAGATTTTCGAGGCGTAGTCTATCAGGGGAATTGAAAACTGGCCGTCTCGCGCGGTGGGGCAAAATCCACTTGATTCTTTCCAAAGTAAGTCTAAACTTACCGCATGATTGCCAAAGTATCAGTCAAAGGCCAGACGGTCATCCCGGAAGCCATTCGCGAACAGGCGCGGATCAAGGCGGGCGACCAGTTGGATGTCGGCTATTCCGGCGGACTCATTGTCATGCGCAAACGCCAGTCGCTCACGCCCGCGCGGGTGCGGTCGCTGCTGCTCGGTGGCCGTGGTTTGCCGGAAATAACGGCGAAGGATGAAACAGTGGTCGCCGCTGCCGTGCAACGTGTCCGCCGCCGTGTCAAAGCGTGAAGGTCGTCTTCGACACCAACGTCGTGGCCAGCGCCAGCTTTTGGCGGGGTGCGCCTTTTGACTGCCTGGCGGCGTGGGCGCAAGGCCGGTGCGTGGCCGCGGTCAGTTCCAACCTGCTCGCCGAATACCACGAAACCGTTGAAGAATTGAGTTTGGATTATCCCGACCGGAAATGCGTGGAATGGTTAGAAGCCCTGATGTCCTCGGCGGTGAGGGTCGCCACATCGGTTTGTGCGCCGCCCAGATGCCAGAGCAATTCATAATAGGCGCGGGTCGCCAGATTCAATTCGCGGGCGATGATTTTCTGATGTTCTTCCAACGTGATGGCGCGCTTCTCGCCGTGTTCAACGGTCGGCCAGTTCGGTTTGGGCAATACCGGCCACGGCAGCCAGTGCATGCTCACGGCGTAGTTGTGGATGCGGCGCAGATAAACATTCGTGGACACGGTGCCGGTTTTCAGCACGGCCAAAAAATGTTCCGCTGTTGTCTCGATGAGTTTGCGCGGGCGCAGTGAATTGAGCGCCTTGTCTTTGACCGCGCCGCGCCAGCGCAACAAGTTGCTGCCGGTTTTGGTCGAGATCATCACGTCGAGCACGTCCTGCCAGGTGCGCGCAGCCAGCGTCGGGTCGCCGTGTTGCAAATACACTTGGGCGATTTGCATATTCATCGCGGGCTGACGCGCCGCTTGATTTTTGATGGCGATGAGTTGCTGCGCCTCGGCTTCGTTGGAAGTTTGCAAGCTAGTGCGCTTGCCGGTTTGGGTGTCCACGCAATAATAGATGCCACCCCGGATGTTTCGACGGATTAAGCGATAACGTGTTTTCATAATGGATGCACGCAACCGCGAAGATAAATGAGGCCACTCTCGAACCGTTAGCGAGTAGCGGGCGAGTTAAAGCCCGTTACGCTAAATTCTGACGGAGTGGGAAAATTGGTGTCCGTTTTGGTGTCCGTTTGGACCCACTGACTCGAAAACCATTGCTGCACTTGCAGATAAGAATGGAGCCAGTTGTCGGGCTTGAACCGACGACCTGCTCATTACGAATGAGCTGCTCTACCACTGAGCTAAACTGGCCTGCACACAAAAGACTCTGCCAGCCCAGCAGAAATGCGTCAAGTGGAACCCTTGCGCACCAACGGGCCGGAAAAACGGCGGGAATGGCGGGACACGAACCCACTACATATTCAATGTTCCTGCTTTAAATATCAAGCCGTTTCAAAATAGACTCACAGGCCGTTTGTGAACGCTTGTCATAAACTAACACAGGTTTTAACGGGATGGGCAAAATTATCCTCTGCGCTAAAAGCTGCCATTCTCGCCTTTGTCCTGATAGCTCCACGCATATGATAGACGTGCTGCCGAATATAATGATAGGCCGCAAGTGAGTCGCGAAGTCTCCCTCAATTTCCCCGCCGCACCACACTGTCGCGCTGCGCCCATTCGAGATTCGCGTCGGGATAATCCAGATTGTAATTCAACCCGCGGCTTTCGGGCCGCAGCAAAGCGCATTGCACGATCAATTCCGCCACCGTCGCGATGTTTCGCAGCTCCAGCAAATCGGCGGTGAGATTGAAATTCCAGTAGTAATCGTGGATTTCCTCCTGCAGATTCGCGATGCGTTTTTGCGCGCGCTGTAGCCGCTTGTTCGTGCGCACGATGCCGACGTAATCCCACATCAGCCGCCGGATTTCACCCCAGTTGTGCGACACGACGACCATTTCGTCCGCGTCCGTCGCGTGGCCGGACTGCCACGCGGGAATGGGCGGAGTAACGAGTGACGCGTGACGAGCGGCAAGAATTTTTTGCGCCGCACGATGCGCGCAAACCAGTGCTTCCAAAAGTGAATTGCTAGCCAGCCGGTTCGCGCCATGCAAACCCGTGCAGGCCGCCTCGCCGACGGCAAAAAGTCCCGCGATGTCCGTCTCGCCGTCCACGTTCGTCACCACGCCGCCGCATTGATAATGCGCCGCCGGCACGACGGGAATCGGCTCTTTCGTGATGTCAATGCCGTAGCGCAAGCACGTTTCGTAAATGTTGGGAAACCGTTCGATGATGAATTTCGCGGGCTTGTGCGTGATGTCGAGCAACACGCAATCCGCGCCAGATTTTTTCATCTCGCTGTCAATCGCGCGCGCCACGATGTCGCGCGGCGCGAGCGATTTCAGCGGATGCACGCTGTCCATGAATTCTTTGCCGGCGAGCGATTTCAAAACGCCGCCCTCGCCGCGCACGGCTTCGGAAATCAAAAATGATTTCGCCTTCGGATGATACAAACACGTCGGATGAAACTGCACGAACTCCATGTTCGCGATGCTCGCGCCGGCGCGATACGCCATCGCCACG